>JAEEGL014908091.1_pt1 | contig 25317 bp, 49 predicted proteins | sample 9134231 | NCBI WGS metagenome assembly JAEEGL01 (sample SAMN16246548, study PRJNA631951) | gut metagenome | biome: gut microbiome; feature: rumen; material: fiber-attached | host: Bos | place: Iran: Karaj | collected 2018-10
ATGAGTAATAGTCTTTAATTAAAAAGGAGTTTTAAGAAAGGAATTATTTCGCCTAAGTTTAGATATAAAAAGTTTATAAAAAGAAATAACGAGAAAAATAGATAGAAATAAGTAAAAATTTAATTAAGAATAAATGGAGGAAAAATAAGGAGGAAGAGATGGAGGAAAGAGAGATAGAGGAGATGAAGAGTAGGAAATGCGAGATTTGCGGGATTTGGCGTGGCCCGTCCGGTGTGCCTTAGCTTTGAAATTTTTTATCGTCTCCGTTCCTCGTCAACTTTTTAATTCACTATATTATTCTTTAATAACTTTCTGTCTTCTGGAATTTTTAAAGCTGCAGTAAACTACAATAAATTCTACAGAATTTTTTTCTCTTCAGTCTTATTCTTTATCGTAAATTAGTTATTTTGAATAAATTTGTCAAGGTACAAAATCAGTGATAAACCGTTTTGTTATATGTTATTATTTTTAAAAAACTTTGCCATTGTATTACTAAAATCGTCTCCTGTTTTCTGAATAACTTCAGGCATTTTATTACTAATTGTTTCAAGCTTAGTAGCATATTCTTGCAGTAATGATACATAAGGAGCTGCTTTTACAAATACTTCAACAATAGCTTTAACTGTTTCAGCATCTATACAGAGATCATCTTCAGTTATTCCGTCTGGTAAAGGTTTTACTTTAAAATATTCGTAAATAAAATAGTTCCATTCATCTGCAACACTTTCTGCGGCATCATTGATAGCATCCTCATTGCGCCGCTTTGCTAATTCATCATTCAGAGCGTCCGCAAATGCATTTGCAAGTTTTTCTGGATCATCGTTAAAATTATTTAAGAGCTGTTTAATATCAAAGTTGTAGTTATTATTCATTATTATCTATTAGCTATATATATAGCTACTCCTTCTTTTTTTATATATATCTCTTTCATTTTCTAATTATATTATAATATATTTTTTTAATATTTTCAAGTTATAACTATGAATGAGTGCGATAAAATTTTATCTGTTTTTTTAATTATACCATATTTTTTATTATATTACAAGTGCGCAGTGCGCGACCTCACTTTGCCGATCGGCCAGCCGCATATGCCGCATCTCTTTCCAGCTCCTGGAAATTGTGATATATTTTTTTATATATATACTATCCCATTATATTATAATATATTTTTTTAATATTTTCAATAAGATGCCTGATTTGGCTTTGCCCTCTTCCATTTTTTATCGTAACTAGACTTAGCTCTTGGCTTGAGTTTTGAGCAAAAAAGTAAACATATGAGCAACAATGCGATTTTTAAAGAATCATGGCAATTTTAACTAAAAACGCATTGTTACAATTAAAAAAAAATAGTTTTTCCCTCCCTCCCACCCTTATATTATAACATATTTTTTTAATTTTTTCAACTTTTTGATATTTTTATGTAAATTAAAACGCGCCAAAAAGGCGCGCTTTAGATTTTATTTTTTTTTTTTTTTTTTTGGTTTTTTTTAAAATTATATCATATTTTTTTTAAAAATTCAATATTGCAATTTAACTATCGAATAAAAAACAATCGCATATGGTCGCCGCTTTGCGCCGCCCCGACACTTCTAGTTGTCCTGCACTTGCACGCATATGTGTCGCATATGGGCATTTTGCCGACATTGCCGAACGCATTAATGACAAAAAAGTTACAATTTGGTTACAAAATGGTAACAAATAGTTACAAAAAGGTTATAATTATGACAAAATGGTTACATTTTTGGCAAAAAGTTACAAAATTATTACAAAAAATTACAAAATAGGGACAAAATGGTAACAAAAAGTTATTTTTTTCACGCTAATTCGCTAATTCGTTAACGATTTAATTCGCTAAAGTGCAATTTGCACAAAAAAATCGTAATTTTGGGAAAAAAATTTGTGCAATTTGCCGAGACGATTTTACTTGACTTTTTTCTCAAAGTGTGGTATAATGGAAGTTCGGCCTCTGCCCCAGGCTGCGCCGGGCGCCGGCCCGGTCGCATTATAGTTTTGAGTTGTTATTATTTTTATGCGTTATAATCGCCCGGGCGAAACTTTATCACATTAAAGTAAAAAAGTGAAGCTTACCAAGGCTTCACTACTTTACCTGTGCGTGTATAATTATTATAACAGTTTACTAATACAGGAATAGAAATTACAATATTATTTGATAATAAAATTGTATTATTTTCAATTTGTTTTATATCAATGTATTCAAGATATTTATCTTGTATTGCGTTTAGAAAATACATTGCTTTCGCAATGTCTTCAATTTTCATCGTCATTTTTATCAACCCCTTTAATTATTTCTTCTAGATCCCAAAAATCAATATCAATTCCAATTTTATTAATGAGATCTTCGGCTTCGTCACTCCAGCCAAACTGTCGCAGACAATCCCAATTTTCAGTTGCCGCATACGCTAACATGTCAAAGGCATTGTCATAAGCAACAGCAGTATCATGCTCTTTGCGCTCATGATAATACTGCGCACGCATTGCAAAAATTGCTCCAAGAATTTTCAGTATCTTTTTAAGTTCCATTTTTTTAAACTCCTTTTAATAAGTATCAAGACCAAGCATTTCGCCTTCTTCAACGCTCATGCGCTCAATGAAACGCAATTCTTTACGTTTGAAACCATTCTGCCAACACAGGATAGTCAGTGCAGATTCAAGACTTGCGGCTTCACACAGAATCTGTTCACCCTCATTTTCAGAATATTCAGTCAGTTCAAACAGAAAATCGTACATTTTTTTATTTCCTTTCTTGATTTCTGTAAATAGTATACCATAAGTTTTGTACCTTGTCAAGAGGTTTTTTAAAAGTTATTTTTTTAACAGTGCGCCCGGGCGACTAAGGTATAACTATTTGTTATACCAAGGTTTTCCTTTATTTTTTAAAGGTTTATTAAGTGAATTATACTTAATTTCATCATGCTTACCAAGAGCAATAATTAACCAACTTGCACCCCAAATACCAACAAAAAGAAGAATACCAAGAGTAAGAAATGTTAAATTAGTGATTTCCATTTTTATTACTCCATTCACAAATAAATCCAAAAAGCAACCCTACTATAACTCCTACGCTCCACAATACAGAAATGCTTGTCATTGTTAAAAATCCTTTCTTTTGTTTCTTTCTGTATACAGTATAACACAAGTTTTATATTATGTCAACGATTTTCTTATGTTAACTATTGTAACTATTATGTTAACCGCCCGGGCGCCAAAGTGGGGAATTATTTATCTCCCCACAGACGACCATCAATTTCTGGGCATGTTTCAACACAAAAATTGAAAATTTCATGCTCAATTTTTACATCTTCCAAACCAGTGTGGCTTTCTTCAAATTCCCCACGCTGTGACAGCCAACGATAAATAATTTCTGCTGTGTAACGCCGACGACCATTTTTAGTCAAATAGTCATTTTCGTAACAAAAAGTTCCAAAATCATCATTATCTTTGAGAAGTTGACGAGCCATTTTCAAAGTATCCCACCATTCAATACCAAAAGGTAAAAAATAACGATACTTTGAAGTCGTAATGTAACGCTGTGTAGTATTCAAAGCACGATTGTCAAAAGCTGCATTATGCGCACAAGCGACAGTTACACCAAAACGCTTGCAATCATCGGCAATCTGTTTTTTAATGTTAAACCATGTTTTCAGCTCACGAGTGCCAGCCTTAATGTCAGCCCAATAAGTAGGAATTTTATCAGCAAAATAAGCAGAAGCCATCAAATCTTTATCAAGAAAAACATCTGCATTTACAAAAGAATGTTCACAAAACAAATCACCTTTCATAGTAAAAATTTGATACCCTACATCATACACAATAGGACAATCAATATCATTTGTAGCTTCAGTGTCAATCATTATTACAACATCGTTTTCAGTAAGCATTTTTCCTTTTTCCCTTCATTTGATGTATTTATTATAACATACTTTTTTACTCTTGTCAATTCGTCAAAATGCACAAAAATTGCGGCCGCCCGGGTGAAGCTTTAATGATTTAAAGCATTAAAGAGTAATTGGAGAAAAATACCCTAAATCATTTGATTTAGGGATATTTTTTCACTTTTTTGGGGGACGCTTTTCAATCAACTGAAGATCAAATTCTTTATCCCCCACAGTAAAGTGAATCATGCGATTTTTATTGGTGACTTCAACCACATCACAATAGGTTGTCTTATCTGCCAAAGTAAATTCGCATTCGTTTTCGAGGAAGTCAGCAAGGGCAGCCACAAGAGCTTCCTTCAATTCGTTAGGCTTGCGTTCAACCTTGCGAGGCCCAGACTTGCGATGTTCACGCTTGCGATTCATTTCCATCACATTCTTGCGCTGTTCATCAGTCAAATCATACTGAGTCTTGCGATTCTTGTTGACATCATCGTCATACCCTTCAAGGTCAAGGGCTTCTTCACGAGAAATGCCAAGCTTTTTCATAAGAAATGCGATACGTGCTTCATCAACTGCCATAGATTTTATCTCCTTTCTTCCTTGATGTAACTATTATAGCATACAATCAAGAAACTGTCAATAGGTTTTTCAAAAGTTATTTATTTAACAATCTTGCCGCCCGGGCGCAGACTTTAGCACGCTAAAGTGCTAAAGTCCACACAAAAGAGAAAGAAAAGGAGGAAGAAAGTTAGTGGAGGGAAGGGAGGGACTTGAACCCTCAGCCTTTCGGTTAACAGCCGAATGCTCTGCCGTTGAGCTACCAACCCATAGAAGTGGCGATTTTTAGAGAATCGCCAAACTCATTACAGGAGAGTTACGCAAGAGTATAGAAATTCTTGCGCTTGTCAACTGACTTGACAACAGAGCCATTGTCAACCAGCTGAGTGAGCAGAGCAGACACACGATTAATGCTCATGCCACTTGCAACGATAGAGGGAACGCCTTTCAGCACATCAACTGCGGCGTAGGTTTCGCCCTCTGCCATCCATGCAAGAATGTCAGCCTTAAAGCCATCATTCTCGATCTGCTTAGGCGTAGGCTTGCGCTCAGCAGTATTTTTCTTGATGGTCTGAGCGATACGCCCATCAATGAAGTCAGCGAGGTCAGTGTGACCAGTTTCAAGCAGAACAGCCTTGACAGCCTCAAACTGAGAGCGAACAGTGATTTTTTCAGTAGCCATAGTATCAATTCCTTTCTAGCGTTGGTCGCTACCCTTAATTTCTGTATTTATTATACCACACTTTTGGTGGCTTGTCAAGAGGTTTTTCAAATTTTTTTTTGAAAAATTTTTAGAGGGCGTCCCATTGATACCTATTCGCCATTCCATTGGGGCTCTCCCCAACTTAAAGGGTTTTGTTCTCTCCCCTTGACACTTATTATTATAGCAGAATTTTGGGAAAATACAAGATGGTAAATTGCACAAAAATTATCATTAAAAAAGTTTCTGATTTGTGCAAAATGCCAAACACCGGGCGCCTGGGCCAATGCGCTGGCCGGCGCGCGGCCCATTATGTAAACTTTCAATTTTCCATCTCTTATAAATATTATACAATATTTTTTTTAAATTTTCAAATTTTTGTAAAAATACATAAAGCTTCCCGGCCGATTAGAGGAGGTTAACCCTCCTCATTATCGGTGAGACTATTAAGCATGTCTCGCAGAGCATCGACCTCAACCTTAGTCAATGTAAAACCTTTGCTCATGCGCTCATGGTCTTCATCCCATTTACGCAAATCAAGGGTGGGCTTACGACCATTCCAAGAGATAAGATTCAACTCAATGTTCATGGGATTACCTGCGCATGCTACGCCCAACTGTTCTACGATTTCAAATTTAAAGTCTGCCATTTTTTATTATCTCCTTTCGTTTTGTGATTATAGTATACCATACTTTATTGCACTTGTCAATTGTGCAAAATGCACAAATTTTCCGCCCGGGCGCACTTTACCACGCTAAAGTATTAACGTGGTAAAGGCGTAAAGAGAAGAAAAAAGAAAAGAGAGAAGAAAGAGAAATTATCATATTTATTTTGCAACCACAGCGCAAGTAACTCAATAAGTTAGCTACGCTTATCTATTCGCTTGCGCTTTGTGGCTGTCGTGCGCACGAAACAAGTTAGCTATTCTTGTTTATTCGATGTCATGCGCACAAATGTTTTTTGTTTTAGAAACATTCAAAACTTTGTGGATGGGGACTGTATAAAGCCCATGTCCCCAAGAGGCTATTATTTACGCAAGACTGTAATAGTTCTTACGCTTGTCAACACTCTTTACAAGAGCATTGGCATCTGCCAGCTGAGTAAGCAGAGCAGAAACCCTATTGATGCTCATACCACTCGCAACAATGGAGGGCACTCCCTTGAGAACATCAACGGCACTATAAACAGTATCTTCAGCCATCCATGCAAGGATGTCAGACTTGAAGCCGTCATTCTCAATCTGCTTCGGAGTAGGCTTATGAGGAGTGGTGTTCTTCTTCACAGTCTGAGCAATACGCCCATCAATGAAATCAGCAAGGTCAGTGCGACCATTGGCAATGAGGACAGCCTTAACATCCTCAAACTGGGAACGAATAGTGGTTTTGGAAGTGTTAGTCATAGTATCAACCTCTTTCATTTTTTATTTTCAAGAGCTTCCATCTCTTGATTACGTATTTATTATACCATAGATTTGGTATCTTGTCAAGGGGTTTTTTCAAATTTCTTTGAAAAATTTTTTCGACTATGTGGAGCACTTACACATCAATTAAGGTGAGTCAGTTTTCACCATCGCCCCTTGACAATTATTATTATACTCTCTTTTTTGAAAAATGCAAGATGGTAAATTGTACAAATTAACAGCTATTTTTTACAATTTTTTTGTGCACATTGCTGGAACGCCCGGATGAAACTTCACCGCAGTAAAGCGGTGAAGTTCTTTTTACTCTGAATTGCAAATAAAACTTTTTCTTGTGGAGCCAAGAGAAAATCATAATTCTCGTAAAAAGGTTGCCCTTTAATAGGATAGAGGGCTACCATTATTTTTTCATACGAAGGCTTATTTGCAGTCATTAAACATCTAATAAAGTGATGTAATTTAACCTTTCCACAGATAATTCCTTTTTCTGTATTATAGTAAGCAGTAAGCATTTTTTTTATTTCCTTTCTTTATTCTATAATTATTATACTATACTTTTGGTGTATTGTCAATAGTTATTTTTGCTCAATTCCATACAGAAAATGAGGTTTAATAATTTCATTATGCTCACTAACGTAATAATTGTCGTCAAGAAAAAATTCTGCATTATTATCAGTAAGAAATCGAGAGATAGCAATACAATTTTTTGCACCATTTACCACCATTAGAGAATGAGGAATAGTAAAAGTTTCATCAGGCACAAGAACAAGAGCAGGCTTATTAAGTGCATAAGCTGCACCGATTTCCCATGCTGTCCCACAATCACCATACAAACCCCAATCAATAGCAACAACATAATCACAATCAAGAATTGCGTTGCAATCTTTTTTAAAGGTATTAATACCCCAATCACTATTTGTCTGTTCCCATGCAATAGAATTAGCGGATGAAGCTTGTGGGTCATACAATTCCCATCCAAGTTCAATAATACGCTGACGAACCTTTTCTTTTACTTCTTTTTCTTTCTTATTAAAAAATGGACTTGCAAGATAAACTTTCATTTTTTTTCTCCTTTGTTCTTTCTGATATTATTATAACACATAATCAAATTGCTGTCAATAGGTTTTTTAAAAAAATTTCTATTCCGCCCGGGCGGTTAGACATGACTAACTAAAGGTAAAAAAAATAACTCCCCATGTAGGGGAGTTATCGTTTGGGCTTAGGCAATTTTATAAATTGCTTTACCCTTGACCTTAGAGGTCACAATGCGCTCACCAAGGAGCTTCATCAGAGGGCTAACCTTCTGAGGAGTAGCACCCTCAAGCTCAGGAATCAGCCCAGTGATGTCAGCATTGCCATACTCGACTCCTTCTTCCATCTGAGCGAACACCTTTTCAGCAAGAGCCATGCGCTCCTTCTGAGCTTTCGTAGGACCTTCGGACTTGTGGGAAGCGCGCTTTTCAAGAGAAGCCTTCAGAGCTTCAAGGCGCTCACGAACTTCAGCAGTGATTTCAGCTCCACTCAGAACAGCATCAACAGCACTCACATAACTCATTTTCTTCATAGTATCAATTCCTTTCTGACGTTTGGTCGTCACCCTTATCTTTTTTACATTTTTATTATACCATAGATTTGGCTTTTTGTCAAGCACTTTTTAAGATTTTTTTTAATCTTTTTTTTAGTGGTCGATTTGACTTACTTACCTCTTCCTTAGTACACTTTAATTATACCACACTTTGTGGGGCTTGTCAAGGGGTTTTTCACATTTTTTTTCAAAAGTTCGTAATCATGAGCGTCCTCATAGGGATTTGAACCCTTTCCCCATTAAGGCTTGCCTTGGGTTATCCTTTCTCTCCCCTTGACAATTATTATTATAGCACTTTTACAGAAAAAAGCAAGATGGCAAATTGCACAAAATTTCGGGAAAACAGATATCGCATTTTTGTATACTTTTATCTATTGACTTTTTTTCTTGGGTGTGGTATAATGGAGCAACGGCGCCCTGGCCAGCATGCGGCCCCGGGCGCGCGTATGAAAAATGCGAGAGAGTTACCCTCGCTTTTATTTTATGATATTATTTATTCCTTTTCAGCCCACAGACGTCCATCAATTTCAGGCTCTACAGTAACACAAAACTTGAAAATTTCTTTTTCAATTTTTACATCCTCAAGACCAGTGTGACTTTCAGCAAATTCATTTTCTTTTGACAACCATCTGTAAATGATTTCTGCCGTATAACGACGACAACCATTTTTAGTAAGATAATCATTTTCATAACAGAAAGTGCCGTAATCATCATTCTGCTTCAAAACTTTTCTTGCCATTTTGAGGGTATCCCACCATTCAATACCAAAAGGAAGAAAGTATCTGTATTTACTTGTTGTGATGTATCTCTGTGTTGTATTGAGGGCACGATTGTCAAAGCTAGCATTATGAGCACATGCGATTTTTACACCATACTCTTTACAATCTTGAGCAAGAATTGTTTTAATCATGTACCAAGAACAAAGAGAATGCTTGTGAGCTTTTACATCTTCCCAATACTGAGGAATTTTGTCAGCAAAGAAAGCACTCTGCATCAGTTCATGGTCGCAAAAAACATCAGCATTGAGAAAAGATTTTTCACAAAGAACACCATCAGCGAGTGTGAAAATTTGATAGCCACAATCATACACAATGGGGCAATCAATGTCATTCGTTGTTTCTGTGTCAATCATCAAGATTGGAGTGTGGATGTCAATCATTTTTTTATTTCCTTTCTTGTGGGGTGTATTCTTCATTTCCTCATCAACATAAATAATTATAGCACAAACTAATCAAAAAGTCAATAGGTTTTTTAATAATTATTTTTTTAACAAAGTGTCGTCCGGGCAGCAAAAGGGAGTATTAAAACTCCCAAATTACCTCACCTGTTGACTTATCCCAAAGACCACCACCAGTACAAGTCTCTGCACCTGCATTGTCATTATAAAAATCAGCAGCTTCAGTGAAAGTCTCAAAGTCCTCAGTGATTTCGCCTTTTACTTCATCGTCAAAATAAACTTGATACATTTTTTTATTTCCTTTCTTTATTATGTATTTATTATAACATACTTTCCTTTATCTGTCAAGTACCATTTATTATAATATTCAACATTTGCGGGGTCACTAAAATATTCACAATCAATCAATTTATATTTGTACAAATTGTACAAGCTATCAAGGAATGTCTGACTACACAGCCAAGTGTGACATGCCCTTGCAATCTCACGCTGACGGCAATAAGGATGTTCAGCAATGTAACTCAAGATTTTTTCTTCCATTTTCTTTTTCCCCTTTTTCTTTTGGTAATTATATTATAGCACTTCAAGAGGGCAATGTCAATACCATTTTTGAAAGTTATTTATTTAACAAGCTACAGCGCCCGGGCGTAAATCCTACTTATTCAGTAGGATTTATCTCAGTTTCATTAGACGACTCTATCCAATAGGAATAATTATCGTCAAATATCATTTCACGAGCCTCAGTAATTTCATCTTGAAAATGCTCCCAAAATGCTTGCTCTCCTATAGCCCAATGGAGCAAATCCCCAAAGGATAAAGAACTAAAATTACACAGATAATTCTCTAATGTGGCTTCATCTTCATTATCAAGGTAATCAAGATAAGCTTCTTCTTCATCCTCAAAATGCTTACCATCTTCATTTCTTTGCCAATATTCCATGTTTATTTCCCCTTTAGTTTGATGTATTTATTATTCCTCAAATGCTTTTGACAGTATCAATTTCATTAACCACTATACTCCACTCATACACATGTCCATGATCATAGTCACAGCCATGAAAGGTTAAAGGTTTATTTAACGCAATAAAATCTGTTGGTTTAATTTTTTTAAGTTTACATGTTCTGTCAAGGTCATCATAACCATTCCAATTAGTTGAGTAGTTTGTAAAGGATTCTTCAACAAGAAGACCAAATTTGTTACGATCAATAATCTGTTCAGGCGATAAATCAGATTCAAGAATAGTTACATGATTATAGGGCGTTTTACCAAGATACATATATCTAAGTTTATCAGTCTGTTTAGTAGTCATTTTTCATTTCCCTTTCTTTATTGTACTTATAGTATACCACATTTACAAAAAAAGTCAATAGGTTTTTGAAAATTATTTTTTTAACAAACCGCCCGGGCGCTCAATTTTTATTTAGCTTGAGCAAGCAGAGCATCTTTTCCAATTCCAAAAGTATACCCACAATCAAGAGTTTTGTTATAAATTTCTACAATGTCAAGAATTTCTATTTCATTTCCTTTATTGTCAACAAAAACGCTGTCATCTAAAGAATTTTGAAATTCTTCTATAGCATTAACTAACTTGTTCTGACGTTCAAGACTGACATTTAATTTACGGTTATACAAAATTTCTTCTGCTTCTTCAATAAGTGCTTTAAGAGCTTGCGAGTTCATGTTTTTTAAAGCTGTACCATCAGTAAAAATCATTGTTATTTTCTCCTTGTTTATTAAAAATTTCTCGCATTGGGCGAGCGCCACGCACTTAGCCTCGCCCAAGCGCCACTTTAGTCCCCTTGTCTCGCAATTCAAACAAGCGCCGAAAGTGGGAAAACGTGCCAGAGTTAACATTCTTCTCACGTTTGATTTCTGTGAGTCTCGAAGTCACATGTTTTGCCGTCTCTCACAGTTCTCAAGGTACTTTGTGCGTTTCCCTTGGAACAATTATAGTATACCAAAAAATTGTAAAAAAATCAAGATGGCAAATTGCACAAAAAAGAATTATTTTTTAGAATTTAAATTGTGAAAAATGCCAAACCGCCCGGGAACAGTTAAAGGAGTTTAACCTTCGTTAAACTCCCAAATGATTTCATCATTTTCAAGATCTTTTAATTCACCTGCAAAACAAGTAGGAGTATCTGCATACATTTCCCAATACTCTGCAGCTTCTTCAAAAGTGTCAAATTGTGCGATTTGATTATCGTGTATTGTATCGCAAAAAATTATCTGAAATTTCATTGTATTCTACTACACCCCCTTTTTGAAATCTTTACGGTCATAAGACCCTTTACCCTTTTTAGAGGGCACTCTGTTCGCACGTTTACGAAAAGCAAGAAACTGCTGAAGAGTTTCTGCGTCCATTTTTCTTTCACGTTTATCCATTTTTATTTCTCCCTTGATTTGATGTATTTATTATAGCAGATTTTTTAACTCTTTTCAAGATGGCAAATTGTACAAAAAAGAATTACTTTTCAGATTTTGAATTGTGAAAAATGTCGAAGCTGCCCGGGCGCCAAGACGACTGCCTCAGCAATCGTCAGTATAGCAACCCATGTAGGGGTCATAGCCCATGTCCTCATTGTAACCCCAATCACCCCAACCCATTTCCTCTTCAATGGAGGGGTCATTGGGATAAAGGTCATCAGCATCAACCTCTTCCTCATCCTCATCTTCATCAGTAGAACAGCCAAACATGCTATCCCAACAAGAAGGGCAGACGCCTGAAATCAGCATCTCTCTCTCATCAGCAGAGAGATAAGGGAAGGCGTCCTGTACGAGTTTGTCGCCATTTACCCAAGCGACCAAATCTTCCTCATACACATCAACCTCATTTACACGACCGCAGAAGGGGCAAACAGTTTCAACAGTAAGAAGCATCTTTTTTAGTTCCTTTCTTAATTTCTGTATTTATTATAGCACAAGTTTTATAGATTGTCAATAGGTTTTTAAAAAATATTTTTATTACCAATCTAAATTAGCAGAACATTCATCATCAGAAATGTCATTTACTTTTTTACCACATTCATCACAAGCCCAATCGCAATCACCATCTTCATACAAATAAGCACACCCTTGACAACGCTTTTCACGTTCAGTTAATTCTCTTTCTTTCATTAACTGCTCAATGTAGAAATCTGCACAATCATCAGTATATTTACATTCATCATAGTAAGGACATTCGTCACAGCCAATTTTCTTAATAAGAGTATCAAGAAGAGAGTGCAACTTTTCACGATTTACTGTAATCATTATTTTTTTCTCCTTTTCTTTTGGTAATAATAGTATAGCATACAACAAAGTAAAAGTCAAGACTTTTTTGAAAGTTATTTTTTTAACGATGCGGTCGCCCGGGCGCTTTATCATGGTAAATCATTAAAGTATAATACTAAAAATAAAAGGGGATTTTAACCCCTTTTATCTTACGCAAGACTATAGAAATTCTTGCGCTTGTCAACATTCTTCACAACTGCACCACTATCGGCAAGCTGTGTCATCAGAGCCGAAACTCTATTAATGCTCATACCACTTGCGATGATAGAGGGAACACCTTTCAGAATGTCGCCTGCAGAATACAGAGTATCTTCAGTCATGTAAGCGAGAATGTCACTCTTGAATCCCTCATTTTCAATCTGTTTAGGGGTAGGCTTACGTTCAGCCGTATTCTTTTTGATAGTCTGTGCAATACGACTATCGATGAATTCAATAAGAGAATCATCATACCCACCATCAACAAGAATCTGACGAATGGTTTCAAACTGAGAGCGAACAGTAACTTTTTCATTAGACATAGTATCAATTCCTTTCTGACGTTTGGTCGTCACCCTTAATTACATTTACATTATACCACATTTTGTGAAGCTTGTCAAGAGGTTTTTGAAAAAAATCTGCAACTTTTTTTCATAGCGTTTGTCCTCGACTACTTTCTATTGCAGTAGATTTTATCTAGGCGACTTATCCCTACAAGGGGGCTTGGCTATTTGCCAAGTGCTTTCCCCTCTTGACAATTATAGTATACCACATTTTAGAGAAATTGCAAGATGGTAAATTGCACAAAGATGCATGGTAAAAATGCAACTTTTTTGTGTATTTTGCTGGGGCGCCCGGGCAAACTTTACCGCATTAAAGCAGTAAAGTTTTTAATCTCTTTTTAGTAGCATACTAAATATTCATAGTCAGTTTCAGCATCTCGAACAGAACAGATATCCGCTGTTACATCATCACTCCCACTGATAGAAGTAGGGTCAGCGTTTATCACAAAGTCAGCAAACTTCGCTTCGTGGATGAGCAAGCCGCAGTCATCCAGTTCGCACAGCTCGTCAGGCACTTCAACATCATAATGATAAGTATAAGACGCACACACAGAAACTTTCTTCATTTTTTTATCTCCTTTCAGTCAAGCTCTTCTTCTTCTCCGAACATTCTATCCCAACAAGTGGGGCAAATACCAGAAATCAGCATCTCTCTTTCATCAGCAGAGAGGTAAGGAAACGCAGTCTGCACAAGCTCGCCGTCTTGCCAATCCCAATAGTCATTCTCATTGACTTCTACCTCATTCCCACGACCACAAAAGGGGCAACTTGTAACTACGCAAACTTCTTTGTAATTGATTTTAACCATTTTTTTTAATCTCCTTTTCTTTTTGTGCTTTTATTATACCATACCTCTTGGTTCTTATCAAGAGTTTTTTTTATTTTTTTCAAGGGGAGTTCCATCTGTCTGTAGATCTAATTGGTAGAAGACCAGTTACAGACCTTTGCGATTGCTACCACAATCATTAGGTTGACTTACTTACGTAGCCCCTCCCCTTGACAATTATAGTATACCACATTTTGGGAAAAAGTCAACATGGCAATTTGCACAAAAATTTATGCTTAAAATTGTGCAAAGTGCTGATCCCGCAAAAACCGGCCGCGTGCCCAGGTGCGCCGGCGCGCGGGCGGCCGACCTTATAGCTTTTGTGATTTCAATTAAAAAAAGTGCAAAAAGAGGATTGAATTAACAATCCTCTGTATAACACCCTAAATAGGGGTCAAATCCCATATCGTCATCACAGTCCCAATCATCATACTCATCTTCAAAAGATTCAGATTTATCTGGGGTGCAATCAGCCAAAAGTTCAGCTGTTGAATCATCTACAATGTAAATGTGTGCAATGTCAAAGGAAATTGGACGATTTTCAATCTGAAACTGTGCCCACTCAAGAGCAGCTTTTAGAGTTGTGAACTGAAAATTATAAGTCCAAGAGCTTCCATTGGTTTCATAAACCGTTGCTGTGCAGATGGTCGCATACGTAATTTCAATGTTCATTTTAAGTTCTCCTTTTGTTTTTTGTACTTTTATTATACTACAATAACAGTCCCTTGTCAATACTCATTTCAATTTTATTGGAATAATTTTACATTGTTTTCCTTTACCACTCTGTTCTAAATCTGAAACGATTTCTTTAGCTTTTTCTAATGTCGTGGCGAATTGAAAGCAATTAACCCCTTTTTCAGTTGAAAAAAAAGAAATTTTAAAAATTAACATCATTTCAAAAACCTCATTTCTTTATTTCTAGAATTAGTATACCATATTTTTTAGTACTTGTAAAGATTTAAAGAAAAAGATTCATAATTTGTTCATAATTGCCCGGACGAAACTTTAACACAATAAAGTGTTAAAGTGTTAAATGAAAATTAGTTTTTTCATCTCGAATAGTTTTTATAGCATCTAAATAAACATAATTCCCTTTATTATCAGTGATTTTTATGGGGGAATGGTGCTCATCTTTTAAATTAGAAATAACTTCAAATAAAGTTTCCATTTTTTCTACAATGCGTTCATTCTCTCTATCTTTTAATTCATTTGTTAAAGAATTAATTACTTCTTTTATATCTGAATCAGATAACTTATTCATTTCACTAGTATTAATTATCATTTTTATACTCCTTTTTTATTTAGAGAAAAAGAGTTATTCACTCTTTTTCTCTCTTGGTTTTGCAAGTGTCAAGCGATACGTTTCGCCTTTATACTTAAAAACAGCTTCTCTTTCAACATTGGTAAAGAGAAAATCTTCAATATTTTCGTTATTTTTGATAACATCTTCAAAAAATGCCATCAAGTAACGCTTATTTTCATCAATCTTGCGCTCACGCTTGCGAGGGGTATCTTCTTTTTTTCTATCTCCTTGTGTCATTTTTTTAACTACTTTTTTCTGTTCAGCAGTAAGCTCAACAGAAACATCATCTTCATCATCTTGCAAAAGCTGAATAGCTTCTTCACGAGTAAGGTCAAGCTTTTTCATCATCTTCTGAATTTCACTTTCAGCAAACTTTTTCATTTTTAGAACTCCTTTCTTTGTCCTCTGTGATTATAGTATACCATATTTTGAGCAAATTGCAAGATGGCAAAATCACCAAAATTGCAAGCCACAAATGAAGTTTTTTTGTGCATTTTGCTGAAACGCCCGGGTGAACCACAACATCTTGTGGTTTAAGCGGCGATTGCCGTCAGTACCTGCAAGATGTTGTGTACATCATAAGCTTCACCAACCCAAGCATTTCTGTTAGGCTGTTCATCATCAAAGAGAATACCAAAGGGATGATTAGCAAGAAACTGTTTTGGAGTTCCATATTTTGCAATTTTAATTTCATCAAAATGAACAGAGCCAAGATGTTTTGCAAGCCATTTTTCTTTAGTCTTTGCAACTCTATCGCCATACTCATCAGAGCCAGATTTTGACAGCCAAGAAATAATGCCGATTGTCCAGCCTTGTGCTTGCAGAGTATTCAGCAGTTTTGCAAGCTTGTGCATATCTACAAGGGGTTTTGCTTCTCTGTAAGGTTTAGTCTGTTCAGCAACCAATGAATCAAGCCAGCCATCAACTCCATAGAGGTCAGCGATCGTTCCATCCATATCAAAGTAAATTGCTTTTGTCATTTTTAATACTCCCTTTCTTCTTTCTGTAATAATTTTAACATATTTTTGAATTTTTGTCAATATGGCATTTTGCACAAATTTGGCGGCCCGGGCGGAAGAGCCCCGCCATATTAGGCGGCGTGCTCTTCAAGCCACTGGAGCATCTTTTTGCTTTCGCTCCGGCATTTGATTTTGCAAGCCCCGCCGTTTTTCTGGCTTTCACGACCGAGGGAGCAGAAGCTATATACGAACTCTTTAAACTCTTCCATATTCATGAGGAACGCCCGACCGTCTTTTGTGCCATACACTGCATAGTTGCTGTGAGTGCGTTCGCTATAGAGTTCCCATATGCCATCGAAAGTGGTGCGACCTTCACAAAGGCTACCAGCCATAAGGGTGAACTTTTCAGCTTTTACGCTTATATGCATATCCATATAGTTGACATCGGAGTCTTTATCATAACGTGCGTTGTCGTGGACACGGCGCTCAATGTTAAAGTATTCACAAACTCCCCATTCTACAGCGATACCGTGATTTTTGTTTTCGATAGGCTTAAAGTTGAAAGTGTTCATTGTGTTCGCTCCTTCTCTTAATTTCTGTACTTATTATATACCCGCCCGCCTAATTTGTCAATACTTTTTTTAAAAAATTTTTTTGTTTTTCTTTTGGAACTTTTTTGTAACTTTTTAAAATTTATTGTATACAATTTGTAACTTATTGTAACTAATTTGTAGCTTTTGGCAAAAAATAATTTCAGGAATTATAAAATAGTTACAAATTAGTTACAAATCGTAATAAAAAATTACAAAATGGTAACACGGGCAAAAACCGGTCGTCTGCCCGAGTTGGCGCGCAGGCGACCGGCTCAAATTGTAACCACTGAATGAATAAAAAAAAGAGCCTTTTATGGCTCTTTTAGCTCGTCCTGCCGTCCCCCTTCCAGAGCTTTGGGGTTGCGAGCACTACCTCGCTTGGTTCACACTTATATACCGCATAACAGGACTCCATGCGGTAGGGGTCTTGGGGAAGTGTCTTACAGACTCTCGTGGGTCAGCCAGTTCCTCTCTGGTTGCGCTTCCCTCGCCCTTTGTGATTATAGTATAGCATTTTTGGGAAAAAAAGTCAAGCATTTTTTATTCGTCAAAATGCACAAAAAAATTGTCATCAAATTGTAACCGCGAAAAACCGACGCGCTGCCAGGTTGTGCCTGAAAGCGCGCGGCCGTGTATAATTATGCATGGGTATTCATCAATAATAAGTTTTTATACATTTTATAAATATACAAAAATAGGTGAATATTTATTCACCTATTTTTTCTTCAAAATATTTTGCTGTTTTATTATCACAAGTGTTAAAACGAAACTTAAAAGAATAAGTATCCCAACTTGCCATGTCTCTAACAAACTGTTTAAATTCTTCAAAGTTCATAATATAAAGGTCAACAAATTCGCCATATTCAATTACATAGCAGTAATTAGTATTTGGAAGTTCATCAGCAAAAAACTGATTATAGAATTTTTCAGGATCTTTCAAAGCTTTAAGGTCATTTCTATCAGAAAGTCCGCACTTGAAAGATTTAATGCTCAAATTCAATTCGGGAAGATCATGTCCTTTATCCGATCTTGTATTTGCATCTTTGACTGGTTTAAAACCAAGTACTGATTTAGCAAGGCATTCGCAAAAGTCCCCATGATTCATCCATTTCTGACCACCGTCAATTGAGTATTTTGCGCCTTTACGATCAGCATCAAAGATGTAACTAAGATTTTTAACAAAAGTAGCTTTTTTCATTTTTTTTATTTCCTCTCTTTTTCTTTTGTGATTACATTATAGCACACATCGTCCGGCTTGTCAAGCACTTTTTTAATTTTTTTTTATTTTTTTTTTTTTTTTAATTAGTGCTTATCTTCTTGCCCTTGACACTTAAGAGTATACTACTTTCGGGCGAACTTGTCAAGCTTTTCTGATTCGTCAAAATGCACAAAAATTTTCACAACTATAACGCACGCCAAAAACCGCGTGCCACACCAGGATGCGCTGGTGGGCGCGCGGCTCAAAAATAGGGGCAGGGTATAAAAAAAAGAAGCCTATTAGGCTTCTTCAAATTCGATTTTGTACTGTGCTTTAAAACCTCTCTGCAGTCTTGCGACCTCGTCAGCCGCATCGGTGTAATGGGCAAAGCAATTCAGATACAGCCAAGAGTTGCTAAATTTATCAAATTTGTAAATAACGTACATTTTTTTATTTCCTTTCTTTTTCTTTTGTGATTACATTATAGCATAAAATTTTCCGGTTGTCAATAACTTTTTTTAAAAAAATTTGAAGATGTTTAATCATCTTCAAATTGCCCAAAATAACCTTCAAAGGTTTTCCAACCTGTGTAATAGTTAAGAATATCACAAGCTACTTCTTCACTGCAACCTTTGATACCAAAAGCAAGTTCAAGAGCTTCTTCACTCACCCCAACCACATCACGCAGTACATCATACATTTCTTCCCAATCCATTTTTTTAATCCCCTTTTCTGTATTGTATTTATTCATTTTTTTAATTCCTTTCTTTATTGTGATTATAGTATATCATAAACAAGATTGAATGTCAAGAGTTTTTTATAATAATTTCTAACATTCTTGAATAAATACTATCGTATTTTTTATCACAAGAATAGCCATAAGTAGGAGAAGGATTGTCAAGGCAATGGATTGCAGTATCAAAGAAATCTTTTAAACCGCCATCAAATAAACAATAAAAGAAACTCATAATTATACCAATAGGAAAAAGAATAATTTTATAAATCATTTTCATTTTTGAAATTAACGCAAAAGTATCACTTTCACGTTTTTCAATTGACCAATCAAAGCAAAACATTCCACGAGTATTTTTTTTGTTAAGAATATAAGCGGCTTCTTTCCAAGTAATTTTCATTTTCTTTATTTCCTTTCTAGGGTTTTTCTTCCCTCTTTCTGGTATTATTATAACATACGGGAATCCGGTTGTCAAGTGTTTTTTTAAAAAAAATGCAAAAAAATTTTCCCAATACAGTATGGCGCCAAAAACCGCGTGCCAGCCCAGGGTGCGCTGGGTGGCGCGCGGCTCATTTTTTCCATTTAAGTAGCAATAAAAAAAACTGGCGTAAAGCCAGTTTTTAAGGTTCTCTCACCATTAAGATTTCCCATGCTTGCGAAAATTCTGACCAATGCCAATAATTAACACAATCACCATCTTCTACCCACCAATTTACTGCTTCTTTAACATCGGTTACTTCGCCGGTGCGCGCATTCTCATAATACCATTTCTGCTTATTCATTTTTTTATCTCCTTTTCTCTTTGTGGTTATAGTATAACATAGACCGGACATTTTGTCAAGCATTTTTTAAAAAAAAAAGTAAGATTTTTTAATCTTACTTTTTTTTTACAGAGTAGCAAGGACTTCAAGAATGTTCTGCACATCGTAAGCGCAACCAGTCCAGTTGTCACGATTCGGCTTTTCATCATCGAACAGCACATCTTCGGCAGACTTGCAGAAAAGACTTTTCGGAGTTCCATACTTTACAATGTTAACTTCATTGAATTTCACAGAGCCGAGATGCTTCTTGAGCCAAGCCTTTTTGACTTCGGTCACAGCCTTGTTATAATTCTCAGAACCGCACTTGCTCAGCCAAGAGATAACCACAATTTCATGTCCCTGCTTCTGGAGCTTGTTCAGCTTGCGAGCGAGAGAGTTCATGTTCAGCAAGACCTTAGCTTCACGATAGGGGCGAACATCTTCAGCCATCAGATTGTCGAGCCAACCATTCACGCCGTAGAGATTGGCGATTGTTCCGTCCATGTCAAAGCAGATACGCATTTTTTTGTTCCTCTCTTTCTTTCTCTTTCTGATTGTATTATAGCAGATAGGGCGGGATTTGTCAATAGTTTTTTTAAAAATTTTTTAATTTTTTTTCATCGCCCGGGCGGAAAGACTTCTTAGCAAGAGAAGTCCTTCCACATGGATTTTGCAGTCTTAAGATTATAGAACTTGTTCAGCAGCTCCCCATCCATGAACAGTTCCCAATGAACTTTTTCAGTAACAGTAATCTGACGGAGTTCTACACCATTTTTGCTTGCGATAATTTCACAAACAGAAACAGAGTGAACGCTGATACCACAAGATTTAATGCGTCCAGTAGTGTTAAAGCAAGCATCACGGTCGCTCATTTTCTCATAGTTGCATTTGTCAAGGTTGTAATTCATCATTTTTTTGTATCTCCTTTTCTTTATCTCTTGAGTATAGTATACATCATTCGGGCGCAGATTGCAAGCTTTTTTTATTCGTCATTTTGCACAAAAATTTTCTATAGTATTCAGTGCGCCAAAATCGCGCCGCTGTCCAGGGTGTGCTGGTCGGCGGCGCGCTCAGGTCTATTTTTTCGTGGGTTGTTATAAAAAAATCACATAAAAAAGAGGTGTGATTTCTCACACCTCAATGATTTCGTAGTAGTCCCAAAAAGTACACTCATTAGTAGGATCTCCTACATCGTACATTTCGGCGGCTTCAGCCTTTGCTTCTTTCCACCCCTCACGAGTCATTTCGAAGATGTTGCCGCATTCGCTATTCATAATAAGTTTCATTGTTTTATTTCCTTTCTTTTTTCTTCTGGTATTATAATACCATAACCGGATTAATTTGTCAAGTATTTTTTTATAAAAAAAGAGGATTATTTTTAATAATCCTCACAGAAACCACTGTAAATAGTCATTAAGATGACATCATCATAAATAGAGTCTTGCGTTCCATTGTCATCCATCAGCAAGCTTACTAAATCTCCTACACACCAATCATCGCATTCAGTGAACTGCCATACTTCACCAGCTCCATCAATGCATGTTACAATGTCATTGTTCCAATCAAGATAAACAATCTTAACTGTTTTAGGATACACACAATGAACTTCATCAGCGAATGCACAACCAAGGATTGACGTTAACACAACAACAACAACAACGAGTGATATAATAGCTTTTTTCATGATTTATTATCTCCTTATCTCTTTTGTGATTATAGTATAACACACAAAGATCCATTTGTCAAGTGTTTTTTTATTTTTTTTTTTTTTTTTTTTATTTTTATGTAAATGTGTGTATTCTTTATAAGGTTTATTAAAAGATGTAGATAGACTGTCTATCTATAAGACATACAATGATTATAGCATTATTTATTGTTATTATATTTATTTAGTGTGTAAGACATGTCTTTAACAGTTTAAAGAACATTAGTATGGGTAAATCTTTTGAGTGTGACTATTAAGTATTAAAAAGATATTAAAATTAATAATTAATAAAATAGTGTGTTTTATTTTAGAGTATAACTTATCTATGGGTATTATTATTTTTTAATACTTATTTTATTATCCGCAATAATAGTATATTTTAATAATAGCTTTAGTACTAGAATTATAGGGTATTATTAACCAGGCATAGAAAAGGACGTATAATAATAAAATTATACAATAAAAAATCTTAGGTATAAATATTTATTATAAAAGAGTATGGTTATTATTTAATGTTACTAACTTATTTATTATTATAGTATTATTGTATGTACTTATAACATTGTATGTTATACTATTAAGTATAGTGTATGATAGTGTGTAGTGTTAGTGTTGTATGTGTTATTGTGTATGTATGTGTATAGTGTTATGTATGTATACATTATATACACATACTCTTTGTGTGTCTATGTATTAGTGTATTGTCTCTTTCTCTCTCTTGTTAGTTATTATCACTAACTCTTGTTGTGTTGTATCTTATTCTTGTCATCTTCTATGCTTGTTACTGTATTGTCTATGTGTATGTATGTGTTAGTGTATCATTGTTGCTGTGTTGTCTTTATGCTGTTACTGTGTAGCTTAGATAGATGTATCTCTACTGTGTCATACTCTATCACGTTGTATAGTGCTATACCCCTGCCTGTTATGCCTCTGTACTATTACATACTGTTAATGTTTTATTGATTGTTGAGTATTTACTGCTCTGCTTACCTTGCTTGTATAGTGTACTATTTTCTACATAGTTAGTAGTGCTAATGCATTAGTACTGTTGTAGGTAGGTGTGTTAAGCTAATAGGTATTATACTATATTTTAAGCAATAGTATAGACTTAGTGGTTAGTAGTATAATAATAAATTTTTGCTTTTTATCGCACAAAGGTATTTTTTTTATTTTTTTAGTATAAGCTTTTCGGGAAAGCTAGTCGCTCTGGTTTTTACTTGCTAATAGCGCAAGTTTTTTCTCTTAGTTACACCAAGCGATAACACGGCTCGCTTCCTGCTGTACGTGCGTCAGCGCGCCGTTGCACTATGCAGCTTGCAGTTTGTATGTTCTATTTACTATAAAAGAAAAGCACACACTGTGTTGTTATAGCGTGTGCTGTATTTTTTTTAATAATTTATTAGGCGGTAGATAAAAAGATGGTCAGGGCGGTGTTTGCCCGAGGTTTGACAATAGGGGTGTACGTATTCTTGAGAGCAATGGTAGCAATACCTTTAATGTATGTATGTCAAAGAAAAAAGGGGGGTACATTTCGGGAAAAATAAAAATTTACAAAAAAATTACAAATAGGCGTGGCCCAAAAACTTTCTCAACGGTTTCCAATTTCGACCTAACGGTCTCTTAAAAAAATCCTCAGACGTGCATTAATCCACCGTCTCCGCCCTAAGCTTCTCTCTTTCATCATAACTTCTAATGCGATCAGCAGCTGCAGCCGCATCTAAGTGCGCCAGCACTTTCCAATAAATTTCTCGTTCTAAAATTAATTTATCTCTATCTTCTAATGTTAAACCACGAGGATTATCAATCCGTAAATCCAACTAATTCATTTCAGTCCAAATAAAATGATAAACATTATCTACGATAGCCTTATAATTATTCATCTTTAATTACTTTAACTCCAATATAAGTGTTATTATCATCATCAATAATGGTATAAAAATCTATCCTATCACCATCATTAAAACCCAACCTATTCTTCATATTTTTTGGAATACTAATTCTACCAGAAACATCAATTTTTCTTGGGGTATTTTCACAAACAATTGTCATTTTAATTTATTCTCCTAATTCTTTAATATTTATATTTAACCAATCGGCAAGTAAATGCCGATGACAAAAATCATTTGTTGTTTCATAACAACAAAGAATTACATTTCCGTACGTTTCATCAAGATGCCGCAATAATGCTTGCACCCTCGGCCGCAAATTTTCATCTTTATTAAGTTGCGCTAAATATTGCCATCCAAAAACAGTTTCATCAATTTCATTATTTTTCAATTTCATTAGCTTATCTGCTGTTGGAGCTACACTTTTTAATTCTAAACCTTTCCAATTTTTTGGAGGAAATCTAGTGATACTCACAGCTATACTATTCGCTGGAAAATTACGATAATTTCCAAAATATGAAGTATAAATCATATACTGCTCTCTTGGTATGGACAATTATTACCAAACATTAAACACAAGAGGTTACATTGTCCTTCTTTGCCTTCACAAGGTTTTACATTGCGGTACCATTCATGAAATGCCTTATCGCATGCTGGTGCGGTTTCACTTAAAGGATGCATTTGGGCAAATTTGGTTAATGCATCATATCCAAAATTTTCTAATATATACTCACCTTCCCAAATTTCTCTATCACACAGATATTGATCTCTATATAATTTTAATTGATTATATTCTTCTAAAAGTTCAGGAGGCCATCCTTCTGCTGAATGAAAATCAATATACCAAACTTCATTGCCCTTATCATCAATTTCTTTCCAATGTTTATTTACTTTATTTTCACATTGGTTCATTAATACCCATGGGTCTTTAATATTTTGGTCAATACAATGTTGTTGCCAAGCATGATCAACTTGGAAAAAATTTAATTTATAATTCATAAGCATTATTTCCTTTTTTTTCTTATTCCTGTAAATATTATAACATTTTTTTTATTCTTTATCAATTTTTATTAAAAGTTTTTTTTATCAGTTTGACAGTCAGAATTTTTTTTGTTATACTATATACGTAGATTGGAGGTTGATAGTTTGATCAAATTAGATTATACTCTTGAAAAACCAGAAGAGAGAAATGAATTAGTTAAATAGATACTTGAAGAAAATCCAGATCCTGGTGAAAAATACCTAGAAATTATGGCGGATTATCTGATTCTCTGTATGGAAAAACAAGAACGTCGTGAACGTAAAATACTCACTGATAATCGTATGACAACTGTTAATAAACGTGAAACCTCCTTTGAAGGGCTTGTTTCCCAATTTGAAAATGGTGAAGATGGTATTTATAATCTAATTCAAGAAGATAAAAATGTAATTTTTTAGCCTAAAATTAGTATTACTAAAAAAGATATAGAAGAAATACCTGAGCTTCGCTAGTTGCGCGAAGCTATTGCTATATGGGAAGAAAAGTTAAAGACAGCAAAAGGACGAGATGCTTTTATTATTAAAAGCACATTAATTGAACTGCGAAAAGATCAATATATAATTAAAAATGCTTATCGCAGACCTGTTAATTTAATGAAAATTACTCATTCTAGAAATACTCCAAAAATAGATGGAGAAGTTACTATTAATGAAGATGGAACATTAACATCAACAGGAGTTAGCTTAATCAATCCCGCTGTTTGTGAAGCTATCTTATGTAATTATTCTAAATTAAAATAGGATAGTTATGAAGATTTCGTAAATGATACATGGTATATAATTTATGATTTTGAAAGAATTTGTGATAAAGCATTAAAAGATTACCCATTATATTAGAGATTAGTAGAATATAAAATAGACGGCATGTAGAATATCGATATCTAGACTGCCCTCCAATAGGAGTTTGGAATTAAACATAGTGTAGAATATATTTCAAGTTTATGGCGTAAAAAAATTCCTGGATTAATTGCGCTTCAAGCTGAAGATGATTATTTAAATTGGTATTATACTATTGTTGAAAAAGGAAAATTTAAACGATGCAGTAGATGCGGCCAAGTAAAATTAGCTCATAATAAATATTTTTCTAAAAGTAAAACTAGTCGTGATGGATGTTATTCTATATGTAAATA
>JAEEGL012954036.1_pt1 | contig 25316 bp, 16 predicted proteins | sample 9134231 | NCBI WGS metagenome assembly JAEEGL01 (sample SAMN16246548, study PRJNA631951) | gut metagenome | biome: gut microbiome; feature: rumen; material: fiber-attached | host: Bos | place: Iran: Karaj | collected 2018-10
GAGAACAAGGCCGAATACCGTGAGCGTACCAAGGACAACAAGCATCCTGTGGTGGAGAAGCTCTTCCGCGAACTCGGACCCAAGTACAAGGCCCGCAACGCTGAAAAGAACTGCTCCGGCGGCTACACCCGCATCTATAAGCTCGGACCGCGCCGCGGCGACGCCGCTGAGATGGTCGTGCTCGAGCTCGTCTGACACTACCGAAACACATCAAGCAAGCATACCTCTTCGCCCCTGCACAAGGCGAAGAGGTTTCTTTTTTCTGTGATTTCGGCTTTATTGACATTCTGTTCCCGTATATGTTATTTTTTCAGCAGAGTCTCTGCCGTTTTTCCATAGCATAAAGTGACCTGACCGGTCATTTGCGATGCGGAATTATACCTGAAGGAGGAAATCCCGTGAAACTGAACAACGCCTGGATTAAGATCATCTCTCTTGCGCTTGTCCTGTCGCTTTTGCTTTCCTGCGCCGCTTTCGCGGAAGAACGTGCTCAGAAAGAAGGTCCTGACCTGCTCGAAACCTTCATGGCGTATGATACGATTCCGTCCCTGTTCGAAGCGGCAGAGGATGCGCTCCGGGAAGGCATTGATCCTGCAAAAGTCAAGGACGCCCTGTATACCGCTGCCGATCAGAAAGACATGTATCCGTATTTCACGTACGCGCTGGAAAACTATGTCTCGATGGGCGGCAAAGAGTACAATGCACTGATGGATGTGCTCAGCCCGGAGGAAAACACCCGGCGCGAACTGAATTCTGACTGGTCATCCGACCATTCATATATCCGCAGCATCTCATTTGACGCATACAGCACCAGCCAGGCCTCCGAAGCTTTCAAATCCATGGTCAATGATCCGGGTGCCCAATACTGTGCCCCTGCCTGTCTTTTGAAAGAAAATGATTTCAAAACCCTGTATAATACGGATTTTTCAAAATTCGTTCCCAGCCGTCCCCGGGCCGGATATATGTGCATTGTCGTCAAAAAAGACGCCCATTCCTGGCCGAATAAAACCTGGAGCGATACAGACGAATATGATGACTTTCTTGAGCAGTTCAGTGCCGTCATCAGCGCGGTGTGCGATTCCTGCGGAGATTCCGCGCCTGTCATCACCGGCAATCCGAACCTTGCTTCTGATTTCCTGATTTACGACGTTTCTTTTTCCGCCAATGGCAATTATATCATCAATAATGTTACCAGGGTGCGCGGTTATAACACCGTCTTCTCAGTAACGCTGAAAGACGCGTCAACCAAAAAAGATCTTGCCAATTACAAGGAAACCGTAAAGATTAAACTGAACGCCGGCATGTATTTCAAATGGGACAACGGAATCATGAAGGTGACGGATACGCCCGACTTCAGCAATAACAGTTCCATGAAAACCTTTGGCAAAACAATTGCTTCTGAGGTCAAAAAGCAGGAAAACCTGGCCTCCGCTGCGCGTCCGCTCACTGAAAGCAACGCAAAAGCAGTCCTGGCCGGAATTCTGGAAACGCAGGCGAAGAACGCAGATGCCTGGGAGTATGCCATCTATACAAGCGGCGTCGAAAACATCAGCCTGAACGGCTCGGAAATTTCTTTCTCGCTGCGCAGCTTCGACCCGAAGCTGAAGGATATCGGCGCATACCGCAAAGCAAATAGCGCTTCCGACTGGATGACCGGCGCCGCGAAGAACATCGGGGCCCACGACCTGAAACTCACCCTGAAGATTTCTGACGGCAAGCCGACCAATCAGTCCCTGACTGAAATGAAAAACGCAGTCCGTAAAGCCGCCGGTTCAGCAAAAAAAGCATACAGTTCATCGGATATGGTTGCGGCGCTGAAGGATTATCTTTTCCCTGCCCCACTGGAGGGAAAAGTGTCCAATCACACCCAGCTGCTGGATCCGTCTGACCGCTTCAAAGAACTCTTCAATGACCTCTTCCCCGAAAATGAATATCTTACCGCTGCGTTGTTTTCAATCATTTGCTACTGTCATAAAAACCTGACCGTCGATATCAAAAACGGCCCCCACAAACTGGTGCTGACCCTCACCGGAATCGCGGATCCGGGTAAAACCGTAGCATCCGCTGCCGATAACGTCGTTGAGAATATGGCTGCCCTGCCCGACGGTGAACGTACCGCCCTTAACAAGCCGGAAAACACACTCCTTGAGATGATTGCAAGGACAGCCTTCTCCGCAAAGGAAAAACATACCATGAACATTGACGCGGACGAGCTGGGCATATCCTCCATGCCGGACGGCTACATGAACTATCTGGCCGGGTATGATATCCGCAGTGCTTTGGAATCCATGACCGGAAAGCTCGAAGCCCTTCCGGAAATGGCCGCTGTCAAGATGCCCGGCAGCAAGCTCCTTTCCGGCGGCAAATCCGGGCAGCCGCTTACTGTCAAATTGCCTGCCGAGGGTAAACCGACCTATATCCAGGTTCGCAACAAGGATTCCCGCGCTGTCGTCGCTACCCTTTTCCTCCATCCGGGGAAGTCTGTTTCCCTGAAAGTTCCGGTGGGTGAGTACTATCTGGTTTACTGCTCCGGAACGATCTGGTACGGAGAAAAGCGCTTCTTCAATGAGCCCGATGCCATCGCTGTCAGCGAAAGTTTTGAGATTAAAAAGAATTATACCATGTCCATCACGCTGGAACTCGTCTCCGACGGCAATATGGGCGTCCGGTCCGGGTCAATGAGCGATCTGGAATAATACATTTATTTACACACGGGAGGAACCTCCGCCTATGCATGACCTGTATTCCGAAAAAGACCTTCAGAAGCTTTCCGGCCAGCTGAAAAAACGCTTTCTGGCCATTGGCTGTATCCTGGCTGTCATTCTGGCTGTGTTTGTCGTCTCCATGATCATCCGTGCGGAATGGCTGAGCATCGTCTCTTTTATCCTTTTCTTTGCCGGTGCGGTCTTTGCGGTAGATCTGTTCTGCCTGCCCCTGCATCGTTATAAAAAGCTGATTACATCCGCCCTCACCGGCCGCACGCACACCGAAGAACTGGAATATGAAAAAACGGAGGAGGATTCCTCCGTTGTGGACGGTGTTTCCTGCCTCGGCATGATCTTCCTCGGCGCGCCGGATAAACACGGTGCCCGGGAACAGCGTTTCTACTGGGACAGGGAGCTTCCCCTTCCTGATTTCGTTCCCGGCGATCAGATCACCCTGAAATACACCGGCCGCAATATCATAGGGTATCAGAAATAGCCATACGGCAGTTCCGTCATCCGCTCCATTGTCATTTCGACCGAACGCAGTGAGTGGAGAAATCTCCTGTCACGGCAGTTCTGTCATCCGCTCCATTGTCATTTCGACCGAACGCAGTGAGTGGAGAAATCTCCTGTCACGGCAGTTCCGTCATTCCGCCCTTGATCAGGTAGAAATACGTATGCCCGTCCAGCGTCACCGCGTCGTGCATGCCGTCATAATCGCTCAGTTCGATCGTATGCGTTCCGCCGCTCACCGTGCGGAGCGTATATTTTGTGTGCGTTTCTTTTCTCTGCCAGCCTTCCGGCAGCCTGCCGCTCACCGTAACCGTCAGCAGCCGCTCCCAGGCCGCGTCAAACGCGTCGTAGGAAATCTCCTCCCCGTCTTTCATGCAGCGGTATTGGGGCGTTTCTTCCGTCCCTGCCCGGTCCGTGGCGGCCGTGTCTTCGGTCCTGTCGATCACATAATGAGCGGCGTTTCCGGATTTTTCAACCGTGATACTGTCCAGTGAATTCATCGGTGTTGCGACCGTATAGCGGGCAACTGTTGACATCGGCTGTGTCTTTGTGAAAACATCCACGGAAAAATGGCTGATCGTATAGATCTCCCCGTCATACAGGACATATACGACCATCTCGCTCTTGCTGTTTCCCAGGATCAGCGTTTCTGTCCGTTCTTCCCAGTCCACCACATCAAACACGCCGTAATCACTGACCGTGCCGGTGGACCCGGCAGCCATATGCAGCTCAATGATCGCGGACGGCTCGTCAAGCCCGCACTGCTTCAGCGCTTCCTCTTCCGCGTTCCCGACATATACTCCCAGTGTAAGGTTTTCCGCGCTGTCCCGCAGGTTCTTTATTGCGTCGTAATCTGCCGGATAAACAAAGGGTTGTGTCAGCAGCCAGTTTTCCGCGGCGTCCCGGTCTGAAACCTGTCCCTGCAGCGTCCATTCCTGCCGGATCGTTCCATCGCTGTTCTTCACGGTGATCCGGTCAAGTAACGCGCTGCGGATCTGCAGTTCATGCACGGGATGCAGCAGTTCCTTTTCCGTATTCAGATCGTCCACCGTACCTTTTGCCACAGCGAACAGCCGGTCGTCCCCGTCCACAGTCATATAGTAATAGGCATTCTCGCCGGGATCTGCCGAGTCACCGAAGTGCGCGGTTACTTGTGTTCCGTCCGTATAACGGAACACAGCCGTGACCAGCGGATCCTGCAGGCCGAAATCGTCAGCGTCCGGTTCCCAGTCTGATCGGTTTTCCGTAAACACATCGTCATAGGTCAGGTTGACCGCCGCATCCGCCAGCATTCCGGCAATGCTTTCATCCACCAGCCATGTATCCGGCATGGTGTCGTCTTCCTGCTGAAGACGCAGGCTGCCGTCCTCTTCGCGCACCGCGGTCCAGGGAGCCTTTCCCCGCTGGGTCACGGTCATGCTCTGCAGGTCTTCCGCGTCCCGTTTGACAATGGCGCCTGTGATACGCTGGCGCGTTACTTCTGTATCTTCCTTTGCCTTGTTCCGCAGCAATATCCCCGCCGTCACCCCGGCCGCCAGCAGAACGGTGCACAAAAGAATCCAGATCAGCGGTTTCCGCTGTCTGCTCTCATGCTTTTTGCGTTCTACTTTCTGCATATGATCAGAATTCCTTTGTTATCTTCTTCACTGCCTAAAGAATGTCATCCTGAGCGAAACGAAGTGAAGTCGAAGGATCTCCTCCCGTGGACACGATCCCTCACGATACGGAGATTTCCTTTTTCAACACGTCCAGGTCAACCTGCTATCATTCTTAATTCTGAATTCTGAATTATAACTTTACTTGCTTCTCCTCGGCCCCAGGATAAGCAGCGCCGCAAACAGCACCGACAGCGGCAGTGCCACCAGCAGCACTGATCCGAGGCTTGTGCTGCCCATGCCGAGCGCCGGACGGATCGCTTCCTTCGGGGCGATCATCAGGTCCGACGCGTCCGTCTTCAGCAGGAATTCCATTACACGGATCGTCACCTGCTGGCTGTCTGTCATCGCATAGACCTGCTGGTCCGCCAGTGCGGCGCTGCATCCGATAATGAATGCCCTGGAAACATATCCTTCCGTCGTCACCCGCCGGGCTTCCAGCGCCAGCGGGAACGATCCTTCCTCATCCCCTGCGGTCTTTTCAATGCTGGTCGTCTGTGCGGTCAGTACCTTCCGATAGGAAGTTTTTCCGCTGCGCAGTACTGCCGCCGATGTCAGGTTTCGGTCTGTTTCTTCCGGTTCCTCAAACGCCCGCGCCCCGGGCAGGAGAAGATGGTTTGCCCCGGCAGTGATCAGTCCCAGGGTCAGGTCCGTGGAACACATCTCCGGCATCAGCCAGTACGGATGATCTTTGTCGTAATAGGTTCCCGCGTCCGCCGTGTCCGCGATCACAATGCCATCCAGCGGCTTGAATCCGTATGACCGCAGCAGCGCCGTATAGTTCGGCATGTTCCCCGTCGGATCCGTGTAATCGCAGCAGAACAGGAAGCTTCCGCCCTTCGCGGCAAAGGCCGACAGCTTCTTCAGTTCCGGTTCGGTCAGGTCGCGGACCGGACTGAAGAAGATCAGCAGGTCTTCCGGGTTCGGATCAAAATCCCCGGCGGTCATATCCTCAAAGGCCACCTCATACTGGTTGGCCTCCAGCAGTCCCTGGAAATACTGCAGCGTTTCGCTGTCCATCTCCCCGTGTCCCTGCAGGATCACCGCCCGCGGAACCCGTTCCTTTGTCACATAGGCGATCGCGCCGGTAATGCTGCTCTCATAGGTCCATCCGGTATAGGAATACTCTCCTGTCTCCGTATCCATGCCTACGCTGACATAATCGTCCGGTCCCAGCACCCGGAACCGTCCGGTCTTCTCACAGTACACGATCAGGTCGTTATTTCCCGGCGCGACGCTGTCTGTCGTGAAGCGTTTCAGCAGCGCGGGATTCACAGACGGGTCCACCTGTTTCCAGGAAACCTTGTCGCTTGACGCGGCATACCTGTCCAGCAGTTCCATCAGCGGCGCGTCTTCATCGCCCTTACGGAACAGTGCCAGGATCTCCACGTCATCTTCCAGCCCTTTCAGCACTTCTGCCGTCTCTTTACTCTGGGAGACGATCCCGTTAAAGGAGAGGTCGATCCGCCAGCCCTTTTTCTTTTCCAGCGCGTACACGCCGGCATTCAGCGCGATCAGCGCCGCCAGCACCATCACGATCATCAGCGCCGATACAGATTGATATTTCCACTTTCCTGTATGATGCTTTTCCCTGGCCAACAGACTCCCTCCTTCCCTGCATCGTATGTATAATTATGAATTCTGAATTATGAATTATGAATTCCGATTGCGATAGCGATGGCTGTCCAATCGGTGAACCGTCAGTGCCAGGAACGCCGCGATAAACGACACGTCAAACAGGATGCCGGCAAAACTCAGCTGCCCCATCATAAATGGTTCGTTCCGCCGGTACAGCGACAGGAACCGCATGGCCTCCGAGAGCCATTCCGCCTGCACCGCGTTCTCCAGCAGGTCCAGGATCCACATCAGGAAGTTCGCGCCGAACGCCAGCACCGCCGCGATCACCGGTGTCGCCGCGCAGCCGGACAGAAACAGGTCCATCGCCACAAAAGCGCAGCCCTGCAGGATAAATCCCAGGTAGTTCACCGCCAGCTCCGCCGGGTACACGCGCCCGTATAACGCCACGACCAGCGCGAACAGCAGCGTCAGTCCCGCCGTGATCAGCAGCACCGTCACCGCTGCCAGGTACTTGCCCAGCACAATTCCCGGCAATGACACAGGGCTCGTCAGCAGCAGCTGGTCTGTCTTTTTCTGCTTCTCTTCCGCCAGCAGCCGCATCGTCAGCACCGGGCACAGCAGCATCCACAGATAGCACATCTCCGCGATGAAGTTCGGCAGATCGCCGCTCCGCTGCTTCAGGATCTGCATATAAAACAGTACGGAGGAAACCGTCAGGAATACGCCGATAAACACATAACCCACAGGCGTATAGAAATACCCCTGCATTTCCCGTTTCCTGATCGTATTCATGCACTTTCCTCCTTTCTGAAAAGCATTCATTATTCATTGTTCATTGTTCATTTATTCCGTCTCCCGCAGGAATATCTCTTCCAGCGTATCTCTCTCTTCCTGCATAAGACGTATCGGCGCATTCATCTCCGCGAGCAGCCGGAACACCTGGTCCGTCGCCCTGCCGAGCTCATCCGCCGGCCTGCATTCCATCACGACCTCCGCGGTCCCCTCCTCCGGACTCTTCACCGTCTCCGCGCTCATCACGCACTTCAGCCCTTTCAGGGCGTTCAGCAGCGTTTCCTTCTTCGCCGCAGCCCGCAGCCGGAGTTTCAGTATGTCCTTCTTCTCTTCCGCCAGGTCAATGCTCTGCACCATCCGTCCTTCATTCAGGATGATCACCCGTGAGCACAGCTGCTGCACTTCGCTGAGGATATGGCTGGAGAACAGCACCGTATGATCCTCTCCCAGCCTGCGGATTAGTTCCCGCATCTCCACCGTCTGCTTCGGGTCCAGCCCGACCGTCGGCTCGTCCAGGATCAGGATCTCCGGGGATCCGCAAAGCGCCTGGGCGATGCCGACCCGCTGCCGGTACCCTTTGCTCAGGTGACCGATCAGCCGCTGCCGCATTTCCTTCAGCGCGCACAGTTCCATGATCTCTTCCACATGCGCCTTGTTTGCTTTCCGGACGACCTCCCGCAGCTCACATACAAACGCCAGGTAATCCTCCACCGTCATCTCGTCATACAGCGGCGGTTTCTCCGGCAGGTAGCCTATCATCCGCTTGCACGCCCGCGGATTGGCGAGCATATTCTTCCCGGCGATGCGGACGACGCCTTCCGTGGGCGGAAAATATCCGGTCATCAGATTCAGGGCCGTGGTCTTGCCGGCGCCGTTGCGCCCGAGCAGCCCGACCGTCTGCCCTTTGGGAACATGAAACGAGACATCCCGGAGTGCCGGGATGCTTCCGTAAATCTTCGTGACATGTTCCAGTTCAATCATTGCTTTGCCTTCCGGTACAGGACCGCCCGTTTGGAGAAATAGTTCCAGATCATCACGATCAGGGTCGCCAGGCACTTGTTCAGCACATACATGTTGATCGTTTTGCCGCCCAGCGTCAGGATCACCGCGTCTTCACCCAGGATCAGCCGGAACAGGAACATCAGCAGTTCATTCAGTCCCAGGCCGATCACGCTTGTGATCAGGAATCTGGCTTTCGCGCTTGCGCTACGGTTCTTTGCGCCGCGGAACACCCAGGCCACGCACAGCAGATAGTTCAGGATCACAGAGATCATGAAAGCGATGGGCGTCGCGATCAGCGTATCGATCCCGAGCCTGCCCTTCAGCAGGATCAGCACGGCAAGCTCCACCAGGAAGCAGACGCCGCCGGTCAGGGCAAAACGGATGATTTCCGCCGTCCGGCTCTTCTTCTCTTCCATCCCGCTCACCCTTTCTGCTTCATCACCACGTTCTCCGCGCCCAGCGCGTCCTGCAGCCGACGGATGCATTCCTCATCCCCGCTGCACCAGTTTTCTTTCGGGCTCAGGAGCGTGATCTTCTCTTCGGGAATATGCATATACACCGGCACATCTCCCGCGCACAGCGCCAGCACGGCGCCCGCGCGGTCCATATCCTTGCGGGCCAGGCGCAGGAACAGCTTCTTATCCGCGTCCGCGGCCAGCTGCGCGTCCGTCTTCTGCGGAGCAGCCTGCATGGCAAAGTCCTGTGCCCGCGGCAGCGTGGGATGCAGCGCCCACTCGTCCATACGGGTCACCCGCTCCGTAATGAGCTTGGGTGCCTCGTCCTCGCGCACGCTGATCTTGCCGCTGATCACCACGGCTTCGTCCGCGTTCAGCAGGTTCCTGAATTTCTCAAACACCCGCGGGAACACCAGGCATTCGATCTGCCCGGTCATGTCCTCCAGCGTCACAAAGGCCATATAGTCGCCCTTTTTGGTCGCCTTCTCCTTGACCTCTGTCAGGATTCCGCCCAGGTCCACAAACACACCGTCCAGGTCCGGTCCTTCCGTTTCCTCGTCCGGTTCGGTGATTTCCGCCGTCGTGAAGCTCAGCTTCTTCAGCGTCTCCCGGTAATCGTCCAGCGGATGGCCCGTCATATATACGCCGGAAGCTTCCTTTTCCATGTTCAGCTTCACCCGGGCCGGGCAGTCCGGCAGTTCCGGCAGCTTCAGTTCCGCGTCGAACAGCGGCTGCGCGTCCCCGCCGCCGAACATGTCAAACAGGCTGACCTGCCCGGACACGTTCTTCTTTTTCTGCGCCTGGTTGGCGTCCATGGCCGCTTCGAATACTGCCAGCATCTGGGGCCGGTTCGCGCCGAGACCGTCAAAGGCGCCCGCCTTGATCAGGCTCTCCGTCACGCGCTTGTTGCAGTCCGTCGTGTCGATCCGCCGGCAGAAATCAAAGATGTCCCGGAAGGGACCGGCGTTCTCCCGCTCCCGGATGATCGCCGCGACCGCGTTCTCGCCGACGCTCTTGATCGCGGCCAGGCCGAACAGGATCGCCGCTTTCCCTCGCGCGTCCGTGTCCACGGTGAACTTCCAGCGGCTGCGGTTCACATTCGGCTGCAGTACGGAAATGTCCCGGCCGCGGCAGTACTGGATATATCCGGCGATCTTGCCGGTATTGCCGTACACGCTGTTCAGCATCGCCGCCATGAACTGCACCGGGTAATACCGTTTCAGCCAGGCCGTCTGCATGGCGACCACGCCGTAAGCCGCCGCGTGGGATTTGTTGAAGGCGTAGCTCGCGAAAGCGATCATCTCGTCGTAGATCTCATTTGCCACGTTCTCCGGCACGCCGTTACGCACGCAGCCGGGCACGGTCACATTGCCGTTCTCGTCCGTCATGCCGTGAACAAAGATCTTCCGTTCGTCCTCCATGACCTTGTGCTTTTTCTTCGCCATGGCGCGGCGCACCAGGTCGCTCCGGCCGTAGCTGTATCCGGCCAGGTCTCGGACGATCTGCATCACCTGTTCCTGGTACACCATGCATCCGTAGGTCACGTCCAGGATCGGCCGCAGTTTCTCTGTCTTGTATTTAACGCTGGAAGGATCCGCTTTCCCTGCGATATACCGCGGAATGGAATCCATCGGACCCGGGCGGTACAGGGAGATCGCCGCGATGATGTCCTCAAAGCAGCTCGGTTTCATATTTGTCAGGAAGCCGGTCATGCCCGCGCCTTCCATCTGGAATACGCCGTCCGTGTCTCCCCGGCTGATCATCTCATAGACCTCCGGGTCGTCCAGCGGGATGTCCTCCGGTTTCATGTCTTTACCGGCTTCGCGCATCATGTCCAGCGTGTCCCGGATCACCGTCAGCGTCCGCAGGCCCAGGAAGTCCATTTTCAGCAGGCCGAGCCGTTCGATCGTGCCCATGGGATACTGGGTGGTGATCACTTCGTCGTTGCGCTGCAGCGGCACAAACTCGACCACCGGCCGGCCGGTGATCAGCACGCCTGCCGCGTGTGTGGAGGCATGCCGGGGCATGCCTTCCAGCGTCATTGCCGTATCGATCAGTTCCCTGACCTTCGGTTCGTTGTCGTACATTTCCCGCAGCATCGGGGAGATTTTCAGCGCCTTGCTCAGCGTCATGCCCAGGTCAAACGGGATCGCCTTTGCCACCGCGTCCGTATCCTGGTAGCTCATGCCGAGCACCCTTCCCACGTCCCGCACGACGCCCTTAGCCGCCATCGTGCCGAAGGTGATGATCTGGCTCACATGATCCGATCCGTATTTCCGGGCGACATAGTCAATGACCTCCTGCCGCCGTTCATAGCAGAAGTCCACGTCGATATCGGGCATGCTCACGCGTTCCGGGTTCAGGAAACGCTCAAACAGCAGTTGATATTTCAGCGGATCCAGCATCGTGATGCCCAGCGTATAGGCCACAATGGAACCCGCGCCGCTCCCGCGGCCCGGCCCGACCATGATGCCGTTGGATTTGGCGTAATGGATAAAGTCCCACACGATCAGGAAATAGTCCACATAGCCCATCTTCTCGATCGTGGAAAGCTCATACTCCAGACGCTTGTAGGGTTCATCCCCCTCTTTCGCGTCCGGATACAGTTTCTTCATGCCTTCCCCGCACAGGCGGCGCAGCATGCTCTGGGCGGTTTCTCCTTCCGGCACGGGATAATGCGGCAGCCGGGTTTTGCCGAATTCGAATTCGACGTTGCACCGCTCTGCGATCTCCTGTGTCCGGTCAATGGCGTCCGGTACCTGCCGGAAGATCGCCCGCATTTCCTCTTCGCTCTTCACATAGAGTTCTTCCGTCTCCATGCGCATACGCTGCTCATCCGCCAGCGTCTTGCCGGTCTGGATGCACATAAGCACTTCCTGGGCAGGCGCGTCTTTCTTTTCCAGGTAGTGGCAGTCGTTCGTCGCGACCAGCGGAACGTTCATCTCCCGCGCCAGGGCGATCAGCCTCGGCAGCACGGTCTTCTCTTCCCGCAGGTTGTGATCCATGATCTCGATATAAAAGTTGTTCTCGCCGAAGATCTCCTGCATCTCCCGCACATAGGCGTGCGCGCTCTCGTCCTGCCCGTTCAGCAGCATCTTCGGCAGGTCGCCGCTCAGGCACGCGCTCAGGCAGATCAGGCCCTCGTGATGCTCCCGGATCAGGTTATAGTCGATCCGCGGACGGTAGTAGTATCCCGTCAGGAATCCTTCGCTGACCAGGTACATCAGGTTCTGGTATCCTGTATTGTTCTCGCACAGCAGGATCAGGTGGCTGTTTTCCCGCCCTGTCAGGGATTTGTCTGTCCGGTCCCGGCAGACATACGTCTCGCATCCGATGATCGGTTTGATCCCGGCATCCTTCATCGCGGAATAAAAATCGATCGCGCCGTACAGCACGCCGTGGTCCGTGACCGCGCACGAATCCATGCCCAGCTCTTTCAGCCGGTCCACCAGGGAGCTGATCCGGCAGGCGCCGTCCAGCAGGCTGTATTCCGTGTGCAGGTGAAGATGCGTAAAGCTCATAATCCCCCCGGCGGCTTCAGCCGCCCGCATATAAATCCAGTTTGTATTATACCATAAACGCCATTCAAAAACAAAAAGCCTTTCCCTTTCCTGTGCTGGTTTTTCGGTCATCCTGTCCGTTGTCTGTCTGCCGGAGTATGATGATAATTATGAATTATTCCTGTTTTGTGCTATAATATATTTGAATAGGACAACTACATTTCCGGAGGTGGACAAGGGTGTTCAAACGGATCGCCGCGCTGCTGCTGTGTATGGCGTTTGCCATACTCTGTGTGCTGCCGTCTGTCGCGCCGGCGGAACCGGAAGTGAAGACGATCCGCGTGGGCTGGTATGACACGCCCTTCAACCATAAGGATACTTTCGGCCGGCGCACCGGCTACGCCTATGAGTACCAGCGGAAGATTGCGGCTTACACCGGGTGGAAATACCAATATGTGGAAGGCACCTGGTCTGAACTGCTCCAGATGCTCAAGGACGGCCGTATTGACCTGATGAGCGACGTTTCCTATAAAGAAGACCGCACGGAGTATCTGCTTTATTCCGCAATCCCCATGGGGTCGGAGATTTATTACCTGTATGTCACCCCGGAAAATAACGAAATCTCAATCGAGAATTACGCGTCCCTCAACGAAAAAAAAGTCGGCGTGACGGCCAGCAGCGTCCAGCGCGATTTCTTCCTTGCCTGGGAAGAGGAGCACGGAATCAACGCCGATCTGGTCGGGCTGGAGTGTTCGGAAGAAGACTCTCTGGCCATGCTGAAGCGGGGGGAGCTGGACGCCTTTATTACCCTGGATACCTATAGCAACCCGGAATCTGCGGTCCCGCTGTGGAAGATCGGCACGTCCGATTTCTATTTCGCGGTCAGCAAAACCCGCCCGGACCTGCTTGCGGAACTGGATACTGCCCTGGGACGGATTCAGGATGAAAACAAGTTCTACAGCGAGGAGCTTTCCGAAAAATACCTTAAGGACTCCGGAACCAACCGCTATCTGACGCAGGATGAATCCGAATGGCTGGCCGGGCATGGAAAAATCCGCGTCGGCTACCAGAACAACTACCTGGCCTTCTGCGCCGCGGATCCTGCCACGGGAGAACTGACCGGCGCCCTGAAGGATTACCTGGAATATGCTTCCGGTACGCTCTCCAACGCGAGTCCGGATTTTGAGGCCATCGTCTACCCCACCGCGTCCGCCGCCATGGAAGCGGTAAAAAACGGCGAGATCGACTGCATGTTCCCCGCCAACCTGACCCCGTATGACAGTGAGCAGGAGGGCGTGGTCATGTCCCGGCCGCTGATGCGTACGGAGATGATGGCCGTCGTCCGCCAGGATGATAAACAGGACTTCCTCCGGAAATCCAAGATCCGCGTAGGCGTAAACCGCGGCAATCCGAATTATGAAATGTTCCTGGTTGAGCACTTCCCCAGCTGGACGCCTGTGCTTTATCCGGATACGCCGGCCTGCCTGGATGAAGTAGCGGCCAAAAACATAGACTGTATCATTATCAGCAATTACCGTTACAGCGATATTTCGCGCCAGTGCGAAAAGCTGAACCTGGTCACCGTCTACACCGGTGTCGATATGGATTACTGCCTTGCCGTCAAGGAAGGCAATACAGTGCTGTACTCCATCCTTTCAAAGATGCTCTGCCAGGTCCCGGACACCACCGTTAACGCGGCGCTGACATATTACTCCACCGCGACGAAGGGCACCGGCTTCATCGATTATCTGGCGGATAACCCGATCATTACGGGCCTTGCCACATTCTGTGTCATCATGCTGGTGATCGTGCTGGTCCTGCTCCGCCGTCTCAGTGCGGAGAAAAAGCCCGGGAAAAAATCCCGGGCTTCATAGGGCAGTTCATTGTTTCCCTCCGGGATCCGGAATGCCGGATCCCGGTTTTTTATCCGTTTTGTCCCGCTTTATGCATCCGTTTGTTCGTATACATCAGCTTGTCCGCGCGGCGCATGGTGTCGATCACGGTCTGGTCCCGGACCGGATCGAACACGGCGATGCCCATCGAAGTATGTATCTCTTCCCAGCGGTTCCCCGCCGCGGCGCATGCGTCTGCCGCGGCTTTTTCAAATTTCTCGGTCAGCGCTTCCCTGTTCTCAAAGTCCTCGTTCCGCAGCACCACGGCGAACTCATCGCCGCCCGTCCGGAACACGGGACTGTGCTGGAACACCTTGCAGATCAGCTGACTTGCTGTCTTCAGGTAAACGTCGCCCTTGTCGTGGCCATGCATATCGTTGACTGTCTTCAGGTCGTCGCAGTCAAATACGCCGATTGCGAACTGCGCGTTCTCATGTCCTTTTTCGTCCAGTTCTTTTTGCATATCATCAATATAGTTGGCAAATGCGCCTTTGTTCCGCACAGAGGTCAGCGCGTCCACATAGGCCCGTTTGTTCAGGTCACTGATATGCGCTTTCATATGTTCCGCCATGCGTTTGAAAGTCTTGGTCAGCGTGCCGACCTCATCCCTGCCGCTGTAGTCCAGCGCAAAGTCGTAATTGCCCTTGTCCGCCTGGATCGCGGCCTCGGTCAGCTGCTCGAGCGGCTTGGTGATCTGCACGGAGAAGAACCGGCCGAGGATAATCGACAGCAGCAGCACGGCCGACGCCATGAACAGGATATAGCGGACCAGCTGCTGCCAGTCGCCGTCCGTCTCGCTGACCGGCACGGATACATACAGCCGCATACCGTTGCTCAGGCGCAGCCAGATAGCCTTTTTCTTTACGCCCTCAAATTCATATTCTGTCAGCGAACTCTCGCTGAGCACGCCTTCCGGCAGTTTCGGCACCTCATCGTCGTTCAGGGCAGCCAGGTTCATCCGGGGATGGAAGATCAGGTTCCCGTCCTTGTCAGTCAGGAAGGCATATCCGTTGGTGTACAGCTTAATACTCTCAATCTGTTCCTGCATGACTGCGTAGTCAATCTCAATGCCGATCACGCCGACAAATTCGCCGCGCCAGTAGATCGGTACGTTATAGGAAATGACTTCCACGTCCAGGCCTTCCGTATAGTACGGCGGCTGCCAGACCGCGTTGCCCGTTGTTTTCGGCACTGTGAACCAGACCAGTTCACTCGTGTCCTCCGTGTCGTATTCTGAGATGTCCGTTACCTCGTGCTCGACAAAATCCGTCCCGTCCAGGTTCATGTACCAGAATCCCTTGACAGTATCGGACACCTCCGGGTCTATCCGGTAATAATAGGTATATACGCCGTTGGTTTTGTTGGCGATTTCGTCAAAATACGCCCTGATCCGCTCGGTATGCTTCTGCAGTTTTTCATCGTCCGTCCCGTCCAGGTCCTTTTCCGTGTAGGCGGCAATCTTTTTAACGGATTTTTCAACACTCTTGAAATAATAATCCAGGTTACGCTCCCCGGTTTCGCACATGAGCAAAAGAAGGTTGTCGGACTGCTTGTGCTCCGCGTCGCGGATATAGATCACGCTCAGCAGAGTGACCACGGCTACAGCGATCACGGTGATCCATACGGTCAGCGACGTGATCTTTGTTCTCAATGAATGCATATTCCTTCACCTTTCCCGTTCATTCCTGCAGTCTCATGGAGCGGTATCCTGTGCCGCCTGCATCTTCCGGATCACTTTATCCTCAAACTCAACAGATGGCAGCGGACGGGAGAAATAGAACCCCTGCACCAGCGGGCATCCCAGCTTCCTGAGCAGTTCCAGCTGTTCCTCCGTCTCGACGCCTTCCGCCACCACCGGGATCTTCAGGCTCTTCGCGATACCGAGGATCAGGGCGACCAGGTCGGTATCCTTATTGCCGTCTCCGATCCTCCGGATGAACGCCCGGTCCATCTTCAGCACATCCACAGGCATGGCGCTGAGCATGTTCAGTGAGGAGTATCCGGACCCGAAGTCGTCCATTTCCACCACATAGCCCTTCCGGCGCAGGCTTTCAACCACTTTGATCACCTGGTCCGCGTTCCCTGTATAGGCGGACTCGGTCACTTCCAGTTTCAGCGTGCCCCGGCCCAGGCCGTTGTATGCCAGCAGGCGGTCCAGCGCGCTTTCCAGCGCCGGATCGAACACGTCCACCCGGGACAGGTTGACCGACGCGGGAATCGTCACGCCGAACACATCCCGCCACCGGGCAATCTGTTTTGCCGCCTCGGACCATACATACCGGTCGACCTCACCGATCTTCCCGTGCCGCTCAAACAGCGGTACAAAGTCGTTCGGCGGGATCATGCCCAGTTCCGGATGGTTCCAGCGCACCAGCGCCTCGGCGCTCACCAGTTTCGGCGGGTTGTACTGGATATCATACTGCGGCTGGTAATGTACTTCAAACTCATAGGAGTTCAGCGCGCGGTGCAGGTCGTTCAGCAAACGCTGTTCATAGTTCTCCTTCTCCTGCATTTGCGCGTCGTACACGATCAGGTGTTCATTGAAATTGTCCTTCGCCATGGAGCAGGCCGTGCGGGCACGGTCAAACATCTGGACAACGTCCATGCCTTCCTGCCAGGGCATCACACCCATCCGCAGCCGGATCCCGGCCGACGGTTCCGGTTCGTCCAGTTTGCGCTGCAGGCGGTCATACAGTTCCCGGTAATCTTCCCTGTGTCGGCACCAGATATCAAACCGATCCGCGCCGAATCGTCCGGCGATCCCGCCGGATTCTTTCGCCGCCTCGTGAATCTCGCTGCCCAGGATCCGAAGCACCTGGTCGCCGAAGTCCCGGCCGTTCAGCGCGTTCACGGAATGGAACCGGTCAATGTTCAGGACAATGGCATCCATTGGGGTTTCCGGATGTTCCCGTCTCATGCGTGCTGCATACTCCAGGAAGTAATCCCGGTTGTACAGGCCGGTCAGGGAATCAGTTTCCGTTGCGGAGATCAGCTTTTCGGCTTTTCTTTCCGCCCGCATGCTCCGCAGCATCAGTGCAAGGATCGCCACCAGGATCGCGCCGGTCACCGTCAGGATGATCCAGACATGCTCCCGGATGAATTCAATAAAGGTCGGTTTCGCATCTTCCGTGATATACCTGGACAGCGAGGAGGTCACCGAAAAATCCGGCACCAGGTCAGACACCTTTGCCAGCAGGGAATACAGGTCCGGCTGCCCGGCGGCAACCGCGAAACAGTAATCCAGGCTTTCACCGGTAGCGACCGTCGTCAGATGCAGCTTTTCGCACTCCCGCGCGATGTTGTTGTACCGGAAGCTGCTGATCAGCACGCAGTCCGCCACGCCCTGTGATACCGCCTTCAGGCAGTCGGACGTGGTCGGATAATATACAATCCGCCAGGACGGAAAATGATCGTGCAGGGTGCTCTCATAGTTCGGGTTGCCCACATTCACGGCAACGACCACATGCTCCCGCCCGGTAAAAATCTGTCGGTCCTGCTGGCGCACCACGGCAAACAGGTCCGTCCGCATCAGGGACGGCGTCATGAAAATACCGATCTTTTCGCCGTCTCCCGCGCTCAGGTTGGCCGGGAAAACACAGTCCACTTCCCCGCTTTTCAGCGCTTCCAGCGCCGCCGCGGCAGTGGGATAAGCTTTTGCTTCAAAATCGATATGCGTGTTCTGCACGCATTCGGATGCGTTCTCCAGGTAGTCTTTCAGGGCGCCGGTCAGCTCTCCGGTCTCCGGATCCGCCGCGCAGAATGCCAGGTAATTGTCCTGGTAGCCGACCCGGATTGTCCCGTGTTCTTCCAGCCAGTTCTTCTCCCCGGCAGCCAGGAACGCGTTCGCCCCGGCCGATACCAGGTGTTTTTCTGTCATTTCATGGTTGTAGTGCCGGTTTTCCTCCCGGATCCGGTTCATGCCGCCCTCCAGGTCTGTCAGCAGGTCCGGGCGTGCTTTGCTCACCGCGAAATAGAAATCGGAGGAACCGATCTTACAGACCGGCACCGGGCGTTCAGCGTTGTATGTCTCTTCGGAAAAAGAGTCCACCGTGATATAGGCATCCAGTTCCCCCTGTGCGAGCATCTTCAGCGATTCCTGCTCGGAGCAGGTCACCTCAATGATCTCACTCTCCACGCTGTTGCGGGCTTCCCATTCCCGGAAAAATCCAGCCTGGACGCTTCCCTGGTTCACGCCGACTTTCTTCCCGTTCAGGGTAGAAAGATCGGAGGAACTGATCTGCCTGTTCTCCTGGGATATAAACAGGTAGTAATCCTCCGCGCCCATCGGCAGGGAGGGAAACATCATATTCTCCGCGCGTTCCGGCGTATAGGACACGTCGCTCATCAGGTCGATCTCGCCGCTGATCAGCATCTGGAGCAGTTCCGGCCAACTGCCTTCGACATATTCGTACCGCCAGCCGGTATAAGCGGCAAGCTTCATCTGGTATTCATAGGCATAGCCGGAACGCCGGCCCCGGGAATCCGTCTGGTTGAAGGCGGATTCATACCAGCCGACACGGACGACCTTTTCACCGGTGTTCTTTCCGGCGGAGGCTGACGGCAGCAGCGCTGCGGTCAGCGCAAGGCATAGCAGAAGAACCGCAAGCCGTACAGCGTGCGCACCCATGGATCTTCCCGTGGTTTTTAAACGGAGTCTCATGTTTCCTTTCAGCCTCTCAGGTCTGTATGGAGTACCGTTTTTGTTGATTATACCGTTTTCTTCCAGTTTTTACACAGTCCATTCTGATTGTGAATGATGAATTGCTTTTTATTCATTGATCCGGATCGTTTCCATGATGCTTTGCGACAGGTCAGCCGCTTCCTGCGTCGCGAACCAGAAGATCACCTCAACGGCCATCCTCCCGTCCTCCAGCACATAACCGATACCCGGCGTGCCGTCTGTCTCGTCCGTAATCCGGTAGACGATCAGTTCGATACCGTTGACCAGGCGCAGCTCGACGTCCATGCCGGCCGCCTCCAGTTTTTTCGCCCTGTCCTTCAGGCTCTCCGACGGATCCGGCGCGGCTGTGTCTTCAACCGCGTAGGACAGGTAGTCCATCTCCAGGAGATCGGAGAGAAGATAAGCGTGAACGCCGTCGTCTCCTTTTTGCGGCTTGCTGTATACCATCCCGTCCGGGATATTGATCACATACCGGCTGTCAGGCAGCTCAACAACCTGGTCAGCCGCGGCGCAGCCAAACAGCAACGCGATACAAATCAGCAGAGCGATGCCCTTTTTCATATTGATTTCCTCTCGGATTTATTTTCTGAATTATACAATTCTTTCAATATATATGTCAAATAATCCCACCTTTAGCCTGGTATATTAATTATGAATTCTGAATTCTGAATTCTGAATTAAAAAAGAGGCTTTCGCCTCTTTTTCGCGCTTATCCCGCGCAGTAGTATTTTTCTGTTGTCTTCCTCAGGATCATATATGCCCCGAAGCACAGTGCGGCCAGGATCGCGGCAAGGATCAGGAACACGGGCACGATCTCCAGCCCCCATGTGATGAGGAAGTAGGTTAGCAGGGCCAGCAGGCCGAGGATGCCCCAGGAGATCAGCATGGAGATCACCACGCCGAAGTTCTGCTTCACAGCTTCCTGCTCCGTCACCCAGTCCAGGCGCGGTTTCTTGACGTCCCTGCTCAGCGCCAGCGCCGCGTTCGCAAAGCTGAACAGCAGGCACAGCACGCAGGCCAGGATGATCGGAAGCACAAAGTCCTGGAAATAGATGCCCAGCGCGACGGCCGCGGCTATAATGCCGAACATGCTCATGGCAAATCCCACAATGAACTTCGCGGTAACAAAGGTATGCGCGGAAACCGGCAGGGCGGTCATAAAATCGTGGCCTTTGCCTTCCCGCGTGACCGCGGTGGACAGTGCCGGGTTCATACCGCCCATATAGGCCATGACCGCGGCCAGGATGCCCATGACGATCGCGGGATTCAGGTTCTGGAAGATCATTTTGAAGCCTTCGCTGTTCTCACCGGCGGTCCTGCCGGCCACCATGACGATCATGATCACCATCAGCAAGGGCATGAAGCAGATCGGCAGGATGTTCGTCGCGTAGCTCGGTACCCGAAGGATCGTCCTGATCTCACGCAGGCAGCAGGCTTTCAGCTGGGTTCCCGCGGCAAAGGATTCCTTGCCGGTCAGCTTCTTTTTGCTGCCGGTAGGAGTCTCCGTCTGCAGCATGGACAGCTTCCGGTAGCTGTAGCCCAGCAGCCACACCGTGATGACCGGAACGGCCAAGGACAGCAGGATCCACACAATAAACATGCCGTAGTTCTGGCCCAGCATACCGTCCGCGGCCCAGGCTGCCGGCGGGAACATCTTCGTCATGGCGCCGATACGGGCGCTGCTGCTCTCCACCAGCTGGCGGATCATCTCTCCGCCGTCCGCGGTATCACCCGTGATTCCGCCCAGGTTCATCATCAGGAACATATAGCCGACCATCAGCGCGATGCCGCTTACGGTCAGCAGGACCTCCCGGTGTTTCCACAGGGCGCTCAGGCGGATCAGCAGGCTCGCTACAAACGCGATCACACAGATCGGCATCAGGGCGATCAGTAGCCAGACCACGATCATGCGCAGATAGAATCCGGGATCCACGCCGACCTTCACTGCGTAAAGGATGCAGGCAGGCAGCAGGATAATGGCGTCAATAAGAGTCTCCGAAACCCATACCTGCACCAGCTTCGCGCTCAGGATCGTCCGGGGCTTCAGGGGAAGTGCCGCCAGGTATGCGGCGTCCCGGCCCAGGTACAGGGCGCTGAGCGTAAAGAAGAAGGATAGGATCAGTGTACCTGCTGTGGTCAGCACGACCGCCATGGTGATCAGCATCTCAGGCGCGCCCATGCCGATCATGAACTCCAGCATCTTGGTTTCAACAATGTAAAGGATCACGCCGAGATAGACCACCAGGAACAGGATGGCGATCAGCATCCCGATGGTGCGGCCTTTTTTCTCCTTCAGCGCCGTCTTCAGGTTCTTCGGTTTAAAATCCGCGAACCGGGACAGCAGCTGCAGCCGCAGCAATGCTTTGAATCCCGTCATGCTTCTTCGCCTCCGTCATCAGTCAGCTGCAGGAACAGATCTTCCAGGCTGGCGCCCTTCTCACCGGAGCGCAGCTCCTCCAGCGTGCCCTGGGCCCGCAGGGTGCCGTGATCAATCACGCCGATGCGGGTGCACAGCTTCTCGGCAACCTCCAGCACATGGGTGGAGAAAAACACCGTGTTCCCCTCGCTGCAGTGCCGGATCATTTCTTCCTTCAGCAGGTGCGCCGCCCGGGGATCCAGGCCGCCCAGCGGCTCGTCCAGAATCCAGATCGGCGGGTTATGAATCAGCGCGCCGATCACGACCAGCTTCTGCTTCATGCCCTTGGAATAAGTACGCACCTGGCTGTTGATGGCGTCCTTCAGTTCAAAAATGTCCAGATACTTTTCAATATGCGCCTTCCGGCGGGCGGCGTCCACCTGATATACGTCCGCCATGAAATTCAGGTATTCCATACCGGTCAGCCGGTCGTACAGGTCGTTCCCGTCCGGCACAAAACCGATCAGGCGCTGGGCCTCCAGCCGGTCCGTATCCATCCGGTGGCCCGCCATGGTGATCTCGCCTTCATCCGGTTTCAGCACGCCGGTCAGCATTTTGATCGTGGTGGTCTTGCCGGCGCCGTTAGGCCCGATAAAGCCGAACAGTTCCCCGCCGTTCACATGGAGCGTCAGGTCGTCCACGGCCTTTTTCTTATTTTTGGCGTAGGTCTTCGTCACATTCTTGATGTCGATCATAAGGGTCCTCCTCCGACAGTTTCGCTGTCTCCTTTTCTTTCTGACGGGTCAAATCATACCATATTTTCCTCAATTTGGAAACGGAAAAACAGGAAAGTTATCCGTACTTATTTTTCATCCCCGGATCAAAAAGAAGGCGTTATTCCCCATAACGCCTTCTTTAATGAATTGTTGCGGAGCCGTCAGCGCTTTAGCGCTGGTAACGGCTCCCATGCTACAGGAGCCCGTGATTGACAAGCGCCAGCGCAGTCAGAGCGGCTGCGACGATCGCAGAATTATGAATTATGAATTGTTTTTCTCCCTCTCCAGCCTGAACCGGACCGAACGCTCCAGGTATTCCAGGTAATCCTCGTCCCGGCACATTTCCTTGCCTTTGGAATCGCTCAGCTTCGCTACGGCCCGGCCGTTCACCGTCTGCAGCTTGATCACGATATTCAGCGCTTCCTCGCTTGTGTCGTTGGCGACAAACGTTCCGATCCCGAAGGACACCTTCGCCCGGTCCTTAAAAAATTCATACAGCGCCTGCGCCCGGTCAAAGTCCAGGCTGTCGCTGAACAGCAGCAGCTTGGTTTTCGGATCCGCCCCGTACTTCTGATAGTGCGCAATCATCTTCTCGCCCCACTCGTAGGGGTCGCCGCTGTCGTGGCGCACGCCGGTAAAGTTGTTCACCATAGCCCGGTTAAAGTCCAGCAGGAACAGGTCCGTCGTCACGGTATCGGTCAGTGCGGTGCCGTTGTCGCCGCGGTATTCATCATACCAGTCCTCCAGGGCGTAATGGTTGGTGTAGGCCAGTGGAATGGAATCGATGCCCTGGTACATCTGCACAAATTCATGGGCATAGGTGCCGATGGGTTTCAGGCCGTATTTCTTCGCCAGCATCACGTTGGACGTACCGACGCAGTTCTTCGTTTCCGTTGCCAGGCGCCGCACCGCTTCGTCCTCCCACTCCCGGGAAAGACGGCGCCTGCATCCGAATTCTGCGAAGCTGAAGGTATACTTTCCGCTCCGGAACGCCTCAATCTTCTCGTTCAGCCGTTCTTCCGCCGCCCTCCGCAGCGTCATATAGTCGTACTTCAGCCGGAAATAGACTTCATTGACGATTTCCAACAGATAGATCTCAAACTGCATGGCAGAGAACAGCGGTCCCCGGACCACAATCTTCAGCCTGCCCTCGTCAGTCAGCCGGGTTTCGACATAGTCCCGGATCGGCCGCCACAGGCGCAGGAACTCCACATAGTCGCTCTTGATAAACCGGATGGACCGCAGATAGTCCAGCTCGTCCTTTCTGAACGTCAGGGAGCACAGATGGTCAATCTGCTCGTTGATCTCGTCAAACATTTCCCGGGTAAACACGATTCCCTCATTCCGGCAGCGGAAATAATACTCTCCGCTCAGGTCCGTATGCTTGTGAAAAATCACCTGGTCCATGTTGAACTTGTACAGGTCCGTATCCAGCAGCGAATTGATGATCGGTTCCAGCTTCATTGCGCGCGCTCCTTCCTCAGGCAAAGGGATCCAGTATCAGCGGCATCCGCCGCTTGTGCATGTTGGCCGCTTCCCGTCTCCGGATCTTTTCATCCGTTTCCGGATCGCCGCAGCTTCCCTCCCGGATGTACCGGTGGATATCCGTATACTTCAGGCCCATGTTTTCTTCGTCGCTCTTTCCGGAAAGCCCGTCGCTGGGCGTTTTTTGCACCAGCTCCCGGGGCAGTTCGGAAATCGTGAGGCCTACCTCAACGACCTCCACGCTGGTCAGTTTCCCCAGCACGCCGAAATCACAGGATGTGTCCCCGTCCTTCGTGCAGTACCCGGTCGTCGCCTCGCTCAGGTTGCCCGTACCGGCCAGCCTGGCGTCCAGCGCCTGCGCGATATAGCGCAGCACCGTCATCCTGAGCCTTGGCCCGACATTGATGTCGGAAACGCGGCTGGCGGGGACGGAAAACTCCCCGTCCCCGGCCGTGTTCCCGTTCTGGTCGGTAACCGCCTTCAGGGCTTCATGGATCGCGCCGATGTTAACCGTCCGCCGCCGGATGCCCAGTGCGTCGCATACCGCCCGGCTGTCATTGATGTCCTTTTGTTCCCCGTCGGGCAGCATAACGCCATACACATTCTCTTTCCCCAGTGCCCGCGCGCACAGCGCCGCGGTTACCGTGGAATCCTTGCCGCCGGAGATCCCGACCACCACGCGGCTGAAGCCCTGCTTCGCCGCAATTTCCCGGATCAGCTCCGTCAGCCTGTCCCGGACCGCTTCCGGATCAAACCGATACGCTTCCATTGATGATCTTCCCTTCTGTTTATCCGTTGGAGACGCAGGCGTAGCATTCGATGCGCATCTCCGGACTGAGCCGGACCACGAACAGTACGCCGTCGTCATTCTGGTCAATCGGGTATTCCTCATACTGCGCGTAAACCGCGCCGCCAGCTTCGCACATCCAGTCCATCTTCAGGTCATTGATATGCTCACGCTTCTGCGGGTGAATGTTTTCAAGATAGGTCAGCAGGAACTCCCTGGCCTTTTTGTCCAGCTGCTCGTCCGGTTTGGGTTCCCAGTTGTAAGACTCATCCGGCAGGTTCTGCCACATGTTCGGCTCAGCCTGGATATCGGTCAGGCGCCCGTCCTCCGTGAAATGCGCTTTCTTGACGACGCCGTCGTCCCCGCCCTCAAAGCAGACCTCATACCCGTTCTCCAGCTGTTTACAGTCTATAACCGGGTTGTCCCACATATTGAACCCGGTGCTTTCCCAGACCCTCATGGCTTCATTCGTCAGCACGTCCTGGAACGCTTCTCCGTTCATCGGACGGTCTTCCGGAATCTCTTTCCCGGTCTCGTAGCCCGCCGCTTCGGCTTCGTCTGCCGTGCGGGCAACGCCGTATTCCTGCGGGTCAAACTTTCTCAGCACCGTGCTTCCGGCATCGGTCACGTCCGCCCGGAAAGTGATATCCAGCTGCTTCACGCCGTTGCCGGAAGTCTCCAGATACAGGCCGATGCTTCCTTCCGCATGCTGCAGGTTTCCGCCGGCGTCCGTCTTCAGTACAATCTCCGCCTGGCGTACAGATACTCCCTGTACCGTATACAGGATGCCTTCCGTCAGCGTCACATAATCGTACAGGCTCCGGCTGTTATCTGTCCTGAGGCTGTCAAAGTCGATCCTGAAATAGCGTTTTGCGGCAAACCGGGCCAGATCGTTCAGCGCCGCGTTCGCGATGGCCGGCGTGTTTGCGCCCAGCGTAATGCGGTATGCGCCGTCTTCCGTTTTTGTCACGGAGCCTTCGCCCAGAAGAACATCCGCCTGGGATACCAGCGCGCTGCCCAGGCTGATCAGCTGCTTCGTCTCCACCGAGCTCCGGAGAATGGAATCCCTTTTGCCCGTGGTACCCGTCCGGTAGATACCCGGGGTGAATTCCTCCATCAGGTAAAGATCGGTTCCTTCC
>JAEEGL013796620.1_pt1 | contig 25315 bp, 20 predicted proteins | sample 9134231 | NCBI WGS metagenome assembly JAEEGL01 (sample SAMN16246548, study PRJNA631951) | gut metagenome | biome: gut microbiome; feature: rumen; material: fiber-attached | host: Bos | place: Iran: Karaj | collected 2018-10
TCTTAGATGAAATTACAGAAATCCGCACTAGCTGCGGATTTCGTGAGAACATGATACGAGAGGCAAATAGGCCCTTCGACGAAGTCGACTTTTAATGGCCTATTTGCGGCATTCTTGAATCTCTGATTCAAGAATGTATACTTGCGATACACATGAGGAAGAATTGGGGTCAGGACAAGCCATGGGTAGAAGCACAGGAATAAACAAAAAGAATATAAAACTGGGCGTCGTGTTTGCTTCCAAGGTAGGGGATTTTGTAGAAAACAGGATAGGCAAGGCACTGGAAGAGAGCAGCTTCAAAGCGGATGATCTTCCGGAGAATCCCGAGAGCATGAAGTGGTACAGAGTTCCCCTGGAAAGAGGGCTTTCCGGAGACGGCTCAGGGTATCACATTTATGTCAAACTTGCGGATCCTGACAAACTTTGTGTGTTCTTTTCCGGAGGAGGCGTAGCCTATAATGAATATACCGCAGCAAGACCTGTTACCGGTGGCAAAGTTGCGGCAGGGCTTCCCAATTATTACTGGAACAATTTAAGACCCTTTACTCAGATAATGAACATAAATGTTGGGATTACAGATATCTTTACGGACAAAAATCCCTTTAAGGACTGGAGCTTTGTGGTGATCACATATGCTACCGGTGATTTTCACGTGGGCAATAATTCTTATCCCTATAAAAATGTCGATGGCACGGAGGATGTCCTTCATTTCCATGGATATGTGAATTTTCTCGAGAGCATGAAGGTCTCAAAAAAGCTTTTTCCCAATCCGAAACAGCTCCTTATTGCCGGCAATTCGGCGGGTGCATTTGCGGTTCCTGCTCTGGCCGGGGAGATAGCGGACAATTACTATCCAAAGACCGGAAACATTACTCTTTTGTCTGACAGCGGTCAACTTCTTTATAAAAACTGGCGAAAAACCGCAAAAAACATCTGGCAGTCAAAAGAGTCAATATGGAAATCAATAAACGGCGACAATATAACTCTGGAGTGGTATAAGGATCTTTATGCCAGGTATGGCTCAAGATTCAGATATCTTTATTCCAGCTCTATTTATGACTATCTTTTAAGCGCGTATTATAACGACATTATCAATATGAAATATAAGACGGATCAGGATGTTCAGGAAGAGTTTTACAGGCAGCTGGTGGATATGGTGACTGAACTGAAAAAGCTGACTCCGGATTTTGGAATGTTTATAGATGAATGGAAGATTCCGCTTATTACCATGGGCGGAACAGTGCATACCAGTGTGAGAGAGCCTCATTTTCTTTTGTTCACTCAGGATGGTATTACCATGGCCAAGTGGTTAAGCGATGCCTGCGACGGCAAGGTATATGATGTGGGTATGGAGCTTTTACGAAAATAAAAAAAGTATCATTATCATCAAAAATGATAATAATGATACCTTATAGCTCTGATTTATAGTTAGCTGCTCAGTTAACGAAGCATGCCTCAATCCGGGCTTCGTACTCTTCGCGAAGTTCCTCCGGAATATCATATTCATCAAGTGCTTCGGACACTGACCAGTGTTCATTGATCATTGAACGAAGAATGTTGCGGATAATACGTGAATCCAGTGCCTCAAGTTCTGCAACATATGCCATAATAAAACCCTCCTCATAACCTAACAATACTTCAAAAACAAAACATCGAAATTACATTTTCTATACTACAATATATTGTAGTTGAAAATTTTTTAGATACAAGTATTGACATTTAAGATGAAATAATTTTTGTAAAATATGCACAGAAAATGAGAGGGAATTTCATGCATATAACAACAATAGCTCTTTTACTGTCTATAGTGGGTTTACTGTCATCTTTTGCCTTTGTCGGTATAATCCCGTCAATTATTGCTTTTGTGCTGAATATTTATTGCTTTGGAAAAGAAAAGTCAATAAATACCGTCAGAGCACTGGCTATTTCTTTTGTTGGAATTATTCTTCCACTTATCATGTATTTTTCTTCTTACGGTCTTGGCCTTCCCTATGAGAAGAAGGAAGGACTTAAGAAGATACCCCAGATTCTGTATGATAATTACACAAGGCTTGGCTTTGATATGACAGGGATGTTAAAGGTAAAGGCCGAGGATGTCCCTGATGAGCCTTCAGAGGAAATAAGTGAAGATGTTTACTTTGTGAGTGAGGGCGTGGCCCACGATGAAAGCGGATATAAGGTAAGCAGGGAAGAGGAAATAGAGGAGGAAGCTCTCAATGTGGAAATGCCTGAGAAAAAAACGTCCAAGGTCACAGAGAGATTTGGCGAGGACAGTATTTTTGAGAGTATTGACAGTCTGACGGAATCGGAGAAAGTCAGTCCCGATCTTTATCAAAAAGCGCCTTCGGACGATGATATGCCCTCCTACGGCGGGCTGCCGGTGGGAACCCTTATACTTGGGCAGTATTTCAGGGAGGATGATCACAACTGCAATCCTGTACTGGTGCTCAAAAACCAGACAGGAGAAGCCTACAGATATGAGTGCAAATTTACAGCTAGGGATGAGGAAGGAAATGAACTGGCAGTATCGGAAAAGACCGTAGAGGTGGTAAAAAACGGTATGCCCTTTGTATTTGAGGGGAGATTTGATAAATCGGAATTAAACGGACAACTGCCGGCTATGTATGAATTTCTCATATCCAAGAGAAATCCTTACGAAAAGGACCTTTACGATGAGGTGGCGGTATACAGCGAGATTGTGGATAATTCGGCCTATGTTGTTGCCGACAACCACAGCGATTGCAGAGCAAAGGTTGACTCTTATGTGTTATTTTTTGACGGAGAAGAATTGGTGGACTGCATCTGGATGATACCGGGAAATAGTGGTGAGGTAAGCATAGAGCCAGGGAGCTCTGCTGCAATCCGAGGGGATTCCTACTACAAATTTGACAGAATCGAAACTTATTACACTGCATATGAGGCTGTGGGTGAATGAGATACAGGCCGCGTTTTTGCTGGACTACATCAGGAGGGTATTTATGGCATTTTACATTATGGTAATTTTGGTAACAATAATTAATTTGGTTATTCTTGAACTATCAAAGAATGTGATTGCAGGTTGGATAGTGACGATTATATGTGCTTTAGCGTTGATCGCATATAGAATGATAGCTTCTAAAAATGGGAAGTTTTCTGGTAAGCAGACTCTTTTTTGCTGGGCTCTATTTTTCCTGATTCTGGTTGTAAACTACATGCTGACTCAGCCGCCCTACAAAGCGGTTCCCGCTGTGGAAAACAAAAATCCTGATGTTACAGAGGTGGTAAGGACATCCAAAGGCGATATCACAGGGGTTTATAATGAGGATCACTCTGTAAAGGTATATGCGGGAATTCCTTATGCCGCACCTCCGGTGGGTGATTTGCGATTCAGAGAGCCTAAGGAGGCAGATGCCTGGGAAGGTGTCAGGGCCTGCGATCATTACGGCCCCATGGCTATGCAGACAAGAAGCAGCGTGATAATGGATTCCTTAAGCCGCATTCTGGGCTACCATGATTATCAGATTAAATTCGGTGATGAGTACAAAGAGCCGGTGAGTGAGGATTGTTTGTATCTTAACGTTTTTGCGCCGGAGAAAAAGGGAGAGGAACTTCTTCCGGTTATTTTTTATATCCATGGAGGCTCACTTACCACGGGTCAGTCCTATTATACAGAGTACAGAGGCGAGAATCTTGCCAAAAAAGGCGTCGTCTTTGTGAATTTTGCTTACAGACTTGGGGTATTCGGCTATTATGCCGCAGATGACCTCAAAGCGGAATCTCCCAATAGCACCACAGGTAACTACGGCCTTTTGGATCAGATAGCTGCTCTGAAGTGGGTTTATGACAATATAGAAGCCTTTGGCGGAGACAAAAACCGAATAACCATAGCGGGAGAATCCGCGGGCTCTTCCAGTGTAAATGCTCTTTGCATCTCTCCTTTGACAGAAGGACTTTTCCAATATGCAATTGCCGAGTCCAGCGGTATTGTGCCAAAAGAGCCCTTTCATACCTTCAGATATTATGAGGATGCCATTAAGACGGGTGATGAAGTGAGAGAAGAATTTGGCGTTTCAAGTTCGGCTCTTCTTAGAGATATTCCTGCGGATAAGCTTGTAAAGACACACACCCAGAATTCAGGAATGACCGTGGATGGGTACGCCATAGAAAAGCAGCCCTACCTTTATTATGAAAACGGAGAAAATCATGAGAAAGCTCTTTTGAATGGATTTAATGCCAAGGAAGCAGATGCGTTTTTATTAAATACCAAAGCGACAAAGGACAATTATGTGGAACTTCTTGCAGAAGATATAGGAGAGTACGCACAGGAATTGGCAGAGGTTGTGCCTTATGACCTGCCTTCCAGGGATCAGCATATTATCATAGATGCACTTGGGGAAGCAAAAGGCGCTCTCAATGTGGCCTACAGTGCCATGTGGTTCAGCTATTCCCACTATGTGTGGAACAACTACATGGTTTCCCAGGGAAGACCTTCCTACGAGTACTATTTTACCAAAATAAACAAAGCACTTACCAACTATCATGCAGGAGAACTTCCCTATGCCTACGGAAATCTTTGGCGCCATCCCGGAGTCTATGATGAGGAAGACTACGAACTTTCCGAGATAATGCAAAGCTACTGGGTAAACTTTGCTTATAAGGGGGATCCCAATGGCTTTTACCGCACGGATGAGGGAAAAGAGAGTGATACTAATCTTCCTGTCTGGGAGATGAGATCCGGCAGCCAGAATAAGCTCCTTATTCTGGATAAAGAGATAAAAATGGAAGATGATCCAAACAATGAGATTTATAAGGTTATCGACAAATTCATGGACTCCGTAGCCAGGTAAATAATAAATACTACCAAAAAGTAAAACATCTTTTTGTGGTATGTGAATAAAAAATGTGAAAAATAATGGAAACTATTTATAACATATTGAGTTTTTTGAAAAAAGAGACTATAAATGATAGTGGAAGTTACAGAAACGATTATAAAAGCGTAAGGAGTTTTTTGAAATGGCAAAATATGTAATGGCTTTGGATTCGGGGACCACCAGCAACAGATGCATATTGTTTGATGAGAAGGGGAACATGTGCAGCGTAGCTCAGAAGGAATTCACGCAGTTCTTTCCTCAGCCCGGCTGGGTTGAGCATGATGCCAGCGAAATCTGGCAGACACAGCTCTCTGTTGCCCGTGAGGCGATGAACAAGATAGATGCAACCTATGAGGATATCGCTGCCATCGGTATCACCAACCAACGTGAAACTGTTGTTGTATGGGACAGAAAGACCGGACAGCCCATAACCAGGGCAATTGTTTGGCAGTGCCGAAGAACAGCGGATTTCGCAGAAGAGATGAAAAAAGAAGTGCCGGGTATCGTTGAGAAATTCCAGCAAAAGACCGGACTTAAATTTGATCCTTATTTTTCAGGAACCAAAATAAGATGGATACTGGACAATGTGGAGGGAGCAAGAGAGAGAGCTGAGAAAGGGGAACTGTGCTTTGGTACAGTGGATTCCTGGCTTATATATAAGCTTACAAAGGGTGCGGTTCATGTTACGGATTTTTCCAATGCATCAAGAACTCTTTTGTTTAATATCAACACCCTTGAGTGGGATGAGGAATTGTGCGAGTTGTTAAAGATTCCCACCTGCATGCTTCCCGAGGTAAAGCCTTCAAGCTGTGTATATGGTGAGACAGATCCGGAGTTCTTCGGAGGACCGGTGAAGATAGCCGGAGCTGCGGGAGATCAGCAGGCCGCATTGTTCGGACAGACCTGCTTTTCCGAGGGAGATGCCAAGAACACCTACGGTACAGGTTGTTTCATGCTCATGAATACAGGCGATAAGCCTATTTACAGCAAGAACGATCTTCTGACGACTATCGCCTGGGGAATTAACGGAAAAGTAACCTATGCCCTTGAGGGCTCGGTATATGTTGCGGGAGCTGCTATCCAGTGGCTTAGAGACGAACTTCGGGCTATTGACTCCGCACCGGATTCGGAATATTTCGCAACGAGAGTAAAGGATACCAACGGCTGTTATGTGGTACCTGCTTTTACAGGTCTTGGAGCACCCTATTGGGATCCCTATGCAAGAGGCGCCATTGTCGGACTCACACGAGGTGTAAACAAGTATCACATTATAAGAGCAACTCTGGAATCATTGGCTTTCCAGACTTACGATGTACTTCATGCTATGGAGCTTGATACAGGAAAGAAGATAACCTCCCTCAGGGTTGACGGAGGCGCATCCAGGAACGATTTCCTTATGCAGTTCCAGTCAGACATAATAAATACAAAGGTCATCAGGCCCAGCTGCGTTGAGACTACAGCCTTGGGCGCCGCTTATCTTGCGGGTTATGCTGTAGGTTTTTGGAAGGATAGAGACGATGTAGTAAGCAACTGGTCTGTGGATGTGGAATTCACTTCACAGATGTCAGAGGAAAAGAGGGAACAGGAGCTTAAGGGCTGGCAACAGGCTGTGGCTTCTACCCGCGGATGGGCAAAGGAAAACTGAAAACTATAGTTTTAGAGGAGATGTAACATGTACGATGTGATAGTAGTAGGCGCCGGCGTATCCGGCTGCGCAATTGCAAGATGGCTTTCACGATATGATACAAAGGTCTGTGTACTGGAGAAGTGCGAGGATGTCTGCGAGGGAACCTCGAAGGCTAATTCGGCAATTGTCCATGCGGGCTTTGATGCTGATGAAGGCTCTCTTATGGCCAGGCTTAATGTAGAGGGCAATGAGATGATGGATCAGCTCTCTAAGGATCTTGATATTCCTTTTAAGAGGAACGGGTCCATGGTAGTCTGCGTTCACAAGGATGAACTGGACGGACTTAAGGTTCTTTACGAAAGAGGCGTAAAAAACGGTGTTAAAGGCCTTAAAATTCTCACCAGACAGGAAGCTCTTGAGATGGAGCCAAATCTTTCTGATAACGTTGAGGGCGCACTTTTTGCTCCCACAGGTGGAATTATCTGTCCGTTTGAACTTACCATAGCAATGGCTGAAAATGCCTATGTAAATGGTGTTGAGTTCCGCTTTAACACCAGGGTAGAGGATATAACCAAGGGCGAGGACGGACTTTGGCACCTTCGCACCAATAACGGCGAGTATGTTGGCAAATACGTGGTAAATGCTGCCGGAGTATACGCTGACAAGCTTCATAACATGGTCAGTGCAGATAAGATGCATATTATAGAAAGAAGAGGCGATTACTTCCTTCTTGATAAAGAAGTGGGAGGATATGTTTCACATACTATTTTCCCTCAGCCTACCAAGTATGGTAAGGGAGTACTGGTTACACCAACCGTGCACGGCAATCTCCTTGTGGGACCTACAGCAATAGATATAGAGAATAAAGAGGGAACTGCAACAACAGCTGCCGGCCTTTCAGAAGTATCCGCAAAAGCCAGCGAGAATGTTAAGAACCTTCCTCTTCGAAATGTCATTACTTCTTTTGCCGGACTTCGTGCACATCTGGAGCAGCATGAATTCGTGATCGGTGAAGTAAAGGATGCTCCAGGATTTATAGACTGCGCAGGTATTGAGTCTCCCGGACTTTCAGCTTCTCCCGCCATCGGAAAGATGGTATCCGAGCTTTTGAAGGACAAGATGGGGCTTAAGGAAAAAGAAAACTGGATCTCTACCAGAAAGGGAATCACCAGAACAGAAGGTCTTTCTGTGGATGAGATGAATGAACTTATAAAGAAGAATCCGGCTTACGGAACCATTGTCTGCAGATGCGAATCTATAACAGAGGGAGAAATCCTTGCTGCAATTCACAGACCGCTTGGCGCAAGAAGCCTTGACGGCGTAAAGCGCAGAACAAGAGCTGGAATGGGAAGATGCCAGGCAGGATTCTGTTCACCGAGAACCATGGAAATCCTTAACAGAGAACTGGGGCTTTCCTATGAGGAAATCACCAAGAGCGGTGGAAAATCAAATATTGTATTAGAGAGAACCAAAGGGGAGGTAAGCGGATCATGAAAACATACGATATCGTAATAGTAGGCGGTGGTCCGGCTGGCCTGGCTGCAGCAGTTGCAGCGAAAGAAGCAGGAAATGACAGCATTCTGATTCTTGAGAGAGATCATGAACTGGGCGGAATTCTTAACCAGTGCATTCACAATGGCTTTGGTCTTCATACTTTCAAGGAAGAGCTCACAGGTCCTGAGTATGCTTACAGATTTATCAAGCAGGTTCTGGATCTTGGAATAGAATACAAGCTGAATACAATGGTAATGGATATTGCTGAGGATAAGACTGTAACGGCCATGAACAGAGAGGATGGTATGTTCCAGATTCCGGCAAAGGCAGTTATCCTGGCTATGGGCTGCAGAGAAAGGCCCAGAGGAGCCCTTAATATTCCCGGCTACAGACCGGCAGGTATTTTTTCAGCCGGCACAGCGCAGCGTCTGGTAAATATTGAAGGTTACATGCCCGGAAGAGAAGTTGTTATACTTGGATCAGGAGACATAGGACTTATCATGGCAAGACGTATGACTCTTGAGGGTGCAAAGGTAAAGGTAGTTGCAGAGCTTATGCCTTATTCCGGCGGACTTAAGAGAAATATCGTACAGTGTCTTGATGACTACGGAATCCCTCTTAAGCTGTCTCACACAGTTGTTGATATAGAAGGAAAAGAGCATGTATCTGCAGTAACTATCGCTGAAGTGGGACCTGACAGAAAGCCTATTCCCGGAACAGAGGAGAGATATACCTGTGATACACTTCTTTTATCCTGCGGACTTATTCCTGAAAACGAGCTTTCGAGGTCAGCGGGGGTTAAGATGAGCACTGTTACATCCGGACCTGTGGTCAATGAATCTCTGGAGACAAGTATTCCCGGAGTATTTGCCTGCGGAAATGTTTTACATGTCCATGATCTTGTTGATTATGTTTCGGAAGAGGCAAAGCGTGCCGGACAGAATGCGGTTAAATACATAAATGAAGGCTGCAAGGTTTCCGATTCCGAGCAGACAATCGAGCTTGTGGCTACGGAGGGAGCAAGATATACCGTTCCCAGCACCATAAATGTATCCCGTATGGATGATCTTCTCACTGTGAGATTCAGGGTAGGGGATGTTTACAAGAACTCCTTTGTCAGCGTTTATTTTGATGATGAGAGAATTATGCACAATCAGAAGAGAATCATTGCTCCCGGAGAAATGGAGCAGATCATCCTAAGAAAGAGTCAGCTCACTGAGCGCACCGATCTTAAGAAGATTACCATCAAGATTGAGAAGGAGTGATACATATGGAAAAGAGAGAACTCACCTGTATAGGATGCCCTATGGGATGTCAGCTCACTGTCAGCATGGAGAACGGTGAAGTTATTTCCGTTGAGGGAAACACCTGTCAGAAGGGTGATATATATGCAAGGAAAGAAGTGGTAAATCCCACCAGAATAGTCACAAGTACTGTTAAAATAACAGGTGGTGATAAAGAGAGAGTATCCTGCAAGACTGCAAATGATATTCCAAAGGACAAGATATTTGAGGTTATGAAGGATATCGATGCTGCAGTGGTTAACGCTCCTGTCCACATAGGAGATGTTCTGGTAAAAAATGTTGCAGGGACCGGAGTTGATGTAATTGCAACCAGAAATGTTGAAATAGCTTGATCAAATGACCCTGACATCTGACTATATATTCAAGGCAAATGTCCGCGTGTAGCGGACATTTGTCTTTTTTAACAAATAATGGCAATAAGTATAAAAAGATTTGTGCAATATTCGGGGTTGTTTGATTAGTGTATCTATGTTAAGTTTTCTTTATTATATTTTTTACGACTTTAAATTGTAAAAGTGAAAGATTTGCATAAAAATAAATAATTGATTTATTGATAAAAAATCAAATATAATGGTATAAGATTAATGTATTTTATATCTGTATTATGGAGAGTGTGAATATGGCACAGCTTTGGGGTGGCAGGTTTACCGGAAATATCAATGAACTTGCCTGGAATTTTAATGCATCAATTACATTTGACAAGCGCTTCCTGGAAGTGGATGTAATGGGGAGTAAGGCTCATGCCCGGATGCTGGCCAAACAGGGAATCATTACACAAAATGAGTGTGACAGCATTTTGGAAGGGCTCGAGTCGATCCTTCAGGATGTTAACAGCGGAAAGCTTTTGATAACCTCGGAATACGAAGATATTCACAGCTTTTTGGAAGCAAATCTTATTAAAAGAGTTGGTGATGCGGGCAAGAAGGTTCATACCGGACGAAGCCGCAACGATCAGGTTGCTCTTGATATGAGACTTTATGCAAGAGGGGAGCTTGATCATATGGGTGAGCTTCTTTTAAATATGCTCAGGACTCTGCATAAGATCATGGCTGAGAATCTTGATACTTATATGCCGGGATTTACTCATCTTCAGAAGGCACAGCCGGTGACTTTGGCACATCATGTAGGCGCCTATTTTGAGATGTTTAAAAGAGACCTCCTTAGGATCAGGGATATCAGAGAGAGGATGAACTATTGTCCTCTGGGAGCAGGAGCGCTGGCAGGGACCACTTATCCTTTGGACAGAGAGTATACCGCAGAACTTCTTGAGTTTTACGGACCGACTCTGAACAGCATGGATTCCGTATCTGATAGGGATTACCTGATAGAATTCATGTCAGCTCTTTCTACTATAATGATGCATCTTTCCAGATTCAGTGAAGAGGTTATTATCTGGAATTCCAATGAATACAGATTTATCGAGATTGATGATGCTTACTCCACAGGAAGTAGCATAATGCCTCAGAAAAAGAATCCCGATATCGCAGAACTTGTAAGAGGTAAGACCGGAAGAGTATACGGCGATCTGATGGGGCTTCTTACCACCATGAAGGGAATTCCTCTTGCTTATAATAAGGACATGCAGGAGGACAAGGAAGGCTTCTTTGATGCCGTTGACAATACTTCCAGTTGTCTCATTCTTTTTACGGATATGATGGCAACTGTGAGATTTAATAAAGAAAACATGGCGAAGAGTGCCATGATGGGCTTTACAAACGCAACCGATGCGGCTGATTACCTGGTAAATAAGGGAATGCCTTTCAGGGATGCCCACTCGGTGATAGGAAAACTCGTACTTTATTGTATTGATGAGAAATGCGCTATTGATGATCTTAAGATAGAGGAATTAAAGAAATTTTCAGATCTGTTCGATAATGACATATATGATGCCATAAGCCTTGAAACCTGTGTGGATAAGCGCCTTACTGTGGGTGCTCCCAGCCCTGAGGCTATGAAGCAGGTTTTGAGCATTAACGAAGCCTTTCTTAAGGAATTTACCTTACATTAATATATGATTTTAGGAGGAGTTTTATTATGAGCGAGAAATTGAAAGTAGCAGTTTTAGGCGGAACCGGAATGGTTGGTCAGAGATTCATCTCTATTATCAATAATCATCCGTGGTTTGAAGTAACTACAGTTGCTGCCAGCCCAAGAAGTGCCGGTCAGACCTATGAAGAAGCTGTTGCAGGCAGATGGAAGATGGATGAGGATATTCCTGCTTCTGTTAAGAATCTTGTCATCAAGGACGTAACAGATGTTAAGGGCGTTTCCGAGGATGTTGATTTTGTTCTTTCAGCAGTAAACATGTCAAAGGATGAGATCAAGCATATCGAGGAAGAGTATGCCAAGACAGAGACTCCTGTTGTTTCCAACAACTCAGCTCACAGATGGACTCCTGACGTTCCTATGATCATTCCTGAGATAAATCCTGAGCACATGGATGTTATCGAGTTCCAGAAAAAGAGACTTGGAACAACAAAGGGCTTTATTGCGGTTAAGCCTAACTGCTCAATTCAGAGCTACACACCTGCTCTTACAGCCTGGAAGGAGTATGAGCCCTACGAAGTTGTTGCCACAACTTATCAGGCTATTTCCGGTGCAGGAAAGAACTTTGACGAATGGCCTGAGATGGTAGGAAACGTTATTCCTTTCATTTCAGGAGAGGAAGAGAAGTCTGAAAAGGAACCCCTTAGAATCTGGGGTAAGATAGAGAACGGTGTTATTGTTCCTGCCGATGATGTGAAGATTACATGCCAGTGTATCAGAATTCCTGTACTTTATGGACATACAGCTGCTGCATTTGTTAAGTTTAAGAAGAATCCTACAAAGGAACAGCTCATCGAAAAGCTTGAGAACTTTGCAGGTCTTCCTCAGAAACTCAATCTTCCCAGTGCTCCCAAGCAGTTCATTCAGTATATGCAGGAGGAGAACAGACCTCAGATCACTCTCGATGTAAACTATGAGAATGGTATGGGCGTAAGCATCGGAAGACTTCGTGAGGATACAATCTACGATTGGAAATTCGTAGGTCTTTCTCACAATACACTCAGAGGAGCTGCCGGTGGTGCAGTAGAGTGTGCAGAGCTTCTCAAGGCGAGTGGTTATATCAACAAGAAGTAATGTTTTTAAATAACTGATGATCCTGTAAAGTCTGATTAAGGCAGCGTGGTATAAACTATGGAAGAACCAAGACTCAATGATCTACAATTTTTAAACAGATATTATGAATGCGGATTGTCCAATATTCTTGTGGTCTATGGCCACAGGAATATTGAGCATAACGCTTTAATCAATAAGTTTCTTGAGAACAGAAGAAATGTCTATTATTTTGCACGATCTGCTTCTGCCAAGGAGCAGCGTTTTTTGTGGGGGAAAGAGCTTAGAGACAAGGGGATAGTCATAAGTGAGTACCCTGAGTATAAAGAAATCTTCGAGGTCTGTATAAACTCTGCAGGCAGAAATCCTTTTGTTTTAGTAATAAGAAATTTTGAGAAAATAGTTAAAACATCCGATGATTTTTTCAAGGAGCTATCTGATTTTGTCATTCAAAGAGGCAAAGACAGACAGATCCTTGTTTTGCTAGTCAGCCATGATATCAACTGGGTTGAGAATATTATGGTGAGCAGTCTTGGAAAACTGGCCGGAGAAATAGCCGGAACCAGAAAAATCAAGCCGCTTAATTTCTATGATCTGAGAATCCATTTCCCGGAAATGTCATTTACTGATGCGGTAATGACCTATTCGGTTCTTGGAGGTCAGACCGGGTTGTGGAAATATTTTGACGGTTCCCTTTCTTTTAAAGCGAATATTTGCAAAAACCTTCTTGGTGAGGGAGCGTTTCTTAGCGGAGAAGCCTTAAGGCTTACAGAATATCATCTTCGTGAGACTTCTGTTTACCATACGCTCCTGATGGAAATGGCAAGAGGAATAAATAAGCTCAATGACCTCTATCATACAACCGGGTTTTCAAGAGCCAAGATTTCGGTGTATATTAAAACACTTATTCACCATGACTTTGCGTACAAGGCATTTTCCTTTGGGAATGCCGGCAGGGAAAACGTTGTCAAGGGTGTGTATAAAATAGCCGATCCCATGGTGCATTTCTATTTTAAATTTATTTTTCCTAATGCAAGTAGTTTATTGCAGATGTCCACAGAACAATTTTATGATATATTTATATCTGCAGGAATGCAGGAATATGTCAGTGAGTATTTTAAATCAGTCTGCAGGGAATATATCTTCAGAAGTGAAGAGCGGGGTCTTTTCCCATTTGAGATTGAGGAAGATGGTCAGTGGCTTGGCAAAGAGGGTAATATAGATTTTATTGCCCAGAGTGAAATGGGTGATACCGCATTGGGAATGTGCTTCTGGGATAAACAGGCAACCCATGCGGATCTTGAAAAACTGTACTCCTGCGCAAAAAAAGCAAAACTTGAGGGAGATGTGATCTATCTCTTTTCAACGGTAGGCTTTGACGAGTGGTTGCAGGATGCTGCTATGAAATCGAAAGGAAGCCTTAAGTTGATTGGAATAGATGAATTAACTAATGGCTAATAAATCTTTAATTATTACCGAGAAGCCTTCTGTTGCCAGGGACTTTGCAAGAGTTCTGGGTGTAAGCGGCAACGGCAGGGGCTACATAGAAAACGATAAATATGTTATTTCCTGGTGCTACGGTCATCTTGTGGAGATGGCTTACCCGGAAGTATACGATGAGAAGTACAAAAAATGGAAGCTTGAAGACCTTCCCTTTTTACCGGTGGAATATAAGTACGGAGTAGTGGAATCCGCCAAAGATCAGTACCAGATTGTAAATTCCCTTCTTCACAGAGACGACATCGACGTTGTTTACTGGGCGGGCGACTCGGGAAAAGAAGGACAGACAATTGAAGAGAATATCAGAAATTATGGTGGTGTCAGAGAAGGCATGACTGAAAAGCGTGTCTGGATCGATTCACAGACAGATGATGAAATCAGGCGCGGAATTGCCGAAGCAAAGCCAATGTCTGATTACGCACTATTAGGACAGTCAGGCATAATGCGGACCATTGAGGATTACAGCCTTGGAATCAATTTTTCCAGGGCTCTTTCCGTCAAATATGGGAAAATGATAAATGATGCTGCGGCAACCTCCTCCTACACTGCTATAGCCATTGGACGCGTAATGACCTGCGTCCTTGGAATGGTGGTAAATCGTGAGCGAGAGATTCGTAACTTTGTGGAGACTCCTTTCTACAGAGTTGTCGGGTCTTTTTCTGATGCAGGCTTTAATGCGGAATGGAAGGCCGTAGAGGGCTCAAAATATTTTGAATCTCCACTTCTTTACAAGGAAAACGGCTTTAAGAAAAGGGAAACTGCAGAGGAACTTATAGATCTTCTTGATGGGAAAAAAGCTGTAGTAAACAGCATAGAGTCCGGCAAGACCAATAAGAGAGCGCCGCTTTTGTTTAACCTTGCTGAGCTTCAGTCCGAGTGCTCCAAGATATTCAAGATAAGCCCTGCGCAGACCTTGAACGTGATCCAGGAATTATATGAGAAAAAGCTCACCACATATCCAAGAACCGATGCCAGGGTTCTAACCACAGCAGTGGCTAAGGAAATCACCAAGAATATCCGTGGACTTTCAGGTCTTTCTGAGGTGTCGGGATTTGTACAGAACATCCTTGAGCAGGGACGTTACAAGGGCCTGGAGAAGACTGCTTATACAGACGATTCCAAGGTTACCGACCACTATGCAATAATTCCCACCGGACAGACCTCGGCCATAGGCTCTTTGGCGCCCCTGGCAAAAAATATATACCTTCTTATAGTGAAGAGATTTTTGTCAATCTTTTATCCGCCTGCAGAGTACAAGACAGCGAAGGTGCAGATAGAGGTGGAGGGTGAGAAGTTTTTTGCTTCCGCCAAAGTGCTGATAAAGCCCGGATATCTGGAAATCGCCGGCATTCCCGCACCTAAGGACAACAGTGAAAATGCTGATGGGGATGAAGTAATGTCCAAGGAGGAATTCATGACCTTTGTGGATACAGCAAAGGAAGGCGATGAAATCCTTGTTAAGGGATATGAGATAAAAGAGGGAAAGACCTCTCCGCCCAAGAGATATACTTCGGGAAATCTTATTCTTGCCATGGAAAATGCCGGAAACCTTATAGAGGATGAAGAACTTCGTGAGCAGATAAAGAAATCCGGAATAGGAACTTCCGCTACCAGAGGCGAAATCATAGATAAGCTTGTAAGGATTCATTATCTTAATCAGAATAATAAGACTCAGATTATTTCACCGGAAAAGCTTGGGGAGATGATCTATGAAGTTGTTAATCTCTCAGTGCCGTCTCTTCTTAATCCCGAGATGACAGCCAGCTGGGAAAAGGGGCTTGAGGGCATTATAAATGGAACCGTGGATTTCGGGGATTACCGCAAAAAGCTTGAGGATTACATCAGGCGCGAGACCGGCAAAATGATCCAGAATGACCTCACAGGCCAGATCGTAACAAACATCAACCAGTTTACGGGAAAGAACTCCAAGGGCATCGCAGCAAGAAAGAGCCTTGGGATAAAGTGCCCCATCTGCGGCGGCGATCTTACAACTACTTCCTTTGGATATGGCTGCAGTAACTATTTTAACGAGCAGATAAAGTGCGGTTTTAGCGTGGGTAAGATTGCAGGAGTGGATCTTTCTGAGGAAGATTTTAAGAAGCTCATGACCGAAGGAAAGACCGGAGTAATTGATGGCTTTGTGGGGAAAAACAAAAAGCCCTTTAAAGCAGCACTGGTTATGACAAAGGATGAAAATGGAAAGCCCACAGTGAATTTTGATTTCTCTGAAGTTCCTACAGAATATGTTGAGGATCTTCTTTGCCCTGCCTGCGGAGGAAAGCTTATTAAGACAGGCTATGGCGTATCCTGTGAGAAACGCACAAGAGAAGAGAATCCATGTTATTTCAGCATCGGGGAAATTGCGGGAAAGAAGCTGGATGACAATACTCTGAGAACTCTTTTGACAGAGAAAAAGACAGATGTGATAAAGGGCTTTAAGTCCAAGGCCAAAAAGAGCTTTGACGCAAAGCTTGAGTTAAAGCCTGATGAGAGCGGAAGACTTTCTATAGTATTTGATTTCGACGGAATCGAACCTGAGTACCTTAAGGATGTTGTCTGCCCCGACTGCGGCGGAAGAATCATGAAAAAGGGCGCAGGTTTTGGCTGTGAGAATTTCAGAGCCGAGGATCCGGAGTCCTGTAAGTTCTTTATTGGCAAGATTGCCCAGAAACAGCTGGCAGAGAAGGATGTGGTGGAACTATTGAAAGAAGGCCATACATCCACCTTGCGGGGATTTAAGGGAAAGAGCGGCAAGAAGTTTGATGCCTGTCTTGTGATGAAAAAAAATGAGGAAACCGGTAGGAGTGAGGTGTCTTTTGACTTTGAAAATGTGGAAGCCAAGACCGTAAAGGACGCCCTATGCCCTGTCTGCGGAGGTGAAATAGTTAAGACTCCCTTTGGCTACGGCTGCAAAAACTACAACAAGGAGAAGCCTGAAGAAGGTTGCCGCTTTAATCTGGGACAGATTTCCGGAGTTAAATTAAAGGATGCTCAGGTGAAGGAACTTGTCACAAATGGCATAACCTCCAAAATTAGCGGCTTTAAGAGTAAGAATGGTAACACCTTCGAGGCCTGCCTTGCCCTTAACAAGGATGAATCCGGCAAGGTCACCGGTGTTAAGTTCGTCTTTGAGAGCGAGGATGAGCTTATGGAAGACCTCAAGTGCCCTAAATGCGGCGCTTCCATTATAAAGGGCCACTTTGGTTATCACTGCGCTTCCTACTCCAAAGAGGAGGACGGCTGCAAATTCTACATCGGAAAAATCGCCGGAGTAGAGCTTACCAAGGAGCAGTTCACCAAGCTTGTCACCGACAAGGAAACCGACAAGATCACCGGATTCCTTAGCAAAAAGGGTTCCCTTTTTGATGCAAAGCTCAAGTTCGACGAGAACTTTAATGTGGTGTTTGACTTTGATTAAAAACTAACATCGGAGAGTATCTGCAGAATATACCTGACTCATCCGGGAGTTGATGTAGCAGGAATTTTGCAGAGGATTTCATGAAATAGGGGTATGGAGTAAGTTGCTCATTTGTAGGAGGGCCCATGGAACACGAACTATACTTAAAACAGCTGCAACCGGATATTTATCTTATGGATGAAGGCCATGAAGCCACAGGATACATAGTTGTGGGAGATGAAAAGGTGTGTGTCATCGATACTATGAATGGTTTCAATGATCTGCACAAGGTTGTACGGGATATTACTGATAAGCCCATAATCGTCGTAAATACCCACGGACACCCTGACCATGTCTACGGAAATGTATATTTTGATGAGGCCTATATGAATCCAAAGGATTTTGATATGGCTAATTCTTTTTTCAAAGATCCTGAATTTATCGAGGAATGTGAGAAGAATGGATTCACTGTGCCGGCTTTTAAACCTATTCAGGAAGGAGACCGCATTGATCTTGGTGGGAAGACACTGGAAGTTTATGATATTCCCGGGCACACTCCTGGAGGCATTCTATTGCTGTTAAAAGAAGAACGCATCCTCTTTACCGGGGATTCCGTAAATCATCACCTCTGGATGATGCTGGATGACTGCGCTTCCCTGGAGGAGTACCTTCAAACTTTGGATAAAGTCATGTTTCTGGAAAAAGAAGCAGACTTCATTCTCCACGGTCACGCTCAAGGTTTTGATGACATATCGCTTCTTCGCTGCTTAAGGCAGGGTGTTGCGGAAATAATAAACGGAGAAACTAAAGATGACTCTCCCTATCACTGGTTCGGTGGAGTTGCAAGGCAGCATCCCTTTAAACTGGAAGATGGAAAAGAGTATGATCAGATAGAAAGCGTTATCTGCTACCGGGAGAGATAAAAAGTATAATTAATGATAAAAAATAGGTAAGCAATTCAGGTATATATGAATTGCTTACCTATTTTTTTATGACGGACTACCTTTTTTCTTTTTTTAGTCTTTCATTTTCTTCTAAAAGCTTGGCAATAAGAGCATCTTTATCAGCGAGAGTTGCATCCTTATCGGCAAGAGCAGCATCCTTGTCGGCGAGAACAGCATCTTTATCCGCTAGAGCAGCGTCTCTTTCGGAGAGCATCTCATTGGCTGCATCCAGTTTCTCTTGCAGTTCATCAATCATGTATTTTACAGTGTTGCGGTCAAGAATCTGTAGTTCTTCTGAAAACATAGATATTATCCTTTCCACATTGAGACACATCTTATAAAGGTCATCGTAAAGGGGCTTGAAATAAGGGTATTCTTGGATGAGCTCGATGATATATTCAGGTTCATCGCACCCAAGAAAGGTTAGCCAGGCTTCAAATTCTCCATCAATTCTCTTTTTATTATGGAGTTTTTGGAGGAAAATATCAACGGGAATATAGATAATGTTCTGGAGCAGATTCAACTCAATACCGGTATCTGAATGGGATGTGAATGTATGAATATAATTATCCATGTATTCATAAAAATTTGCAGGACTATTTTCCATAAAAATAATTGTGTAAACCGGGCATATATCTTTGTAACTGAAATGTTCTTTTTTCTCATCACGGACACGCTTATATTGACGAAGGAGAAGATCGGCAGAGTAGCAGGACCCTCTTTGTCCGGTGAAGGCGTAGCCAAGTTTTTGCACTTCCACATTGGCAATAGAGCCATCTTCAAGTTCTACTACAATATCAGTTATTACAAGTGACAGTTCTTCGCCCAGACGAGAATTATCATTGGCCAGGACTTTTATTACTTTGACTTTTCTTTTGAGAATAATGCTTAGAAGCCTAGAAAGTCTTTCGGGAGTGGTTTCGGGATTCATGATTTCTTTGAAATACGTGTCATATAGAAGTTTGCAGCCCTTGACTCCAGTACATATATCAAGGAAATAATCCTGTTGATCCTTTCTCCAACTTTCAAATATGGCACTTAGTTTTGGATTTTCGTTTATTTCATTTTGAATTTCTTCCCTTGTTTTGAGCATAGGGAAGTATTTAGCAAGTTTGTTTTTCGACATAGATATTCCTTTCAGTGTTTGTTTTATTTCATAAGCCTGCATGCATGTGGAGCTCTCGGACGATTAGCCCTTCGAAATAAAAGAGTATTGATTTGCCGGAGTGAATTCCGGCGACAGTGAGAAATATATCACAGCGATAATCGAACAGTCAATCGAACAGATTCTTAAGATTTATGCTGGTTTTCTTAAGAAATTAACGAAAAAACATTGGACCGGAGTGAGTTCATAGCGGTATAGTTGTTTTAAAAAAGGAGACAACTGATGACTGAAATCACTAAAGATAGATCCTCACAATTAAAAGAAAAGTATAACCTGGAACCACACCCCGAAGGCGGATGGTTCACAGAGTGCTATACTGCGCCATTTCCCAAGGAGGGAAGACCACTTATGGGAAGCATATATTTCCTCTTGGAGGGAGATGACATTTCTCATTTCCATCAGATTGACTGTGACGAAATCTGGTATCATCATGAGGGATGTGGTCTAAAAATTATAATGATAATTGATGGGGGAATTAGCGAAGTGGTAATTGGACCTGAAGAAAATCAGATGGCCATGGCTGTTATCCCCAAGGGCGCTATTTTCGCTGCGGAGAATCTGGATAAAAATTCATATTGTTTTATGTCCTGCGCTACAACTCCAAAATTTATGTATGAGGGATTCAGACTTGTGGAGGAAGAGGAAATCAGGGAGTTGTGCACGACAGAATCTATGATTTCAAAGGAATTATTTATATGAAAAAAGGCGCGCTGACCTTAGCTGACAAATATAGACAATATGGATAACCGGGGGTTATATGGAAAACGCACTACGCTTTGATGCGAATTATATAATAGAAAAATCTATAAAAGCAGTCCTTCCGGATAAAGCTGTTGCAAGAGCACTGGAGAAACTCAACTATGATCAAGGAAAGGTCGTTTTGGTTGCCGCAGGGAAGGCGGCATGGCAGATGGCAGCGGCGGCAAGGGAAGCCCTTCCAAGAATAGATGCAGGAATAGTGATAACCAAGTACGGCCATGTAAAGGGAAATCTTGAAGGGATAGAATGCTATGAAGCAGGTCACCCGGTTCCTGATGAGAATGGTTTTGCCGCAACAAAAAGGGTGCTTGAAATGGTGGAGAATCTTTCGGCAGAAGACCATGTTATTTTTCTTTTATCAGGGGGAGGAAGTGCGCTGTTTGAGATACCAAGGATATCGGGAAAAGAGCTACAGGATATCACGAACCGGCTTCTATCTTCCGGTGCGGATATAGTTGAGATAAACACCATCAGAAAGAGGCTAAGTGCCGTAAAGGGTGGTAAGTTTGCGCTTTCCTGTTATCCGGCAAGAGTATTTACAATTGTGCTCAGTGATATAGTGGGAGATCCCCTGGATATGATTGCAAGCGGACCGGCATATCCTGATTCATCCACTTGCGATGATGCAAAGAGGATTGTCAAAAAATACGGAATAACACTCTCAGACAAAGCAAAAAATTTACTGGATAAAGAGACGCCCAAGGAATTATCCAATGTTGATACTTATGTGACCGGATCTGTAAAAGAACTCTGTAGAGCAGCGGCGGAAGCTTGTAAAGAGCTTGGGTATAGGACTAAGATTTTGACTGATGAACTTTGCTGCGAGGCGAGAGAGGCGGGAGTTTATCTTGCGGAAATTGCAAAGCAAAACTCCAAAGATAATGACAAACTTGCCTTTATTGCCGGAGGGGAGACTGTAGTACATGTGACAGGAAACGGTAAGGGTGGAAGAAATCAGGAGCTTGCCTTAAGTGCAGCTACGGGGATAGCAGGTATTAAGAGAAACATCGCGATTTTTTCAATTGGAAGTGATGGAACAGACGGACCAACTGACGCTGCAGGGGGATATGTCGATACCGATACTTGTACAAAGCTAAAGGAAAAAGGCATTGATATCATTGATGTGCTGGCATATAACGATGCCTACAATGCCCTGAAGGAATCAGACGGGCTGATAATAACGGGACCTACAGGTACCAACGTAAATGATGTTGCGGTTGTTCTTATTGGGCGTTAACTTATTTGTAAATAGTGTGCGGAGTGCGTTTGCTTAACGTGGCTAAAAAAATAAAAATGAGTTATACTGTAATTTTGGATAAGTATTTATTTTTGGAGGCATAAAGTGAAGCATCCTGTATATTTAATTGTCAGGAAATTAGCGACAATGCTGACACCTGTAATGGAGATAGAAGGGGCTGAGAACCTTCCTGAGGGACCTGCGGTTGTTGTGGGAAATCATTCCCAGGCCTTTGGCCCTGTTGCAGCAGAAATCTATTTTCCCAAGGAACACTATACCTGGTGTATATCTGAAATGATGGAAAAAGACAGGGTGGCAGATTACGCCTATACGGATTTTTGGTCAAAAAAGCCTAAAATTGTAAGGCCCTTTTTCAGGCTTTTATCACATATGCTTCCCACAATTTCGGAGATTGTTTTTACAAATGCGTATACAATACCTGTGTACAGAGATAAGAGAATAATGAAGACATTCCAGATATCCTGCGACAAGATGAAGGAGAATGCTGCGGTTGTCATTTTCCCTGAAGAATACACAGAATACAATAATATCGTTCACCATTTTCAGCGGGGCTTTGTTCATGTGGCCAAATACTACTACAGACAAAACGGTGTGGCGATTCCCTTTGTGCCAATGTATGTGTGCCCTGAGTTGAAAAAGATGGTGTTTGGAAAGCCGGTATACTACGCACCTGATTCAAAGATTGATGCAGAGGCGGAGAGAATATGTACCTACCTTCAGGACAGTATTTCGGAGATTGCCTATAATATGCCAAGGCATAAGGTAGTTCCTTATCCAAATGTTTCAAAAAGATATTATCCGTATAATGAAAGGCTGTCATGAAGAAACCTGTTGTAGATTATAAGAAACTTAGATTGTCCAATATTACAAGCAAAGAATACAGACATTTGCTTCTGCTTATAGGGTGGCTGGTATACTTTATCATGTACTTTGTCACGGAAAGGTTCATCCCACTGAGCAGATGCCATGTGGTTCACAGCGCAGTTGATGACATAATACCCTTTAATGAATACTTTGCAATATTCTACGTATCCTGGTATGTTTTCATGGTCTGGTCACTGCTTGTTTTTATGCTATATGACATAAAGAGCTTTGTGCGGGCACAGAAAATTGTGGTGGGAATGCAGATAATTGCGGTTATCACTTATATTGTGTGGCCGTCGGTGCAGCATCTTCGTCCCGATCATTTTGAGCATGACAATTTTTTTACCTGGATCATGGGAATTATCTATGGAGCAGACACCCCTACGGGAGTGTGTCCTTCGCTTCATGTAGGATATAGCCTGGCCGTATTGTCTGCCTGGCTATCCAAAAAAGAGCTGAAACTATGGAAAAAAACAATTATAACAGCCTGGGCGCTTATGATATGTATTTCCGTATGTTTTGTTAAGCAGCATTCCTTTACTGATGTATGGGCAGCTGTGGTTTTATATCTTTTTCTTGAGTTAATTTTATTTGGGAGGAATCTTAAATTGGGAAAGCGCAGATTGGGTGATCGCCGTGACGGAGCACTTATCAGGGACATAGATGCCATGCACTATGTAATGCCTCTAATGTATCCAAACAGGTGTGATAATGAAGCATATATCAGGATGGCAATTGATATTTCCGGGACTGAGGAATATATCAAAGAGTTTAACAGTACACATACTGATATCAAAATCTCTGTTTTTGACATTGTTATCGCTGCGGCGCTTATGACCATAAGACAAAGACCTCAGATGAACCGCTTTATAGCCAATCAGACTCTTTACCAGCGCAATTTTGTAAATGCGGCATTTACGGTAAAAAAGGAATTCAAAGACGACGGAGATGAAACTCTGGCAAGAATTGAATATGAGGACACGGATAATCTTGAGGATATATGTTATAAGGTAAGGAGCCAGATAGCTCTATGCAAAACACAGGATGATGAGTCCACAGAGGCCATGAATTTTATCATGAAGCTTCCGGGCAAGCACCTTATCGGAGCAGCTGCGAGATTCCTGGACAAGCATGGCTGGATGCCAAAGTCCGTGATTGCCACAGACCCTTATCAGTGCTCGGTGGTACTTACAAATCTCGGATCCCTGGGAATGGACATAGGTTATCATCACCTTATGAATTGGGGAACAAATTCCGTCTTTATAATTGTGGGAACCAAGAAATTCAGACCACATTTTGATCCTGACGGTAACGTCACCATGAAACGTGAACTTGATCTGGCTTATACCATAGATGAAAGAATTTCCGATGGCTTTTATTACGGAAGGACACTTTCTTTTATGAAAAGACTGATTGAAAATCCTAAACTTATGGAAAAGCCGGTTTCAGAGCAGTAATAAGTAAAAAACAAAATACAAAAAAAACAAGAAAGAGAGGAAAAAGACATGGGAGTTAACAGTATTGATGCAGAGGACGATCAGTTTGCGTATCGTTATGACACACAGCTTCTCATCGACAGAAGGGATAAGGATCTTGATGAGGATGAGATAGCAGATTACATCACTGAGAATTTTGAAGGAAATTCTCTTATTGCAGCCGGGGATGAGGATCTGGTTAAAATCCATTTCCATACCAACGAGCCCTGGAAGGTGCTTGAGTACTGCAACAGCATCGGTGAGATATATGACATTGTAGTAGAGGATATGATAAGACAGGCTAACGGACAGCAGGGGTGAGTTTAAAATAACCATTAATTTTTTGTTAAAAATATATCAGTAACCATTGAAATATAAGATGTTTTATGTGAAAATAAGAATGGTCTGTTTCGACCATTCTTATTTTTGTAGTAAGTAATGTATTTTTACTTTTACAATACGAAAGGAGATTTTTCACATGATTTACTCAACAGAGGTAAAAAACATGTGCCCTGTAACACAAGGGGTACACCATGGCGCAGCTCCCATTCCGGAAGAGGCAAAGTGGGTTAAGTCAAAAGAGATTAAGGACATTTCAGGCTATACACACGGTATTGGCTGGTGTGCTCCTCAGCAGGGTGCCTGCAAGCTTTCTCTTAATGTAAAGGATGGCATCATTCAGGAAGCTCTTGTAGAGACAATCGGCTGCTCAGGAATGACACATTCAGCTGCTATGGCATCTGAGATTCTTCCCGGACTTACAGTTCTTGAGGCTCTTAACACCGACCTTGTTTGCGACGCTATCAATACTGCTATGAGAGAGCTCTTCCTTCAGATCGTTTACGGCAGAACACAGTCAGCATTCTCAGAGGACGGTCTTCAGATCGGTGCCGGACTTGAGGATCTTGGTAAGGGTAATCGTTCAATGGTTGGTACAACCTACGGAACACTTGAGAAGGGACCTCGTTACCTCGAACTTACAGATGGTTACATCACAGATATCGCTCTGGATGAGAATGATGAGATCATCGGATATAAGTATGTTAACTTTGGTAAGATGATGGACTTCATCAAGGCTGGTGATGACGCTAACACAGCTCTTGAGAAGGCTAAGGGACAGTATGGACGTGTGGCTGATGCAGTTAGATGCATTGACCCAAGACACGAGTAATAGGTAAGGAGGAATAATAAAATGGCTTTATTTGAATCATATGAAAGAAGAGAGCCCCAGATCCTGGCTTGCCTTAAGGAGTATGGAATTTCTTCTATCGAAGAGTGTAAAGAAATCACAATGGCAGCTGGTATTGATGTATACAGCCTTATCGAAGGCATTCAGCCAATCTGCTTTGAAAATGCTAAGTGGGCTTACACAGTAGGTGCTGCTATCGCAATCAAGAAAAACTGCCGTAAGGCTTCCGAGGCAGCTGCTGCAATCGGTATCGGCCTTCAGGCTTTTTGTATCCCCGGATCAGTTGCTGATCGCCGTAAGGTAGGTCTTGGACATGGTAACCTTGGTAAGATGCTTCTTGAAGAGGATACAGAGTGCTTCGCATTCCTTGCTGGTCACGAGTCATTCGCTGCA
>JAEEGL016406983.1_pt1 | contig 25315 bp, 20 predicted proteins | sample 9134231 | NCBI WGS metagenome assembly JAEEGL01 (sample SAMN16246548, study PRJNA631951) | gut metagenome | biome: gut microbiome; feature: rumen; material: fiber-attached | host: Bos | place: Iran: Karaj | collected 2018-10
GAACAGGCCCGCGGCGACGGCGGGGATCAGCAGCAGCCGGGCGGCGCTGACGGCGATCACGCTGGGGTGCTTCAGGGCCGCCTTGAAATCCGCGTCGGCAATAATGGCGCCGCAGAGGATGAGGCCGAGAGGCGAGGCCATGTTCCCCAGGGTCGTGATCGTCGTGGAAAGGAAGCCCGGCAGTCTGATCTGGAAGGCGTAGAGCAGAAAGCCGATGAACACGGCGACGACCGGCTCGCAGAGGAAGCGCTTCACGGTCTCCTTCACGTCGATCTTCTCGCCGCCCCTGCCCAGGATCACGGAGGCCCCGCCGTAGAACATCACGCGGATGGGCAGGGTGAAAAGCACGTAGTTGAAAAAGCCGTCCGCCCCGCAGACCTCCCGCACCACGGCGAAGCCCACGAAGGTGAAGTTGGTGAAGAGCAGGGAGAAGCGCACGGTCTTGCGGATGGCCGGGTCCCGGATGGGCCGGGTCAGCAGGAACACGGCCAGGAACATGAAGGCCATGCTCCCGATGGAGAGGGCGATCAGCTTCGGCGCAGCCAGCAGGTTATCCACCGAATATTCGAGCTGGAAGGAGCTGACGATCATGCAGGGCAGGGGCACGGCCAGCACGAAGCGGCTGAGCGCCTTGTCGAACCCGTCCTGCATCACCTTCAGCTTGCGGGCCAGAAAGCCCACGGCGATGAACAGCAGCAGGCGGAGGGATAGCTCCAATACGGTCATAGGGACCCTTCTTTCGATCATTCTGCCGACAGTATACCATGAGCGGGAAATAAAGAAAAGACAAAAGATATCGGAAAAGCGCTTTTCCGGCTGCGTCTTGCATTCCTCCGCGGGCGTGGTATACTGAGAAAAAAGGCGAAAGACAGGAGAAAACCATGAACTACGTCATTCTGGATATGGAATGGAACCGGCCGGAGCGGGACGAGGACCTGCTGCGGGAGCCCTTCGTTTTCGATTCCGAGATCATCGAGATCGGGGCCATCCTGCTGGATGAGGATTTTGAGGCGGCGGAGGAATACAAGACCTTCGTGCGCCCCCGCTTCTATACCCACATGAACGGGGCGGTCGCGAGCCTGACGAAGATCCGCTCCCAGCTTTTGAAGGATGCGCCTGCGTTCCCCGAGGCGCTGCAGCAATTCCTGGCCTGGTGCGGCGAGCCCTGCTGCCTCTGCACCTGGGGCCCCACGGACGCCGCCGTTCTGCTGGACAATATGCTGCTCCACGGCCTGGATACGGAGACTGCCCCCTGGTTCTGCGATCTGCAGCGCATCTTCGGGCGGGAGATCATGCGGGAGGAACGGCGCTGCTCCCTGGAAAGCGCCGTGGAGCTTTTCGACCTGAAGATGGACCGGGCGCACGACGCGCTGAACGATGCCCGCAACACCCTGCGGGTCTGCTCCCGCATGGACCTGGCGGGCTGCGCGGAGGAATACGTTTTCCGTTACGTGGCCTATGGGGAGGACCGGGCTGCCCCGGAGAGCGAGCGCCTCTTCCCCACGCAGGCGGCGGCGCTGGCAAGCGACGGACTGGTGACGATCCCCTGCCCCTACTGCGGCGAGACGATCCGCTTCGGGGACTGGGCAGCCCGCGGCGAAAATCTGTTGGGCTATGCCCGCTGCGGCGAGGGGGACGAATATCTTTGCAGCCTCCGGCAGCGGCGGGCGGCGGGGGGCCTGCTCTTCTCCCGCCGGGTGCGGGAAATGAGCGACGACCTCTGGGACCTGTATCAAGAGGCCAGAGAAAAGGAGGCCGCGGAATGAGACTGTTCGTCGCCATCGAGCTCTCCCCCGCCCTGTGCGGGGCGCTCACGGAGCTGCAGGCTGCCCTGCGGCGGGAAAACGTGCGGGGAAGCTACACCCCGGCGGAGAACCTGCATCTGACGCTGGCCTTCCTGGGAGAGGTCCCGGAAGCCGAGCCGGTGCTGGAAGCCATGGAGACCGTGGACTTCGCTCCCTTCCCTCTGCGGCTGGAGGGCGTCGGCTGCTTTGGGGACCTTTTCTGGGCAGGCGTAACGGAGAGCGAGGCTCTCGCCGCCTGTGCCCGCCGCCTGCGCCGCGCCTTGGCCGAGGCGGGCCTGCCCTATGACCGCAAGCGCTTTTCGCCCCATATTACCCTGCTGCGCCGGGCCGTATTCCGTGAGCCGCCCGCCCTTTCCCCGGCGCCGGAGGAAATGCTCGTCACGCGCCTCACCCTCCTGCGCTCCGACCGCGGCAAACGGGGGATGATCTACACGCCGCTGGGCTCCGTCCCCGCGCAGGGATAACCCGCGGCAAGTACGCGGAACTGCGGCGGAAAGCGCACCAGGAAAAAGCCTCAAAAAAATGAAAAATTGGGGCTTGACAAAGCGCCGCATTCATTGTATAGTAATAGAGCTTTGTGGCCGAGTAGTTCAGTTGGTTAGAACGCTAGCCTGTCACGCTAGAGGTCGAGGGTTCGAGCCCCTTCTCGGTCGCCACCTATGCTGCTGTAGCTCAGTCGGTAGAGCGCATCCTTGGTAAGGATGAGGTCACCAGTTCGAATCTGGTCAGCAGCTCCAAAAAACCTTGAAACCATGCGGGTTTCGAGGTTTTTTTATTTTTGATCGTCTGCAAACAAGATCCCCCCGGTCCTTTGGGCCGGGGAGATTCAGACTGTAGACAAACCCTGTGTAGCCAGGGGCAGAAATGCATGGGGGTCCGTGAGGGGGAGGGGACTCCCCCTCACGTTTAAATCCATCTACAATGTGTCGACACTTTGTCGACACATTGAATCCCCCCGGCCCTTTGGGCCGGGGGGATCTGTTCATTTGCATCGATGTGGGCGGCGCCTGCCGCGGGAACGGTCAAAGAAGAGGGTCTATATCCACGCGGTTCAGGTGGCTTTTGCCTTCCCAATACGCTTCGTCGAGGATGGCGCTCACCTCATGGGAGGAGTTTTCCAATTCCTCGCTCAGCTCTTCGGTTGCCTTTTCAAGCGCGTGCAGATAGCGATAGAGCTGCTCTGCACGGTTGGCCAGCTGCGAATAGCGTGGGTCCGGCATAGAGGCGGCAGAGGAGAGCGAGGAAGCGCGCTGCAGTTCCTCGGCCATACGCAGGGCCAGCCGCTTTTCATCCGAAAACCGGTCGCAAAATTCCTTCAGGCGCAAAGTATCTGCAAAAATAGAACCGTCCAAAATCTCTTACATCAGCAGGGGAGCGATCTTAACGGCGGCCTCGACGGCGTTCTTCGTCGTGCTGGCGGCATCCTGCAGGATGCTCTGGATGTTGCTCGAAGTGGCATCCATATCCTCGACGGTCTTCTGCAGGGTGTTGCGGGCCTCCTGCGCCATACCCAGGGCCTTGCCGACCGCAATGATGTTGTTGTCAACGTTTTCCTGCATCTGGGCAAAGTTGGAGTCCTGATCCGTCATAAAACGGTTCACGTTGGTTCTCAGGGTCTTGTAATCCTGCAGGACAGCCTGGAGCTGCTGCATTTTGTTATCCAGGTCCTGAATACGGTTCAGGTAGGATTCTTTACTCGCTTTTAATCTGAGTTCGTCAGCCATGGTTTGTTTCCCCCCTTATCAAATCTTGCCGCTGGCGGCAGAAACAAGCTCAACGCCCTTGGACAGAGCGCCGCCGATCACGCCGAGCACCTTGTTGACGGTCGTGGCGATGGCGTTCATCGCGCTCATCAGAGAGCGAGTCTGCGTGGAGACCTTATTGCCGAGCGAGAAGATCTCGTCAACGATAGAGCCCTCAGACTCGTTCTTGATGTCAGTCAGCGTTTTGCTGACCTCATCCAAAAGAGCCTCCGTCCTGTCGTTCAGTTGCTGAGCAGCAAAGAGCCAGGCATTGGCTTCCTCACGGCCCATCATGTCGATAGTCATACTGCATATTCCTCCATTCTTAATGATTTCTCTATAATCCAAGCATCTGCATTTCCAGAAGCTCGGTTTGCAGCATCTGGACAGATTGAATCAATTCATCTGTCATTTCGAGCGCTTTAGCATAATTCTTCTTATATTCTAACATGATAGTCCCGTTAATACAAGAAGAAATTGCCTCCTCATCCAGGAAAAGCTGCTTTTTCAGCCTGTCGGCATGAAAAACGCATTCCCGCAGCGATCTGAGTATTTCTTCAATCACGTGTCGTTCTCCTTAAATCAATATCATCTGCGTCCCGTCCTCGATCCCATAATCCTGGAGGCTCTTTTCCGGCTGCAGGAGCAGATCGGGGTCACGCAGGCACAGCATCTCCATTCCGGTCTGGCTGAACTGCCCGTCGGACAAGTCGTTTACGCCGGTAGCCATAAGCTCCGTCAGCTCAGCGATCTTCAATCTCGCCGGAACGAAGAGATCGAAGTGCTCCTGCACGGCGGGCACGTACAGCCCCACCAACAGCTTTTCCATCTGCATTCACCTGCCTTAAATGATAGCCGCCTCTTCGGGGTCGGCCGGCGCCGTGATCAGCTCGCCGCACGGCATGATCATCGGGAAATATTCGTCTCTGTATTTCAGCATGAAGCGGTTATACTGCACGGCCATCTTGTCGATGCGGCGGTAGTCCATGGGGAGATCGGTCATGCACTGCTTGTCGTAGCGCCCGCCGAAGAAGAGCAGGAGCTCATCCGGGTTGAAGCTGTTCATAAGAGGCGTTCTCTTTACACCCTCCGCATCCGTGGGATAGAAGCCGCCGACGAAATAAATGTTGTAGCCGCGCATCCGCTCGAAGAAGAGGCTGAATTCCTCTGTCTGCCCCTCCTTCTTCTCCAGGCGGCAGAGATCACCGAAGCTCTCGAAGATCACCAGCAGGGGAACGGAATTGGCGCGGATATACCGGCCTGCCTTTTTGGCACGGTTTCGGTCTGTGGAAGGGATGCCGTGCTGCACGCAGAATTCGTCCCGGAAGACGTTTCTGGCCGTTACCTCAGCGACGATCAGATCGTCCAGAACCTCCAGATCGTCCGCCGTGCAGTCGAGCACCTGGCAGCCCGCCGGAAGCCGCCGCAGAAGGCGCTCGCTTTCCGGGCCGAAAACGCTGTCCTCCACGCGCTTGACGACCACGACCTTCATGCCGTTTTTCTCGGCGGCCAAAAGCAGATTTTCGAACACGGGCCATACGCCGAGGGGGTTGCCGAAATAGCAGGAGAGAGCGTAAAGCTGCTGGAACGGAACGGAGACCTTCCGCATATCCGTTTGGGAATAGCCCAGAGGGATGCCTCCGGCGGAGAAATCCGCGAGAAATTCCTCATACGGCTGCTCGGGCTGGATCATGGGGAGGGAGCGGGCCGGCTCGCAGCCCTCGTAGCGATCGGCCAGGCGCTGCAGATGCTCCTGCAGCAGGATCCCGGCCCGCTGCTCGTCGGCCTCGCAGTTCAGCATGGCGGTTTGATATTCCAGCGGGCGCCCGTCCTGGAGGAAGATGCCGCGGCCGGGGTAAGCGGGCGGCGCCGAGGGGCAGCGGACGGAGAGAATGTCCGAATAGGCGTACCGGTCCTTTGCCTGCAGGGCCACGCGGACGTCGATCTCCGATTTCAGCTTGGTGCTGATATCGTCAAGAAGGTTTCCCGTCAGAATAAAGCGGATGCCGTAGTTGGAGCCGTCCCGCATCAGAGAGCCCAGGTCGTTGAAGATCTCAAAGGCCTGCGAGAAGGATTTGACGCCGATAAACCCGTCGATCATCACCAGGATCAGCGGCAGCTTGCGAAGCTGGCGGTATGCGTCATAGGTCGAAACGCCCTCGTCGATGAACAGCTTTCTGCGCTCGCTGATGATATCCTTTATCAGCTCGATCAAGCGGATAAAATCGTTCTCGTTTTCATCCGTCAGATAGGCGCCGCAGTGCGGCGTGCCGCCGAAAGCCCGCAAAGCCCCGTTGGACAGGTCGAGGATATAGTAATTCAGCTCCTGCGGGGAGAGGTTCTCCATCAGAGAAAGAAGAACGGTCTGCAGGAAGGCGCTCTTCCCGCTTCCGCCGCTGCCGATCAGCATCATGTTGTGGAAAGCGGCAAAATTGAGCAGGAAGGGGAACTGCGTCTGATATTCCGGGTCGTCCGCCATGCCGACGGCGGCGTAGATCCCGCCGTCCTGCGGCGGGGTAACGGAGCGGAGGAAGGAAGCAAGCTCCAGCTTGGGAGACAGGGGCTCGACCCAGAGGGGCCGGCTCTTGATCTCTTCCTTTTTGGCCAGGTCCGAAAGATATTTGACGATCGCCGTGATCTGCTTCCCGTCAGAGGTGCGCAGGCCCGTGCGGGGCTTCACGTGAAGCGTCGTCTGGCCGACGCGGTCGATAAACTGCACGGAGTTGTCCACCTCCACGGGGGGACCCTCCTGCGGGAAATATTCGGCCCCGCACCAGGCGGACTGCCCCATGGCGAAATATTCGTTGTAGCCCACCTGGAGGTAGAAGCGGCCGGTCTGCTTCAGCTCGGCTGCCTCGGGGCGCTTGAGCATTTCTATGCTGTCCTCCCGGTCCTGCACCTTGAGGCAGACGCGGAAACGCGTATTGCTCCAGATCTGGTTGTTGACGACGCCGCCGGGCTTCTGCGTGGCCAGGATCAGATGCACGCCCAGGCTGCGGCCGATGCGGGCGGTGGAGATCAGCTCATCCATGAATTCGGGCTGCTGGGATTTCAGCTCTGCAAACTCGTCGGAGATGATGAAGAGATGGGGCAGAGGCTCGGAAACGCGGTGGGCCCGGTAGAGCTTCTGGTAATCGTAGATGTCCATGGTGCCCTCGCCCGTTTCGCTCTTGGCCCGCTTGAATACCGCCTGGCGGCGTTTCAGCTCGCTGTTGATGCTCATGAGAGAGCGCTGGATGGCGGCCCCGTCCAGATTCGTGATGGTGCCTACCAGATGGGGCAGGTGGATGCCGCGTGTCTTGTCCTCAAAGGCGTCTGCCAGGCCGCCGCCCTTGTAGTCGATCAGGATGAAGGCCACCTCGTCGGGGCTGTAATTGACCGCCATGGACAGGATGTAGGTGATGAGGAACTCGGATTTGCCGGAGCCCGTCATGCCTGCCACGAGCCCGTGGGGGCCCTGCCGCTTCTCATGCAGGTCCAGCGTGAAGAGTTTTCCGTCCGTTCCCACGCCGACGGGGGCGGACAGACTCTTGACGGGGTTGTTCTCCCGCCAGCGCTTCAGCGGGTTCAGATGCTCCACCATCCCGGCTGCGTACATTTCCAGGAAGGTGACGGTATTGGGCATTTCATAGAGCGAGGAGCCGAGCTTCAGCTTCGTGCGCATCAGCTCGCGGATACCGTCGTGGGCGATGTTCCGGTCGCTTTCATCCACGAGGAAAGCCAGGTCCTCCTCTTCGGGGTGCATGAGGTCGATGATCTTATAGCCCTCGCGCAGATCCAGGATCTTGCTGCACTCCTTCGGCGCGCCCTGAAAGGCCGCAAAGAGAGAGACACCGCAGTATTTTTCGTTATGGAGAACGGATTTGAGGATCTCCATCGCGTCGAACAGCTTTTTATCCAGGGCGAAGATCACGTAGCTGGGCTTGTCCTTTACGAGCTTTTCGGGGTTCTCGTCGGTCACGAGCGCTTCCAGCTCCTTGCTGAGAAAAGAGCCGATCTGCTGCGCGTCCGACTGAGAGGCGGCAAAGAAGCGGATGGTCCTCTCATCGTCCCAGCAATGGGGGAGATAGCGGACGAAGTCCAGCCGGGAGAGCTGCTCCCGGTTCCCCAGAAGCACGATCTTTGCCTCGTCGTAGCTGTGAGTCAGCGCGATCTGCAAAATGAGCCCCCGGAACAGGCGGGCGGCGGCTGCGGAGTCGCCGTAAACGCCGATGAAGCGATCCTCCATCAGATTCAGCATGACGGGGGCGTTCTGCAGCAGCTCCTCCCGTTCTGCCAGCTTATACATCTCCTCGGCCAGGGGGTCGGGCTCCATCTCAAATTTCCGCTCCGTATAGCGCTTTTCCGCCAGCATGGGGATGGAGCCGGAGCCGAGCCGGATGCTGAGAAAGTCCTCGTCGCTCCTGCGGCGCTCCCAAAGGCGCTGCCGGGAGGTGGCGAAACGAAGAGCGGCGGAGAGCGGCGGATAATTTTCGTTGAGCAGCTTTTCCTCCGTGCGGCACTCCTGAGTGATCTCCTCCGTTTTCTGCTGCAGATACTCCCTGTAGCGAAGGGAGCGCTTGGAATCGTATTCCTTCCGGTCCTTCTCCGTCAGCCCCTGCGTGAGAGCGGGGAAGACGAGACTGGTCAGCGCCATCAGAATGTTGCCGGTGGCGATGGCCCGCCCGCCCATGACCATGGGGCTGCCCATGCGCAGCAGCAGCGGGATCTTGTTGGCGGAAAGCTGCATGGGAGGCATGTCTATATCAATGGCCTCAGCCGGGATCTTGATGAGTTTCCGGGGCTGACGGTCAAAGGTGTTCTGATCGGTGAAAACCGGCAGGCAGGGGGGATAATATACGTCCTTCTCATTCAGAATGCGGCGGATGCGCGGCGTTTTGATCAGTACGCGGTCATTGGCGTTGTTCATGGCCATGAAGCCGGAGCCGACCAGGATATACAGACCCATGATAAAGATGGAGTCGCCGTTTTTCAGCCGCGTATACTGCACGCGCTTGCCGTTGACGAAAACGCCGTTGAGGCTGTTCATGTCCTGAATATACCAGGCGCCGTTCTCCCAATGAAGAAGGGCGTGCTCCCGGGAAACGGTGTCGTTGGGATAGCAGATGAGCTGCGTCTTGCTGCGGCCGATCGTATAATCCGTGCGCTCCTCCAGATAGTAGGGGAAGAAGCTGCGGTCTCCCGGGCGCTCGGCCTCGACGTAAAGCAGCATCTCGTCGTTCTTCACCGGGATGCGGGCCACCATCTTATCCGTCAGAAGGATCTGGCGGGTCCTCTCCTCGCTGCCCCATTGCAGCAGGTAGGAATCGCCCTCGCAGAAGGCGATCCAGTGGCCGCCGGCCGCTTCCACGTAGAGCGGGATATCGGCGTCCAGGCCGTTCTCGTCCTGAAAGCGAAAATGGCCTGACCGATCCTCCGGCAGCAGCATCGTGTACATGCCGGAGGCGGTGATCAGCACGACGCGCATGGGATAGCTGAGGCCGTTCAGCTCTCTGCCGCCGGGGATATTTAAAGTGACGTCGTCGGTACGTTGATCGTTGTACATTCCCATTATCCTTTCAGAACAAAAGTGGCGGGATCAGACGGGGGGAGAAGCGGGGCCGCCGGCACGGGCGCCCGGCCCTTCCGCCTCCGGAGCGGGGGCGAGGGCGAGGCCGCAGCCGAGGAAAAAGAGCGGGGCCACCATGAAGGAGCCGATATTGAAAAAGGCCTGGATCATATAGCAGAAAAGGCCGGGGAAAAGGCAGCGCCGGAGAAGGGAGGGCCTGCGCTCCCGCAGCACGCCGGCCAGCGCCGCAGCTCCCGCCGCGGCGGCGGGGAGACAGCCGCGGATGCCGAAGCTGACGAGAAACTGCAGATATTCGTTGTGGGCGTTGGTGACGTATACGGTCAGCAGTTCGCCCAGCGCCTCCGAATAGCGCTCGAAGCGGATACTCAGATAATGCTCCAGACTGTCCGGCCCGATCCCGGCCCAGGGCCAGCGCCGGAACACTCTCCATACCTCCCGCCAGATCTGGATGCGGTGAGAGCCGAATTCCTCCCGGAGCTCACCGTGGAGCACACAGTGAAGCTCATACAGCGTTCCCGCAGAGGCGGGGACGGGCGCGGCGTATACGGCCAGGATGCCGAGCAGGAGCAGGTACACGCCGGAGAAGAGCAGCAGCCGGGGGAGCCTTTTCCCCCGCGCCTCCTCGTATCGCCGCACGAGCAGATAGGGAAAAACCAGCAGCAGCGTAAGGACCAGGGCCAGCAGCCCGGAGGCCACGCCCGCCCAGACCTGGCACAGCAGCCCCAGCAGCAGGGCCGGCAGCAGCAGAAAACGCAGCCGCTCCCGCCGCAGCAGCAGGAGGGAGAGAAAGAGCGGCACGGCCAGGCAGTGGCAGGCGGAGAAAATGTCGATATTGCCCAGGGGACCCAAAAAACGGCCGGTCTCCTGCACGACGGGAGAATAGTAGTTCATGCCGGGCGGATAAAGACCCAGAGGGTCCAGCCCGCAGAGCTGCAGCAGGGCCGTGAGGCAGCAGAGACAATAGGTCCCGGTAAAGGCGGCCAGCATGGGAAGCCCGGCCCGGCCGAAGCGGGCGGCGCCCAGCAGGATGGCGCAGTAAAAAAACCAGCTCAGCATCCCCTCATAGCGCTCGTAGCGCACGGAGAGAAAGCTCCCGTAGGGGGAGAGCAGGGTGGAGGCCAGGGCCGAAAGCAGGAAAAGCGCAAGAAAAAGGGTGAACAGCTTCGGCCGGCCGGGCCTGGCCCCGCGGGCCAGGAGGATCACGCCTCTCACGGCCAGGAGCAGCAGCCACAGCCCCGTGACGAGGCCGAAAAGCGAATACTTTTTCCAGTCCAGATACAGGTATCCGCCAAGGCCCGTGAAGAGCGGGAAGAGCGTGAGCAGAAACAGCAGATACGCCTGGCTGATCCTGCGGCAGAAACGGTCTGCCGCCCGTTCCGGAAGGAGGGCGGCCGCTGCGGGCAGGCGCATCAGTCGGCGTCGCTGCGGTGCGCGGGATAGATCAGCCGGTCGATCATGCTGGCCATCTCTGCGCGGGTCGCCGTATCCATCGGGCGGAAGGAGCCGTCGTCCTTCAGGCGGATCACGTTGGCACGGGCCAGCGCCAGCGCACAGTCGTAATACTTATAGCTCATGTCCATATCCGTGATCCTCTCCGCGCCGGTCAGGTCTGCCAGCTCCTCGGCGGGAAGCGCGTTGCAGAAGAGATAGGCCAGCTCCTGCCGGGTGACCTCCCGGTCCAGCTCCGTCAGCTCGCCGCGCTGCATCAGCCCGTGCTCGACCGCATAGTCCAGATAGGCGTCATATTTCCCGGTGTTTTCGCAGAGCAGGGCCGAGCAGCCGTTATAGACCCGGTAGATCATCACCGCGGAGCGGATCGCCTGCCCCAGAGTGACCTTGTCGCCGGGGCGGAAATACATGTGCATATCCGGCAGCAGGAAGCTGTATTCGCATACGGTGCGCAGGATGTCGGTTTTTTCCGGGGCATACCAGGCGTTGGCGGGCACGTCCGCAAAGCGGCCGCGGTAGTCGGCCGTAAAAACGGCGAAGTTATCCATGGAGGGCTCGGCAAAAACGCCGTTCTCCACCGGGACATAGCGATACTGCATTCTGGTGCTCACGTAAAGCTCGTCCGTCGGGGTGATGGGCGTGGTGTCAAAGTCGCTCCATTTGATCTTGTCGTAGAAATAATCGTAACGGATCAGGGTCCGCTTGGCGTAGCGGTAGATCGTGACCTGCTGGGAATCGTATACGGTCTTGGTGCCGTAGTAGGAGTACATGTACTGCTTGGCGGAATAGGCGGAGCCCGTTTCCTTCAGATCGATGTAAGAGCCGGGCGATGGCTTCGTATTGACCCAGCCGCTCCAGAGGATCTTGCTGTAATCCGTCGTCTGCCGGGGGACCTGCACGGTCTTGCTGCTTACCTGCACGTCCGTAAACTCGTCCTTCGCCACGGGCGTTTCACTCCAGTCGGAATAAGGGCCGAAGTCGGAATACTCGGTCTTCGACAGTTCCGGCAGGGCGACGTAGTTATCCCCCGGTTCGGGATTGTTCACCATGCACTCGATGGGTACGCTGCGGTACATCAGCCGCACCTCCAGGGCGCTGTTCTCCCCGTCGATCCCCTCGGGCAGATGGTCGCTCCAGTTGTCCTCCCAAACCAGCTCGATGGGCAGCCCGCTCTCGGGCTCCTCGGGCTCTTCCGGCTCCTCGGGCTCCTCGGGTTCCTCGGGTTCCTCGGGCTCTTCCGGCTCTTCCGGCTCGGTGATCGCCGGAGGGGGTTCCTCGGGCTGGGTCGGGGTCGTTTCCTGGAGAGTGGGGGAGGGGTTGGCCGCGGGCCTGGCCGGCTTACTGGAGGCGGAGAGCAGCGCGACGGCCAGCACCGCCAGCGCCACGACGGCGGCGGCGATCACGGCGATCAGCTTCCAGGGGAGCTTCTTTTTGGCGGAGGGTCCAGCCGGGATGGGCACCGCCGCCTTTTCCTCCCGGAAAACGGCGCGGTAATCCACGCTTCGTGCAGCCGTCGCCTCCACCTCGGGCTTCCAGCCCACGAAGACGAAGCGGCGCCCGTCCTCCTCGGCCCGTTCCGGCGCGGGCGGCACGGCGACGCTTTCGCCCTTCCGGTAGTCCCGGCTGCTGAGCTCCTGCTCCCCGTCCAGAAAGCGGACGCGCAGCAACTTCGGCATCTTGCCGATGGTATCTTCGTTCTCCGGCGGGAGCGTACCGGCCATCGTTTCGTTATCCTCGTCCTCTTCGGGCAGGGGGACGATGGGCGGCTCCGTAACGGGAGGCGGCGCCTGTACCGGTGTCGAGACCGGCTCTGCGCTTTCCGGGCCGCCGCCGAGGGTCCTTTCGGAGGGCCAGGCGGCGCTGACCGGCGAGCCGGGGCCTCCCGCCGTCCTCGCCTCGGGGGCGGCAGCCTGCGGATTGGCCTTCCTGTAGGGAAGGAGGACACGCAGATCGGTGGCGCGGGGGGCGATGGCGTTCAGCGCGTTTTTCATCTCCGTGGGGTCGGCAAAACGGTCCCGCGGGTCAAAGGCGCAGGCCCGGCGGATGATCTGCCAGAGCTCGTCGCTGCAGTGCTCCGGCTGCGGCAGAGGCTCGCCCCGCATCCGCAGCTGCAGAGCCTCGCTCCTGTCTGCGGCGGAGTAGCCCGGCTGCAGGAAGGGGCCGCGGTTGCTGTTCGTCAGATGATACAGCACCATGCCGAGGGAATAGAGGTCCACGCTCGGGCCGTAGGGGCGGCGGAGATAGACCTCCGGCGACATATAGGACTCCGTGCCGATGGCGGAGGTATAGTCGGAAAAGGCGCTGTCCACGATCCGGGCGATGCCGAAATCGCCCAGCTTGAAATCGTCGGTATCGGAAAGAAAGATGTTGCCGGGCTTGATATCCCGGTGGATCAAATTCTTCTTTTTGCAGATCTCCAGAGCCGTGCAGATATCCACGCCGAGGCGGATCACTTCTTTTTCCGTGAAGCCGCTTTCCTGGATGTGCTGGTTCAGAGGCTTCAGCAGCTCCATGCGGATCAGAATATCCGCGCCGATCCCGTCGGGATGCTCGTGGATCAGATGGTCCTCGTAGCTGACGATGTTGGTCTTGCCCTTCAGCTCGCTCATGATGCGCAGCTCGTTCTGCATCTCGGTGATGTAGCGGCGGTAATAATTCGTTACGCTGCGCTCGTCCATCAGCTCGGCCCGGCGCTCTGCCAGCTCCGTGTCGCTGGTGGGGATGGTGATCGCCTTCAGCGCGGCCTTGTAGGCCGTGTTGTCTCCCGCGTCGATACGCTGGATCTCAAAGACCTGCCCATAGGCGCCTTCCCCGATCCGCCGGGTGATGCGCCACTTCCCGTCAATGGGTTCAAACTGTCTGTAGTATTCGATGTCCTTCATGCCTCGGCCTCTTCCTTCGTCGTCCCTGCGCCGGCGCCGGCCTGCACAAGGATGACGGTGATATTGTCTCTTGACCCGCGCCGGAGGGCGGCTTCGATCAGCGCGTCCGCCCTGTCCCGCAGCGGGCGCGGCTCTGCCAGGAGGGCGCAGAGTTCCGGGCCGCCCAAAACGTCGGTCACGCCGTCGCTGCAAAGGAGGAAAAGATCTCCCTCCATAACGGGCTCCTCCGCCAGAAAGGGCTCGGGAAGCAGCTCCTCCTGATACATGCCGATATACTGGGTCAGGCGGGGCTTGCGCCCGTGTACGCCCAGCGCCGCCAGAGCGGCAGCGTCCGTATGGTCGGCGGAAAGCTGCCGCAGCAGGCCCTCCCGCAGCAGAAAGGCCCGGCTGTCCCCCACGTTGCAGACCGTGAAGCTCTCTCCGAAAAAGCAGAGGATCACGGCGGTGGTGCCCGCACGGGCGTTGACGTGCCTCGCGTAGAGCGAGACCGCCTCGTTCATGGCCTGCACGGAGGCGGCCAGAAAGCGGGGCAGATCCCCTGCCCGGCGGCCCAGCTTCAGACAGCGCTGAAAGGTCTCGGCCGCCAGGTGAGAGGCCACCTGCCCGTCCGCCTGGCCGCCCATCCCGTCAAACACCGCGACGGAGAAGCCGCGGCCGGTCTCGCCATCCAGCTCGAGCCGCCCCGACATCGTTTCGATGCTGCCGTGCGTTTCCGGCAGGATGCGGCCGCCGAAGAACAGATTATCTTCATTTTCAGAGCGAAACGCCCCCGTATTGCTGCCGCAGGCCGCCTCGTAAAACACCCGTCCGTCACGTCACTTTCCGTTTTTTATCGTGCGATTGTTGTGCGCTTGTTGTTTTAAATAGTATATATAATTCGACAAGGCATGTCAAATAAAAAATCTGTTTCCCCTCGAAAAGTAGACAAATGCAGGCGGGAGTGCTATACTGAAAAAGATCGGAGGGATACGATGCCGGATCGTCTTCATGCTGCCTGCCTGTGCCATATCGGCAGGGTGCGAAAAAACAACGAGGATAATTTCTGCTTCGGCACCTGCTGCCTGGAGGCGGAAAATCTCGGCCTCAGCCGGCCCCTTACGATGTCGCAGCCGCTGCGGCGGCGGCCCCGCCTGGCGGTGTTTGACGGGATGGGCGGCGAGGAAAACGGCGAATGGGCTTCCTTCACGGCGGCCTACCGGATGTGCCGCACGCGGCGCGGGATAAAAGAGCGCTTCGCGCCCGAAAGCGCCTTCCTCCGCGGCCTGGGCCTGCAGCTCAACGCCGCCGTCGTGGCCAGGCAGCGGGAGCTGGGCAGCCGGCGCATGGGCTCCACCATGGCGGCCGTCAGCTTCAGCCGCAGCGCCTACTGTCTCTGCAGCCTGGGAGACAGCCGCATCTATCTTCTCCGCGATGGCGCGCTGCGCCGGCTCTCGATGGACCACGTGGAAGAATTCAGCGGGCGGCGAAAAGCGCCGCTGACGCAGTTTCTCGGTATCGATCCGGAGAGTTACGCCATTGAGCCCTTCGTGGCGGAGGGTGCGCTGAAGAGCGGAGACCGCTTTCTCCTCTGCAGCGACGGGCTGACGGATATGGTGCCCGAGCCGGAGATCGCCGGGATCCTGGGCGGCGAGGCCGCCTGCGGGCGCAGCGCGGAGCGGCTGGTGGCCGCGGCGCTGGAGCACGGCGGGCGCGACAACGTGACGGTCATCGTCTGCCTGGTCGAATAAGAAAGGGCGCAGAAGCGCAGGACAGGATCGGGCCGACCCGATCCTTGCGGATATAAAAGCCGGATCGAAAATGGAGGGAAACGCATGAAAAGGATCATTTCTTTGCTTTTGGCTCTGGCCCTCTGCCTGAGCCTCGGCATGCCCGCGCTGGCTGCGGGGGGAGAAGGCCCCGCGTTTGAGGACGTAAGGGAGGGCGACTGGTATTACGACGCCGTTCAATGGGCCGTGAAGGAGAACGTGACCCAGGGCATGAGCGAAACGCAGTTCGGCGCCGCGAGCAAGGTCACCCGCGCCATGATGGTCACCTTCCTCTGGCGCATGGCCGGCTCTCCCGAGCCCGCGTCCTCCGGCGGCTTTTCCGACGTGCCGGAGGGGGAGTGGTATTCCGACGCCGTGAACTGGGCGGCGGAACAGGGCATCGCCAACGGCATGAGCAGAACGACCTTCGTTCCCGCCGGCAAGCTGACGCGGGAGCAGGCCGCGACCTTCCTTTACCGGGAGGAGCAGCGCCGGGGCGGCGGTTTCACGGGCATGTGGGTCTATCCCCTGGATTACAGCGACGCGGACGAGGTTTCCGACTGGGCCTTCGAGCCCCTGTGCTGGATGACCGTGCAGGGCGTGATCAACGGCGACAACGGCGCTTTGAAGCCCAAAAGATTCAGCAGCCGTGCCGAGGTCGTCACCATGCTCTGGCGCTATGCGGAGAAGCGGCAGGCGCCTCAGACGGCGGAGGAGCAGATCGCGTTCACGGAAAGGGAGGTCCCCGTGCTGCGGGAAAGCTTGGACAGCGACGAGACCGTGACGCTGCGCTTCTATGAGGATATGCCCAACGTGCCCTACATGGAGCTGAAAAAGTATTACGACGCCTTCTGCCTGCTCGGCACCGATCTGACCGAGGGCCTCACCGAGACCCGCACGGGCTGCCGCTTCCTCCTCACGAATCCCGGCGGCCACACGGCGGAGGCGAACGTCGAAGCCGACACCATCACCACCGATCATCTGGAGGCCTTCACGGCCCTGGCCTATGATCTGCTGCTGGAGGTGAGCGGCGAGGTCGACGAAAACTATCCCTTCCTGAAGGAAATCCATAATCCGCCGGTGCCGGAGGAGCCCCGTCCCGTGACGCTGCGGCTGGGGGATTACGGCATCGACCTGCGCGGCGGGGAGGACGGCCTCTATCTGCCGCTGGCGACGCTGAGCGACGTTTTCTCCGGGACAAACCTTTGTTACACGGTGTATAACGGCGAGAAGATCTACCTGGTGGACTATTTCGGCATCCACCAGCCGTTCTCCGCCATTTCGGAGGACGAGGACTTTGCCGCCCCGCTGATGGAGCGCCGCGCCGGAGATCTGATCGAGTTCACCTATCGGGAGCTCTGCTTCAATATCGATTGCTTCTATGGCCGCCCCGGCATGGAATATCTCCACGAGGAGCTGCTTGTCTCCGGCCTGGATGAGATCCTCAGCCGCGACTATGCCGACGTGAAGAGCCTGCTCCTTTCCGCTGATTTCAACGACTTTTTTGCCGGTCTCACGCTGCTGCTCCACGGCCTTTTGTCTGACGGCGGCCATACGAACGTGATCTCCGGGGTCCTGAACGAGGATAAGGAAGTGATCGCCAACGCCGTTTCTCTGCTGATGGAAAAGGAATACTGCGCCGACTTCATTGCCTGCCTAATGCGCGAGTACCTTGCCATGGCCATGGATCAGACCCGGGAGGCGGTTTACGAGGGGGATTACTACGCGGAGCAGGGCGATACGGCCATGATCCGCCTCGACGAGTTCTACGTGGATTCCGACGCCTGGAGTGCGTACTACGCCGGCGAGGGCGAGCTGCCGCTGGGAGACGATGCGCTGGGCACCGTCTATGCCGGCCTGCGGCGGGCGGAGGCCAATCCCGCCATTCAAAACGTGGTGATCGACCTGAGCTGCAACGGCGGCGGGACCGTTGCGGCCGTGCTTGCCGTCGAATGGCTGCTGACCGGGCAGAACGGCATCTGCTTCGAGAATATGCACAGCGGCCAGGCGGAAACCGTGAGCGGCGTGCTGGACGCCAATTTTGACGGTGTGTTCGACGCAAAAGACAAGCCCTTTTCCCGCTTCCGCTACGGCGTTCTGATCTCCGCCTATTCCTTCTCCGGCGGCAACGCCTTCCCCTTCTTCATGCGTGAGAACGGCGCCATGATCCTGGGCCAGCGGAGCGGCGGCGGCGCCTGCGGCATCCGGATCAGCACGGCCGGCGGCGTCGAGATCAGCTTCTCTGACGCCGGCACCCGCATCGTTGACAAAAACGGAGAGAGCGTGGACACCGGCTGCCCGGTGGACGCGGAGCTGTATCGGGCGCCCGAAAACGAGGAAAGCAGCGGCTACGAGCTCTTTTACGATCTTGCTGCCCTCAGCGACGCCATGAACGCATTTTTCGACGCGGCGGAGCTGGAGCCCGCCGCATAGGCAAAATACCGCACAGGGATCACGGCTGTAATACCGATCTTCCAGAAAACGATTTATTGAAGAATCGTATAAGGGGCTGCCTCCGGCAAAAGCGGGGCGGCCCCTTTTTCGGCCCGCCACCGTCACTTCAACGGGCGGAACCGGGGGGATTTTCACGATTTTTGAGGCAAAATAAAACTTTTCGATGGGAAAAATGTTGCTCGGGAAACGGATTCTCTCTTGCATTGCGGCAAGGTTTGCGCTATGATAAATAAGAATACGCCGCCCTAGGCGGCAGGAGATAATGAGGCGATGCGATGCTCAACGTCGTTCTGGTCGAGCCGGAGATCCCGCAGAACACCGGCAATATCGCGCGCACCTGCGCCGTTACCGGCAGCAGGCTGCATCTGGTCCGCCCCCTGGGCTTCGATATTTCGGAGAAGGCCGTGAAGCGGGCCGGGCTGGATTACTGGCATTTTGTTGACATAACGGTTTATGAGGGCATCGGCGAATTTCTCAGCCGCCACGGTTCGGAAAAGCTCTGGCTGGCCACCACCAAGGGCGGCACCTGCTTTACGGACGTGGCTTACGAGGCGGACAGCTGGCTCGTTTTCGGCAAGGAGACCAAGGGCCTGCCGGACTGGCTGCGGGCGCGCTACGCCGACCGCTGCGTGCGCATCCCCATGCGGGAAGAGGCCCGCAGCATGAATCTGGGCAACGCCGTGGCAGTGCTCTGCTACGAGGCCCTGCGGCAAAACGGCTATCCCGGCCTGCTGCAAAGGAAATAAAAACGGTTTGATACCGTTTATTTGGAGGACGGAAATGAATTACAACAAAAAATCCATCTTGGACGTGGACCTGAAGGGCAAAAAGGTCCTGCTGCGCTGCGATTTCAACGTGCCTATGGCGGACGGCGTCATCACCGACGATACGCGCATCACTGCCTCCCTGCCCACGATCCAGTATATCCTGGACCAGGGCGCATCCATCATCCTCTGCTCGCACCTGGGCCGCCCGAAGGGCGAATACGTGTCCGACCAGTCCCTGCTGCCCATCACGAAGCGGCTCTCCGCTCTGCTGGAGCGCCCCATCCGCATGGCTTTTGGGGACGACGTACTGGGCGACGGGGCCAAGGCTATGGCCGCCGCGCTGAAGCCCGGCCAGCTCATGATGCTGGAAAATCTCCGCTTTGATAAGCGCGAGGAGGAGAACGACCCCGGTTTTGCCCAGGAGCTGGCCTCCCTGGCGGATATCTTCGTTTTCGACGCCTTCGGCGTCTGCCACCGCGCCCACGCCTCCACCGCAGGCGTCGCGGCCTATCTGCCCTCCGTCTGCGGCTTTTTGATCGAGGCCGAGCTGCAGGGCATCGGCGGCGCGCTGGATGCGCCCAAGCGCCCCCTCGTGGCCGTTCTGGGCGGCGCGAAGGTGGGCGACAAGATCGGCGTCATCGACAATCTGATCGAGAAGGCCGATACCCTTATCATCGGCGGCGGCATGTCCTACACCTTCATCAAGGCCATCGGCGGCTCCATCGGCCACTCCCTGCTGGATAAGGACCATGTGGACTACGCGGCCGACGTGATGAACCGGGCCACCAAGCGGGGCGTGAAGGTCCTCCTGCCGGAGGACACCGTTACCGCCGCGGACTTTGCGCCCGATGCCGAGCCGGAGACCTATCCCTCCTGGCGCATCCCGGCTGACCGCATGGGCATGGATATCGGCGAGCGCACCCGCGTGATTTTTGCCGACGAGATCCGCCGGGCGGGCACCGTGATCTGGAACGGGCCCCTTGGCGTCTTCGAGTTCCCCGCCTTTTCCTTCGGCACCCGCGCCATCGCGGAAGCCATGGCCGAGTGCAAGGGCAAGACGGTCATCGGCGGCGGCGACTCCGTGGCCGCCGTGAAGCAGTACGGTCTGGAAAAGCGCATCACCCATATCTCCACCGGCGGCGGCGCTTCGCTGAAGCTGATGGAAGGTAAGGAGCTGCCCGGCATCGCCTGCCTGATAGACAGAGAGTGAGCCTTTTCCTCAAAAGGAGAGCTGAATGAACAGAAAGTATCGCAAGACCATAATCGCCGGCAACTGGAAGATGAATCTGCTCCCCTCCGAGGTGAAGCCCTATGCGGAGAAGCTGAAGAGCGGGGCCGGGCACCTGAAATACTGTGAGGTGGCCCTCTGCGTGCCGGCTCTGATGATCCCCGCCGCCGTCCGTGCGTTTCGGGACTGCCGCATCGCCGTGGGCGGGCAGGACGTGAGCCCCTGGCCCAGCGGGGCCTATACCGGCGAGATCAGCGCCGCCCAGTTCAAGGACGCAGGCGCAAAATACGTGATCGTGGGCCACAGCGAGCGGCGGCAGTACCATGGGGAGACGGACGAGCTGGTGCGCCGCAAGCTCCACGCCGCGCTGGACGCCGGGCTGATCCCCATCCTCTGCGTGGGGGAGACCTGGCAGGAGCGGGAAAGCGGCCTGTCTATGGACGTGATCTGTTTCCAGGTCAAGTTCGCCCTCAACGGCCTGCCCGCTGCCCGGGCCAAAAAGGTGGTGGTGGCCTACGAACCCGTCTGGGCCATCGGCACGGGGAAGACCGCCACACCCCAGGAGGCGGAGGAGGCCTGCCAGGCGATCCGCACGGCGATCCGCGGCATTTTCGACGCACGGGTCTCCCGCGCCGTCACCATCCAATACGGCGGGTCCATGAATGCGGAAAACGCGGCTGAGCTGCTGGCCCAGCCGGATATCGACGGAGGTTTGATCGGCGGCGCGTCGCTGGACCCGGAGAAGTTCTTCGCGGTCGTCTGCGCGGCCGACCAGTAAGACGTTATGAAAACACCGACAACACTGATCATTATGGATGGCTTCGGCCTTTCCGACAAGACCGAGGGGAACGCGGTCAGGGCCGCGGCCACCCCGGTGCTGGATGGGCTCTGGGCCAAAAATCCCCATACTACCCTCTCCGCCTCGGGCCGCGACGTGGGCCTGCCGGAGGGGACCATGGGCAACAGCGAGGTAGGGCATACCAATATCGGCGCGGGCCGCGTGGTCTATCAGAGCCTGCTGCGCATCTCCAACGCGGTGGAGGACGGGAGCTTTTTTGAAAACGCGGTCCTCGCCTCCGCTGCGGAGGACTGCCGGGGCGGCCGGGCCCATATCTTCGGCCTGCTCTCGGATATCGGCGTCCATAGCCACGACAGCCATTTCTGGGCCCTGCTGGAGCTCCTGAAGCAGAAGGGCGCGGCGGAGGTGTATTTCCACTGCTTTATGGACGGGCGGGATTCCTCCCCCACCTCCGGCAGGGGCTATATGGAGCGCTGCGTGGAAAAATGCCGCGAAAGCGGCATTGCGAAAGTGGCGACCCTCTGCGGCCGCTTCTACGCCATGGACCGGGACAAGCGCTGGGAGCGCGTGGAGCGGGCCTATAACGCCATCGTTCTCGGTGAGGGCGCCCGCTGCGGCGACCCGGTGCAGGCCGTGGCGGATTCCTACGCCCACGGCAAGACCGACGAGTTCATCGAGCCCGTCGTCTGCTGCCCCGAGGGCTGTGTGCGGGAGGGCGACACGGTCTTCTTTATGAACTTCCGGCCCGACCGGGCCCGGGAGCTGACCCGCGCCTTCGTGGACCCGGCCTTTGACGGCTTCCAGCGGGAAAAGGGCTGCTTCCCGGTCCGCTTCATCTGCCTTGCGCAGTATGACGCGGCCATGCCCAACGTTTCCGTGGCCTTCCCGCCGGAGCAGCCCCGCAACACTCTGGGCGAGCTGCTGAGCCGCCTGGGGCTGACCCAGCTGCGCATCGCGGAAACGGAGAAATACGCCCACGTCACCTTCTTCTTCAACGGAGGCTCCGAGGCGGAGCTGACAGGGGAAGACCGGGTGCTGATCGATTCCCCGAAGGAGGTGCCCACCTACGACCTGATCCCCGAGATGAGCGCCAACAAGGTCTGCGACGAGGTCTGCAGGCGCATCCGCAGCGGGGAGTACGACGTGGTGGTGGTCAACTTCGCCAACTGCGACATGGTAGGCCACACCGGCGTTTTCGACGCGGTGGTCAGCGCCGTGGAGACCGTGGACGCCTGCGTGGGCCGCGTGGTGGCCGCCACGGAGGAGATGGGAGGCACCGCCATCGTCACCGCCGACCACGGCAACGCCGAGCAGATGCTGGAGGAGGACGGGTCGCCTCACACGGCTCATACCACGAACCCGGTACCCATGATCCTGCGGGGGGCCAGCGTGAAGCTGCGCCCCGGCCGCCTCTGTGACATCGTGCCCACGATGCTGGAGCTGATGGGCCTGGAAAAGCCCGCGGAAATGACGGGTGAGAGCCTGATTTGCTGATTCTGACTTTTCAATAGAAAGAAACGGAAAGGACCGATCAAAAAATGAAAACCTACCTGGAAATCACCGACGTTATCGGCCGTGAGATACTGGATTCCCGCGGCAATCCCACCGTGGAGGTGGAGGTCTACCTGGAGGACGGGACCATGGGCCGCGCCGCCGTTCCCTCCGGCGCATCCACCGGCGCCTTTGAGGCCTGCGAGCTGAGGGACGGGGATAAGACCCGTTATCTGGGCAAGGGCACGCTGACCGCGGTGGAAAACGTGAACACCGAGATCGCCACGGCCCTCATCGGCCTCAACGCCCTGGACCAGACGGCCATCGACGCCACGCTCATTGCCCTGGACGGCACGGAGAACAAGTCCCGCCTGGGGGCCAACGCCATCCTGGGCGCCTCCCTGGCCTGCGCGAAGGCGGCGGCCAGGTCTTTGGGCCTTTCCCTCTATTCCTACGTGGGCGGTGTGAACGCCAAGACCCTGCCCGTGCCCATGATGAACGTGCTGAACGGCGGCGCCCACGCCTCCAACAGCGTGGATATCCAGGAATTCATGATCATGCCCGTCTCCGCCCCCAGCTTCCGGGAGGCCCTGCGCATGTGCGCTGAGGTCTTCCACACCCTGAAGAAGGTGGCGCCCTCCACCGGCGTGGGCGACGAGGGCGGCTACGCCCCCAACCTGGACACGGATGAGGATGCGCTGAAGGCGCTGATGAAGGCCGTGGAGCTGGCCGGCTACAAGCCGGGTGAGGACTTCCGCTTCGCCATCGACGCCGCTACCTCCGAGTGGTACGACGAGAAGGACGGCTGCTATCATCTGCCCAAGCGCGGCGCCGTGATGACAAAGCAGGACATGGTGGCCATGTGGGTCGATTTCGCGGAGAAGTACCCCATCATTTCTCTGGAAGACGGTATGGCCGAGGAGGATTGGGAGGGCTGGAGGCTCCTCACCGACGCCCTCGGCAAGAAGATCCAGCTTGTGGGCGACGATCTCTTCGTCACCAACACCAAGCGGCTGGAAAAGGGCATCGAGCTGGGCGTGGCCAACGCCATCCTCATCAAGCTCAACCAGATCGGCACCCTCACCGAAACGCTGGACGCCATCCAGATGGCTCACCGGGCGGGCTATGCGGCCATTATTTCCCACCGCAGCGGCGAGACCTCCGATACCACCATTGCGGACCTTTCCGTGGCCCTCAACGCCGGGCAGATCAAGACCGGCGCTCCTTCGCGGACGGATCGCGTCGCCAAATACAACCAGCTCCTGCGCATCGAGGAGGAGCTTTTCGATGCGGCTCAGTACCCCGGCATGAAGGCGTTTTTCAACCTTCGCTGAGCGCATAAGGAAACGAAGAAAGCCGCCGCGGAGCCATTCGCGGCGGCTTTTTGAGAAATGAGGCACAGAGCATGAAGAGAAAGAGAGCGCTGGCGGCGGCCCTGCTGCTTGCCCTGCTGCCGGCCCTGTTGGCGGCGGGCTGCACGAGGGCCCTCGCGCCGGAGGCCCCGCCGCCGGAGCAGACGGCCCGGGTCCCGGCCGAGCCGCAGGCCCCGGAGCCGGAGGAGGTCCCCGAGGAGGAGCCCCCGGAGCCGGCCAAAGCTCCGGAGCCGGAGCCCGAGCCGCCTGTAGAGTCGGAGCCCGAGCCCGAGGAGCCGCCCGAGGAGGAGCCGGGGGAGGAGGACGTGGTCCCGCCCCGCCTGGCCGGGGAGCTGCGGGCGGAGAACGACCCGGCGGATTATACGGAGCAGCCGGGCTACGCCCCGGAGGTGGAGCAGCACCTGCACCCGGACCGGCCCAACGACGAGTTCGTCTTCACCTTTGCGGGGGACTGCACCTTCGGCAAGAATCACGGCTTCAGCTCTGCCTGGGACTTTCCTCACGTGGTGGGGCAGGATTACGACTATCCCTTCGCCTCCGTGCGGCAGTATTTTGAGGACGACGATTTCACCATGGTCAACCTGGAGGGGGCGCTGACGGATTACAACGTCCCCATGGAGAAAACCTACCGCTTCCGCGGCCCCCCGGCCTATGCGAAGATCCTCTCCGGCAGCAGCGTGGAGATCGTCACCCTGGCCAACAACCACAGCGGGGACTACGGCCAGCGGGGCCTTTCCGACACCCGCGCCTCCCTGGAGGCCGAAAACGTCCTCTACGTGGAGGACGGGGGCACGCTCCTGGTGGAGACGGAGCGGGGCATGACCGTGGGCGTCTGCGCCTTTTTCTGGAACGGCTGGAAGCAGAAGGACTGCATCCGCGAGCTGCGGGAGGCCGGAGCCCAGTTCATCATCTCCTTCTGGCACTGGGGCGAGGAGGGGACCCACCGGGTCAACGGCAACCAGACCTGGGCCGCCCACGAGGCCATCGACGCCGGGGCCGACCTGGTGATCGGCTCCCACCCCCACGTGCTGCAGCATATCGAAGAATACAAGGACGGGCTCATCGTCTACAGCCTGGGCAACTTCTCCTTCGGCGGCAACACCAACCCCAGCGACAAGGACACGGTGGTCTTCCGCCAGCACGTTCACCTCAACGAGGACGGGACGGCGAGCCTGGGGGAGACCGAGCTGATCCCCTGCCGCCTCTCTTCCGTGACGACGCGGAACGATTATCAGCCCACCCCCTACGAGGAGGGCAGCGCGGAATACGAGCGGGTGATGAAGCTCATGCTGGGAAATTAGCCGGAGCGTCGGGAATCGCCGTTCCCTTCGCGCTCCCGATCGGTTTTCTTCCCTATCAGATGGGGGGACGCTGCCCCCCCGTAGGGTGATGGATAAAACGGCCCCGCCCCGCAAAGCATGAAGACGAGTGAAGGAGGTGAGAACGTGGCGGCATACGAGCTGGTCATTGAGGAACGGCAGCCCACCTGCGGCGGCAAGTCCCCCACGAAATCCCGCATCATGACGGTGGAAACGGAGGACCCCGTGGCCTACGTGCAGGCGCTGGAGCCGGAGTGCGAGCTGGAGGTCTACGAGGAGAAGGGCGCCCTCGTGGTAAAGACCGAGCACAACGGCATGTGGATCAAGTACGAATTCGAAGAAGCGTGAAAAAGGGAGCGGACCGCATAGATCCGCTCCCTTTATCCGTATTCAGGATATTGTTCCCTGCTGCCTGTTTTACTTCCGCTCCTCGGTGAAGGTCTTTTTGGCCTCCTCCCAGCCGGCCAGCAGGGACTTGAAGCCGGCGGAGACCACGTCCTTCAGCTCGCCCGTGGCGGTCTCGGCGGCGGAGGCCAGGCGCTCGCTGGCGTCCTTCAGCGCGGCCTTGGCCGCGGCCACCTTGGCGTCGATCTCCGCCTTTGCGGCGTCGGCAGCCGCCTGCTTCGCCTCGGCCTCCTTGATGGCGGCCTGGGCGGCAGCCAGCCGGGCAATGGGCACGCGGAAGGGGCTGC
>JAEEGL012069188.1_pt1 | contig 25314 bp, 24 predicted proteins | sample 9134231 | NCBI WGS metagenome assembly JAEEGL01 (sample SAMN16246548, study PRJNA631951) | gut metagenome | biome: gut microbiome; feature: rumen; material: fiber-attached | host: Bos | place: Iran: Karaj | collected 2018-10
CTCTTGGATTCAGAATCTCTACCGTTCTTTGTTGATCCAACACCCTTCTTATGAGCAAAAAATTGAAGGTTCATATTCATCATGACTTATTCCCTCCTAAATTTAATGTTCAAATACTTCTTACCATATTGTTGGAAAATACTCTCTACACCTAATTCAAAGGACTTAAGCAAAAGCTCAGCATCGTGTGTTGGCTTCTCATTAAATCTCAAAACGATAATGCCCTTCTTCTCATTCTGCTCTGTCTCAAACCTATCATCAGTAAGAGAATCAATTGAATTGATCAAATTGATGGTCAGAACCGAGATTGCAGAACATACAATGTCGTTACCATAGTCAGCAAATCCTGCGTGACCATTACATTCAATGGATCTATATGAATCATCAAATGTCTTTGTAATAGTTATTGTAGTCATATTATTCCGATTGTAGTTCTAATTAAAGTGTGATCTTGTCGATCTTTACAAGTGTGAATGGCTGTCTGTGACCGTTCTTCTTGTGATAGCCAGTCTTTCTCTTGTACTTGTAAACGATAACCTTCTTGTCACGGCCCTGCTCTACAACTGTAGCGCTAACCTTAGCTGACTTAACATCATCAGCAACCTTAAGAGCGTTACCATCGTTTACTGCGATAACATCAAATGTTACATCTTTTCCAGGCTCAACGTCGAGCTTCTCAACTCTGATTTCGTCGCCCTCGGAAACTTTGTACTGCTTACCACCAGTTACAATAATTGCGTACATAAGTTACCTCCTTCTTTAAAAAACTCGCTAACTTCGGCGGGGCAAAGCCCACTTATGCCTAGTTAAGCGGCATACCATGATATAATAACAGCATCTTTTGAATTTGTCAACTAATTTTCGTTAATTTCTTTGAGTAACTCTTTTAATGATTTGTCGTTCTTATTTCTGGTCAGCTCCATGATGCCTAGGCCTGTAATATCTATGAAGCTGGTATGTACTGGATCAAGCCTGCACAGGCTGCTTACGTATTCGATAAGCCTGTCATAGGACTCTTTATCCTTCATGTTTATGAAATCAATAAGAATCATTCCGGTAAGGTTTCGTAGTCTTATCTGTCTCATGATCTCACAGGCAGCTTCAAAATTCACCTCTATTGATGCATCTTTTTTACTTTTGATTGCTTTACCTGTATTTACATCAATTGCATTAAAACTCTCAAGTTGCTCGATGATAAGAAATGCTCCGCTTTTAAGCCATACCTTGTTTTGACACAGGGCTTCAATTTTAGAAGGAATACCGTGAATACCAGTGTCTACTATGATACGAGGTGAATTAATATCTCTGGTTCTAAGAAAAGCCTTTGCCTTTGCAATATGTGATCTGGTCAGGTCATCGAACTCTTTGGTATCTTCGCCGGATTCATTACTATCATCAGTTATTACCGGTGAAAAAAGGCAGGAATAAACAGTCCTGGTACTGGCAGATTCAATAACATTAACTAGTTTTTTTATCTGTTCTTCAATGTCAAAAATAACAGAATCAAGAAGCGCATCTTTTTGAAGCTCCTTTACATTTGTTCTGATTATTGCTCCAACACTGGCACTTGAAAGCTTTTCCTCGTATTTTTTACTAAGTTCAAGAAATGCTGGCTTAACAAGCTCTGTCACTTCTTTTCTAATATTATCCTCAAGCTTTACCGATGAGCCTATTCCATTTCTTCCCAGGGTCACAACAGAATATTTCCCGGATAAAGAAATAGAGGTTGTAAGCTTGGCTTTCTTGGTCTTTATTGCTTCTGCTTCTACCTGGACAAGGACTTCATCTCCATTTCGAAGTGAATCACCTTCTCCAAAGGGCCTGTTTATGACGCATACAGAATTAATTCTGTTAAGGGGAAGATATCCAATTTCCTCATCAGAAATTCTAATAAAGGCTGCGTCAATATTTTTGACAATGTGATCCACCTTGCCAAGATAGATGTTATGGAGTTTACTGTCTCTGACAAAAGAAAGATATTCCAGCCTGTTATCTATAAAAGCAGTAACAACAGGAATATCTTTGTATTTGGAGATTATAATCTCAGAATCAGGCATTTATATAAAACCTCTCGTCTTCGCTTGTTGGTATAAATGGCTCAATATAAGATTCTTTGCCGTTTTCAACGAGCTTATAAATATCAAGTCTGTGAATATCAAGTGCAGTTCTTGGAAGCTCTTTATCAAGGTGCTTGTAAAAGCCCTCAAACAAAAGCATTGGCTTTAAGGTAGCGAGACTACTCATGCTAAGAAGCAGAGTTACACTTTGATTTTCCTCATCGAAAGAATAGTCGAAAATAAGTGGCTTCATATCGATTTCTTTTTCGCCGCTTTTAGTCTTTTTCATAGCAGGAAGCTTATCCAGCTCCAGGTATTTCTTAAATTCAATAAGCCAGTCAAAATCTGGCTTTGAGGTCTTTCGGAATTTTATAGAATACTTAGCAGCATAGGCAGCTGTCATTGCTTTTTCTGAGGAGTCCGTAAGCTCTTCGATTGCAAGAATCTCAATTCCTTCATTCATAACATTATTGAGCCTACTCATTATATCAGCGGTGCTGACCATGGAATTAACAGTCATATCCATGTATTCGCCGTCACTGGTGGCTCCCACAGAAAGAGGCTGAGCAAAAGAGATTACCTGATGAGGACTAAAGCCCTCGGAATACTTAACATCTATTTCAGCTCTTCTAATTGCCTTTTGAAAATATCTCATTAGATCAAGATGGCCGATAAACTTAATTGGGCCATTTTTTGAAAATTTAAGTCTAAGTTTATGCATATTATTTCCTCGTTGTTTCGAAAATACCGCACTAATTGCGAGATTCAAAGCAGACGCCGACACCGTAAGTTCCTGCTCCGCAGCCAAGACAGCCAAGACGGCAATTTGATGACTTTTTGCCGGCAAGTGCGTTCTTCCATTCTCTGAGAAGGAAAGCCTTAGTCACGCCGCAGTTTATGATATCCCAAGGGAAAATCTCATCATCTGCTCTCTCTCTTACTGTATAAAACATAGGATCAATGCCGCATTCTTTAAAGGTATCCATCCAGACATCGAATTTAAAATACTCGCCCCAGGCATCAAATATACAGCCCTTCTGATATGCCTTTAGAATTACCTGGCAAAGCTTGCGGTCTCCTCTTGCAAGGACGCCTTCCATCATGCTGGCGTCAGCTTCATGCCAGTTGTACTTTATGTGCTTTTGATTAAGCTGAGCCATAATGCCTTTTCGGGTCTTATTTGCTTTATCAAGGAACTCTTCCTTAGTGTTCATAGGTGCCCACTGGAATGGAGTAAATGGCTTTGGAACGAAGAAAGAAGTACTTGCTACAATATCGATGGTTCTGCCGTTTCTCTTTTCCTTTGGCATTGTCTCAAAATATTCAACAGCAATCTTATTGGCTATATCACCGATTCCGTTGATATCTTCATCAGTCTCTGTAGGAAGTCCTAACATGAAATAAAGCTTAACCTTATTCCAACCGCCAAGGAAGGCTTCATGTGAGCCTCTTATAATATCTTCCTCTGTAAGTCCTTTATTTATAACGTCACGCATTCTCTGGGTTCCTGCTTCAGGTGCAAAGGTCAGTGAACTCTTTTTTACGTCCTGAACCTTGCTCATTACATCCAGAGAAAATGCATCAATTCTAAGGGAAGGAAGTGAAATATTAACCTTCTTTTCATTGCATTGATCAATGAGGAAATCTATAAGCTCAGGTAGATAGGTGTAATCACTTGAACTAAGTGAGCTAAGTGAAATCTCTTCGTAGCCTGTGTTTTTAAGAGATTCAATTGCGAGCTTTTTAAGGTGCTCTACATTCTTTTCTCTAAGAGGCTTGTAAAGCTGACCTGCCTGGCAGAATCTGCAGCCTCTGATGCAGCCTCTCATAACCTCGAGAACAACTCGGTCCTGTGTACACTTGATATATGGAACAACAGGCTTTGTAGGATAAAATACCTCTGAAAGATCAGGGCACATCTCCTTGTTTATTGTCTTTGGCACATCTTCATAAATCGGATCCATAGAAAGGATTGTGCCGTCTTCCTTGTACTTCACATCATAAAGGGAAGGTACATACATACCAGGAATATGAGACATTTGGCGAAGAAATTCTTCTCTGGAAATTCCTGTCTTTTTGGCCTCTTTGTAAAGATCAAATATCTCTCTGTATCTTGTTTCACCCTCACCTATATAGAATACATCAAAAAAATCTGCTATAGGCTCAGCGTTGTAGGTGCAAGGACCGCCGCCGATAACAATAGGATGATCCCAGGTTCTGTCCTTTGAAAGAAGCGGAATCTTGGAAAGGTCAAGAATCTGAAGGATATTTGTATAACACATCTCGTACTGGATTGTTATGCCAAGAAAATCAAAGTCCTTTATAGGGTCCTGTGATTCTAACGCAAAAAGAGGAATATCCTGCTCTCTTAAAACCTTGTCCATGTCGGTCCAGGGAGAATAAACTCTCTCACACCATACATCGTCATAAGAGTTGAACATTCCGTAAAGAATCTGAATGCCAAGATGAGACATTCCTATCTCATAAACATCCGGAAAACACATGCAAAATCTGATATCAATCTTAGATTTATCCTTGGTAACGCTGTTTACCTCGTTACCAATGTATCTCTCGGGTTTTTCAATACTTAGGAGTGTCTCATCTGAAAGTGCTAAATTATAATTCATATCATTTCCTTATCGTCTTGATAATTCATCAGTTACATCCTCCCAGCTGACATTTTTTTCAGCCATGAGGACCATCATATGATACAGGAAATCAGACATTTCGTAAACTATTTCATTAGAATTTGGATTTTTGGCGGCTATTACCATCTCGGTAGCTTCTTCTCCGACCTTTTTAAGGATCTTATCAAGTCCCTTGTCAAAAAGATAATTCGTATAAGAGCCTTCTCTTGGATGAATCTGCCTGTCCTTGATTACGTCAAATACGCTATCCAAAACCTTTTGAGGATTCTTTTCTCTGTAATCCTTTTTCGCAATCTCATTAAAGAAGCAGGAATAGCTGCCGGTGTGGCATGCAGCTCCAATCTGTTTTACCTTTGCAAGGATGGTATCAAGATCGCAGTCTGCAGTAAGGGACATAACGTACTGATAGTGTGAACTGGTCTCGCCCTTTATCCAAAGCTCATTTCGACTTCTGCTAAAATAAGTCATTTTTCCTGTACTTAGAGTTTTATTATAAGCCTCTTCGTTCATATAAGCCAACATAAGAATCTGATCTGTTCTGTAGTCCTGAACTATGACAGGAACCATTCCATCTGAATTCTTTTTAAGCTCAGCCCAGGAAAAAGCAGGCTCTAGGCGGGATATCTTAATTCCCTTGGCGATACATTCGTCTTTATAGGCATTAATTTTATCAATATTTGAATTTATTAAATTTCCGGAAAGACCATCAGCGAAGTCAAATTTCTCAAAAATTGAAACAGGTGTATCTGCTACCTTTTCCTCCAGCAAAAGATACTGTGGAAGCTCAGAAGCGGGTTTATTAAGGCCCTCAAGTGATATGCTGTCCAGAATGTAAATAAGCTCATCTGAGTATTTTTCAATCATCTCGCAGTTGCTGCTGATAGAATCAGGATTACTGTAGCAGACAACAATTTTGTCGCGACCAAATTTCTCTGATACTTCAGGAAGTATATCAATGTTCTCCTGCTTTGAAAAATTAAGGCAGGCCTTTTTACAGCCGGCATAAAGGAGCTTTTTAATGTCTTCCATTCTTTTTACGTTGCCGGCTCCTGTTACAGGAACGTCGACAGCTTTGCAGATATCCTTGATCAGATCAAGGGCTTTTTCGTGCTCAGCATCATTGCCACCTTCAGACATATCAAAAACAATGAGCTCATCAATATTTGAATTGGAATATTTCTTTGAAAGCTCCACAGGATTGTCGCTAATGACGCTGATATTATTAAAGTTGTAGACAGCCTTTTGATTCTTGAGATAAATGGATGCCGCAAATTTTCTGGTTTTATCACTCATATTAAAGTGCTCCTTTTGTACTTAATACGTCTGTAATCCTGCTATCATAGGAGGTTGCTTCATCAAGTGCCTTAGAAAAAGCCTTAAACATGCCTTCTATTTTGTGATGATCATTAAAGCCCGAGAACATCTTAAAATGCAGATTGCAGGCTGCTGAATAAGAAAAAGCGTAAAAGAATTCCCTTACCATCTGTGTATCAAAATCTCCCACCATTGGTGAGGTAAACTCAGCATCAGAAACAAAATAAGGTCTTCCTCCAAGATCAACAGCACAAAGAACAAGAACCTCATCCATTGGAAGGATCATATTACCATAGCGCTTTATGCCCTTTTTATCACCTATTGCCTCTTTAAATGCCTGGCCAAGAACTATACCGGTATCCTCAATTGTGTGATGACAATCTACATTAAGATCGCCTCTAACCCTTACAGTAAGGTCAAATAGTCCATGCCTAGCAAAAGCCTCAAGCATATGATCAAAGAAACCAATTCCAGTTTCGATATTAGCCTTACCTGTGCCGTCAATATTAAGAGTTATAGAGATATCAGTTTCCTTTGTTTTTCTTGCAACACTTGCAATTCTGTCTTCCATAGGTTGTGGCTCCTTGTTTGAATTGACTATATATAGTTAATTCATCTATTGATATATTATGTAACTTGCAGTTTATAAACACTTTAGAAAGTTAACTTGCAATATTAAAACACTTTCGTCAATATGACAGACGTGTCACATTACTCAAATCTCACAGCAATTGAATTGGCGTGTGCGGTCAATCCTTCCTGCTTTGCAAAAAGCTCAATATCTTTGTGAGCTTTTTCAAGAGCTGACCTTGAGTATGAAATAATGCTGGTCTTCTTTATGAAGTCATCAACGTTAAGTGGTGAAAAGAATCTTGCAGTCCTGTTGGTTGGAAGAATGTGGTTAGGCCCTGCATAATAGTCACCAAGCGGCTCAGAGGAATACTCTCCAAGGAATATAGCACCGGCATTCTTAATCTTGGTCATGGTCTCGAATGGATTGACTGTGATTATTTCGAGGTGTTCAGAAGCTACTGCATTTGCAGCATCTATTGCATCCTCCATTGAATCAGCCACAAATATATATCCATAATTCTCTAATGATTTTCTAATTATATCTGCCCTTGATAAGGTTTTTAAGAATTCATCTATTTCATCTGAAACCTTCTGGGCAAGGTCATTCGATGTAGTAACCAGAATTGCACTTGCAAGCTCGTCGTGCTCTGCCTGTGATAAAAGATCAGCTGCCACGTATCTTGGATTGGCTGTTTCATCTGCAAGTACAAGGATTTCGGAAGGACCTGCAATTGAGTCAATTGAAACGTGTCCAAAGCATGCCTTTTTTGCAAGGGCTACGAAAATATTACCAGGACCGGTTATCTTATCAACCTTAGGAACACTTTCTGTACCAAAAGCCATAGCTGCAACAGCCTGTGCTCCGCCTACCTTATAGATTTCATCAACTCCTGCAATATCAGCTGCTACAAGAGTTCCTGGATTAACTTTGCCGTCAGCTCCGGGAGGTGTGCACATTACAATCCTCTCAACGCCGGCAACCTTGGCAGGAACAACATTCATAAGTACGCTGGATGGATATGCAGCCTTTCCGCCAGGAACGTATACGCCTGAGATTTCGATAGGAATTATTCTCTGACCCAGAATGCTTCCGTCTTCCTTTGTATCAATCCAGGAAATTCTTTTTTGCTTCTCGTGAAAAACTCTGATGTTTTCTGCGCTCTTTTTCATCACTTCGATGAATTCAGAAGAAAGCTCATTGTAAGCTGCCTTGATTTCATCAGCTGTTACCTTAACTGTATCAGCAGTAAGTGAAAACTTATCAAATTTCTCAGTGTATTCAAAAAGGGCTTTGTCGCCATTTTTCCTTACATTATCAATTATATCATTAACAATATTCTCATATTCAGTATAACTTCCGGGATTTCTATTAAGAAGATTTCCCAAAAGATCATTTTTCGTCTGTTCGTTTAATTCTAGAATCCTCATTATTACAAATTCTCCTTCATAGCATTTATAAGCTTCCTGATTCGCTCAGTCTCCATCTGCATGCTTACCTGATTAACAATCATTCTGGCAGATAAAGGACAAATCTCCTCAAGTACTTCAAGACCATTTTCTCTGAGTGTTGAACCAGTCTCAACAATATCAACAATAACATCTGACAGATTTACAATAGGGCCAAGCTCCACAGAACCGTTAAGCTTGATGATATCTACAGTCTGATGCTTTTTGTTGAAAAAGTAATCCTTGGCAATGTTTGGATACTTGCTGGCAACGCGGATCATCTCCCTATGCTCCAAGAGTTTTTTTGCATCATGAGGTCCGCATACACACATTCTGCATTTTCCAAAACCAAGGTCTAATACCTCGTAAACTCTCCTGTTTTCTTCAAGGATAGTATCAGCGCCTACAATTCCAATATCAGCTGCGCCATACTCAACATAGGTTGGAACGTCAGGTCCTTTAGCCAAAAAGAACTTAAGACCCAGCTCCTCATTTGTAAAAATAAGCTTTCTTGTTTTTTTATCAAGGATTTCCTCGCAGTTTATCCCGCACTTGTTAAGTAGCTCCATGGTGGAATCTACAAGTCTTCCTTTTCCTAAAGCAAAAGTTAAATATCTCATAAGCACTCCATTTTAATCAGCATTCAAATCTAAGAACCGCATTTTTGCCGGATTCTCTAAGCACCTTAGCCTTATCAAGGGCCTGTTTAAAGGTTTCTTCGTTGTAGGTTATTACTTCAGCTTCTTTTTCATGCTCTATGCTTATATTCTGTCTGTAAAGAGCTGACATAAGATCGTCTATAACTATAGAAAAACCGATAGCCGGTGCATTCTTTCCGTATTTACCTAAAAGATTGTCGTATCGACCGCCCTTGGCTATTGCATCACCAACACCGTAGGTATAAGCGCTAAAGATTACACCTGTGTAATAGTTGAATTTACTAAGGATTCCAAGATCAAAGGATACATACTTTTCTACGCCGTAATAAGTAAGTACCTTATATAGCTCCTTGAGTCTCTTTACGGCATAAACAGATCTTTCGTTAGTTACTGATTCAAGTGCTTTATCAAGGGCATCATCGGAGCCGATAAACTCAGAGACCTTAACAATCAGATTTTTGTATTTTTCAGGAACCTGCTTGGTTGTCATTATGTTTTCTGCAGCAAAATAGTTTTTGCCAATAATCTGCTCTCTTATTTCCTCCTCAGTATCAGGAGAAATCCCGGCTTCTTCACAGATACCTTTGTAATAATCTGCATCTCCTACGCTTATCTGGAAATCAGAAAGACCAGTGCATTTAAGGGATTCAATGAGAAGTGCTATCATCTCCGCATCTGCGTATACTGTGGCATCATTCATGAGCTCAACGCCGATGTTAAGGTTCTCTTTTAGCTTCCCCTGTAGATTAGAAGTATTAAGGAAAGTACTGCCATCGTAGCAAACCCTGATTGGATTGCCATTTTCCAGCATGACCTTGGAGGCGCATCTTGCTATTGAAGGTGTGAAGTCAGGACGAAGCACCAGGGTGTTTCCTTCTTTATCAAAGAATTTGTAGAGTTCCTTTGTGTCGGAAGTATTTATTTCCTCAGCAAATACATCAAAGAACTCAAAGCTTGGAGTTTCGATATCCTGAAAGCCAAAGCTTTTCATCTTTTCATGAATCTTATTTAAGATAAGCTTTCTGTCACTGCATTCGCTTCCGTAGATGTCTCTTACGCCGTCTGGTGTGTGTAATAGAACTTTACTCATAAGTACCTCTTCTTTTAAACTAACCACTTTAGTCTGCTAATGTGCTAATTCGTTATCATACTACAGAGTTTATCTTATAACAATCTTTATGTCAATTATTTAGTTTTATCTTTCATCCAAATCCTTTTGGATAAGATCAAGGTAAGGAATAAGAATTCCCGATTCTCCGGGAGATTTTATTACATATTCATCATCAAGTTCATCTCTTCTAAAGCTCTTTCTGCCGCCTTCCAAAGCTCTGTCCCAGAACTTTTTAAGGGTTCTGAAGGGCAAATAATAAAACTCATTTCTCGAAGTGTAATAAATTAAGAAAAATGCGATACCATCCTGCTTTTCAAAGTCTTCCATGAATCTGACCTGATGAGGATGAATGTTATCAAGAGTAAAGGTTGATGCAGCGCATTCCTTGGCATCAAAGCAAACGGGAATGCCCTGAACAACACCTATATAGTCGACTGTACTTTTTTGGTCAAAATAGGCAAGTGTGATATGCCTTGTTTCTTTTTCTATATTGATAGGGGTAATTGGAGTTGGAATCTTCTGTATGAGGGCAAGCTCAAGCTCTAAATATCTTTCATTGGATCTGTTAATTAGTTCCTCTAAGGTTGAGCCTCTAAGTCCTCTTGATTTCCAGGTTGGCATATTATCCCTTTCTAAAAGAACTTCTTGAAAATGCCGGGAAGTTCTGCTGTATATTCTTGTCCTGCGATATCCAAAAGCTCCTCTGGAAGTTCCTTTGGAAATCTTATTTTGTAGCAGTGAAGAAGCTGAGACTTAAGTCCTCCTATCTTCTTTCCGCCATATTTAACATCGCCGATAATGGGTAGTCCCAGACTGGATAAATGGGCTCTTATCTGATGCGTTTTACCGGTTATCAGCTTAACTTCTATCAAAGTTAAATCTCTTTCCTGCGAATACTCAATAGGCTTAAACTCAGTTTCTATATAAGAAAAACGTTTATCATTCGGGTCATTCTCTTTTATTATGACTTTGTTTTTCTTTTCATCCTTAAAAAGATATCCCTTAAGTCTTGAAGGTTTATCCATTCTACCTGACACAATTGTCATGTAATATTTATCTGCGGTTCTATCTAAAAGAAGTTTGTTCATCTCGCGGGCACCAAGAAGTGATTTCGCGCAGATAACTATACCGCTTGTATTTCTATCTAGCCTGTTACAGATAGATGGCTTGTAGGTGTCCAGAGTCTTTGAAGTAATATCGCCTTTATCCAATAAATATTCTATCAAATAGTCGTTTAGACTAACATCCTTTGCTTCTGCCTTTTGCGAAAGAACTCCTGTCGGCTTATTAAATAAAACTATGTGATCATTTTCAAAAATAACAGGAATCTCACCTAGAGTTTTCTTTGCTTTATAATCGCCGCTGACAAGAGCGTCATTTTTATCTACTGTACTTCCCTTAAATTTCTCAAAGGTATCATCCGCAAAGAAGATTTTGATTGAGTCATTTACAGAAAGCTTTTCAGTTCCATCTGCTTTTTTGCCATTAAGGGTTATGTTCTTTTTGCGGAGCATCTTGTAAATGAACCCCATAGACGCATTTGGAAGGTAAGCCTTTAGAAAGCTGTCAAGGCGCTTATTATATTCGTTGTTTCCTACTATTATTTCTTTCATATAATTGCCTTATAAAGAGATTGATAATAAAACTCCGGCTGCAGTCTGCACAGTTCCGGGAACCCAGCTATCTTCTATCTCAAAGGGGTCGATGTTCTTGTCACTTCTAAGTTTCTCAAGCTGATCCAATCGGTCGCAGAACTTGTCAATATCAGTAAACACCTTGATGCTATAGCTGGAATAACCGCTTTGAGAAATCATTTTTCTGATGTGCTTTTCGCAGTCTCCCTCATCTATGTCCTCATCAGCTGAATAGCAGCAAATATTCTTATCAAGGACAGTAGAAGCATTCACATAAAAGTTTTTGTCATAGGAAGTAATGATGTGATCATAGTGAATAAGAAGCCCACCAGCATGAGCTAAAATCTTGTCATGGTCTTCATTTGAGCAAAGCTTAGCCTTTAAGAGCATGATCATATTAACAGCACTCCAACCTGTTGGAAGGCAGCCAAGAGCTGCAAAAATACTAAATACATTCTTTTGAGTGTGATTGAGAATCAGTCCTGTAAAAAACAGCGCCAGCGTAAATGCAAGACAGATTGTGGTTCTGATGATTGCAACCTTTCTGCTATGCTTTATATATCCAAACTCACCCTTATAAACTCTCTTCATGTATATCCAAACTCCAATATCATCAAAATAATTTAACTAAGAAGATCAAGCTCCTCTTTGGTAAGAGGCCTGTAATCTCCCGGATTTAAGCTTTCATCAAGAACGATAGGTCCCATAGAAAGTCTTTTTAAAAACAAAACTTCGTTGCCTACTGCTTCAAGCATTCTCTTGACCTGATGAAATCTGCCTTCGTGAATAATAAGATGAATAACAGGTCTTTTCTCTTCGTCATCCTCCATAACTTCTACTCTTGCAGGAAGCGTAGGAAGAGAAGTTCCATCGTCTTTTTTATCTCCAATATCTACGCCCTTTTCAAGCTTTTCAATTGAGGAATCGCTGAGTCTTTCTCTCAAATGAACCTCGTAGACTTTATCAACGTGCTTTTTGGGTGAAAGCATGCGATGAATAAGGCTACCGTCATCAGTAAGAATCAAAAGACCTTCTGTGTCGATATCAAGCCTTCCACAGGGACTAAGACCTTTAACATTTTCTTCTGATAAAAGGTCTATTACTGTCTCGTTTCGGCCATCTGTTGTAGCTGAAACAACGCCCTGAGGCTTATAAAGCATGAAATAATGGAATTTGCTATAGGATAATAAGACGCCATCAAAGTAAATCTCATCCTTATTTTCATCAATATGGATATCTGCTTTTGTGGCAACCTGTCCATTAACTGAGCAGCGTCCATTCTTTACATATTCCTTTATCTGCTTTCTTGTTCCAATATTCTGGTCTGATAAAAATTTATCTAGTCGCAATGTCTACCTCATTACTTTGTTTAAATAATTCATAACTGTTGTAAGCTCTGCAAATTAACTTGGCAGAATTCATTCCTGCCGGAATTTTCACATTAAAGGACTGAGTTTCTTTTGTCCTGTCCCACATCTGCAGTATATAAAAATTTGATCCGTCATAGCTGTAGGTAAAGTAAATAACAGGACTTTCTTTGTCATAGGTCGTCATCTCAACGAGTGCATTTCTGCTCTCTTTGTCATAAGAAAGAACGTTTATCCTGCACTCAGAAGGTTCTGTGTAGTCCTGATGAACTACGCCTTTGGGCCTGCCTACCTTTGTATAAGCATAATTTGAAAAGTCATTGCCATTTACAGAGGATTTAAGATTAAAGTACTTGGCTACAGCTGTGGCATCACATATGCCGAGTGTTGTGTAAAAGTCACCTTTTCCAAGATACTGAAGATCATAGGCATGATCCATGTAGCAGTGCTCTATTATATCACAAGGAATACCTCTTGCAACGCAGTGCCTTATGATTCCATAGTAATCCTCACCGGTTTCGCCAATTTTTGTTTTGACACCCTTTTGATAAAGACCGATTGCCTCAAGCTCTTTGCTTTCGATCTGGCCAAAATCGTAGCCTGCCTGATAATATTTATTAAAGGCTGAGGTCCACACCTCTGAACCATAAAAATTATGTTCAGATGAGGCATTGAAATGGATACTGAAAACAAAGTCAGCATTTACGCTTTTGGCATATTCTGCTCTTTCCTCAAGGCTTATAGTGGAATCGCTGGTTCTTGTAAGGTAAACGGTAACATTATCATACTTTTCGAGCTCAGTTTTCATGGCGTTTGCAACGCTTAAGGTAAGATCCTTTTCTGTTCTGCCATTATAAACTGCCCCAAGGTTTCTGCCGCCTACTCCTCCGTGTCCGGGATCAATTACTACAACAACATTTTTATCCTTAGCTGCAGCTAGAGCTTTTGTATCAAAAGATGTAAATACAGATACAAATAAAAGCACAGCCAAAGCTAGTAAACTCATAACTCTTTTCATACGTTTCTCCCCTAAACAATACATAAAGCTGCCGCAAATAAGCGACAGCTTTATCAAATCGATTCATTAATTAAGCATATCAAGATTTAACGCATCCTGTCCTGATGTCGCATCACTAAGAGAATCCTGCATCTCAGGATTCACAGAAGATCCAGCAGCCTTAACAACCTCTGGTGGTCTTAAGTCTGATCTGTTTGATCTTATAATCTCACTGTACTGAGTAAGTGCTGAAAGAATGCTGTCATTACTCTGATTAACTGAAGAAATAATGGATTCAGAATTCTGTTTTACACTAGCTATAATGTCATCATTATTTCTGCTGGTGGCATCAATGGTCTGAGAAATAATATCCTCAACACCTGCAAGAAGCTGGTCTGTGTACTGAACAGCAGCTGCTTTCATCTCATTTGCTTCCATCATGGCATTATCAAGAATGCCCTTTGCCTGAGCTGCAGCCTGAGATACAACCTCGTTGGCCTGTTGATAAGCCTGCTGCATAATCTCATGCTCATTTATAAGCTTGTTAGTTTCTACTGTTGCCTGCTCGATAAGAGCCTGAGCCTTCTCGCGGGCGTCATTTAAAATAGCCTCTTTGTTGCTTATTATCTTCTGATATCTCTTGATCTCTTCTGGTGTTCTGGTACGAAGTTCACGAAGAAGCTCGTCAATTTCTTCTTTGTTGACTATGATCTTGGTCTGTGAAAGAGGCTGAGGTTTACAGTTATCAATATAAGTTTCGATCTCATCAATAAGCTGTTCGATCTTACTTGTCATTATTTAGTCCCCCTATATCCAAATTTTTCATATAATGCATCAGCAACAAAATCTGAAACGCAAGGAGTAATATCCCCATTGTAGCTTGCGATTTCTTTTACTACTGAACTGCTAAGATAAGAATATTTAAGATTGGTGGTTAAAAATACCGTATCAACTTCATTATGAGAAAGCTCTTTGTTAGTCTGAGCAATCTGAAGTTCATATTCAAAATCAGTTATGGCACGAAGACCTCTGATTACAATATGAATATTCTTTTCCTTGCAATAATTTATAAGAAGTCCGTCAAAGGATTCGATAATTACGTTATCAAGGTCTTTAACAGACTCTCTTAACATTTTAACACGTTCATCAAGCGTAAACAATGGAGTTTTCGCGGAATTGCACATAACAGCTACAATTACAGTATCAAACATCTTGGATGCACGCCTTATAATATCAAGATGTCCCAAGGTTACCGGATCAAAGCTGCCAGGATATAAAGCGGTCTTCATGAGTTCGCCTTTCTGTATATAAATACGTGCTTATTAGTTTTGTACTCTTTTTCTCTGCGGACTTCAAAGCCAAGAGATTCCACAAAGGAAAAATCCATATCGATGTCACTTTCTACGATAATCGTAGTGTATTCTGTGACATAATTCATAGTTGAAAGCTGTGACAAGGTTCTTTCATAGAGGTCCTCATGATACGGAGGATCAATGAAAATAATGTCAGCTTCTTCCTCGTGAATATTTCTAAGGCCAATAACTACGTCCTGCTTAAGAACAGTTGCTACATCCTCAAAATGAGTAGTTTTAAGATTGGTCATAATGCACTTATAGGCATTATTGGCATTTTCTATAAAGTAAGCTTTTCTGGCTCCTCTTGAAAGCGCCTCAATTCCGATTCCACCGCTTCCTGAGAAAAGATCAATAAATACGGCTCCAGGAACTATAGTCTGGATCATGTTAAAAAGTGTTTCTTTGATCCTGTCCTGAGTTGGTCTTGTATCGTTTCCTTCAGGTGTTATAAGCTTAAGTCTTCTGGCACTACCGGCAATTACTCTCATAATCTCACCTTTGTTCCCTTCGTATCTCTGCTTGTTACCTTAAGATGTCCCAAATGAAGCTGCTTGTCGTTATGCTCAATTGCTCTTTCCTCCATGTCATTCAGGAAAAAGACATCTCTAACAAAATCATTCTTTCCAAGACGCATTCCTCTTACGCCCACTGCGGCTTTTTTCTTTTCTGGAATTGTCTCAACATAGAATCTAAGGAAGAATCCGTCATTTGAACGAAGAATTACTGTCTTCTGCTCATGAAGAACTTCTACGTTAACAACTTCATCCCCATCTGCAAGCTTGGTTGCTGCAACAGTTCTCTTGGAAACATCAAATTCTCCGCCATCAACAATCTTCATCATTGACATCTTGGTAGTAAATACCAGTCTGTAGAGGTTAAGATCTGACTGGCTGGCAGCAAGTACAATGGTTTCCTTTGAGGTATCAAAGTTACTTACATTGTCGATAGGTACGCCCTTATCTCGCATCTTGCCCTGAGGAAGATCCATAGCCTTTACGGTATGAAGATTTCCCATATTAGTAAAGAAGCATACCTTACCTGTATTCTTCATGATAAAGGAGAACTTGAATTCATTCTCTATAGTTTCTTTGTTTTTCTCGTAGGTTGAAGCATCTATAGTCTTGGCATAGCCAAATCTGTCCATAATGAAGGCAACATCTGTTTCTTCAACAGGCTTTTCTTCATATACAGCGCTCTCTCTATTGTCGATGACAGTTTTACGAGGAGTCTGGAACTCTTTCTTTATCTTGTTAAGGTCATTCTGAATAACCATGGACATTGATTCATGGCTTTCAAGAATATCCTCGTATCTGTATATGTTGGCAACGGTCTGCTCGTGTTCTTTGACAAGAGCATCAAGCTCAAGGCCAATAAGTTTATACAGCCTCATCTCAAGGATTGCATCCGCCTGAGCCTCTGTAAAAAGAAGCTGCGCTGCCATAGCCTTTGATTCTCTGGACTTAAAGTTAATGCCATCTGTAACGCCGTTTACAAGGCAGTTTTTAGCCATTGCTCTGTCCTTGGAACCACGAAGAATTTCAATTACAAGGTCGATAACGTTGCAGGCCTTGATAAGACCTTCCTGAATTTCCTTTTTGTCCTGCTCCTTTTTAAGAAGTGTTGTGTACTTTCTTGTGGCAGTTTCAAACTGGAAATCAGCGCAGGCTCTTAGTATATCTCTAAGAGACATGGTTTCAGGCCTGCCATTGTCTATGGCAAGCATGTTTACGCCAAAGGTATCCTCAAGCTTTGTCTTTTTGTAAAGAAGGTTCGTGAAGTTCTCGACATCAGTATCTTTCTTGAGCTCTATGACTATTCTAATACCTTCCTTGGAGGACTGGTTAGAAATATCAATAATGTCATTAGTAACCTTCTTTTCAGCTAGCTCAGCCACATCTGACATGAACTTGCCGATTCCCATACCGATCATGGTATAAGGAATCTCAGTGATGACCAGATTGATATGGCCATTTTTGCCCTTTTCGGTTTCTACCTTACCTCTGATCTTTATCTTGCCGGTTCCGGTCTCATAGATATTAAGAAGCTCATCCTTGTTGATAACTACGCCACCAGTAGGAAAATCAGGGCCCTTTATGTATTTCATGAGCTCTTTTGTTGTAAGAGAATCATTCTGAATATAGGCAATTTCTGCATCTATTACCTCAGCAAGATTGTGAGGAGGTGTGCTTGTAGCCATACCTACTGCAATACCTTCAGATCCATTGATAAGGAAGTTTGGTATCTTAACAGGAAGAACTGAAGGCTCACGCTCAGTTTCATCAAAGTTTGGAACAAAATCAACTACGTTTTTATCAAGGTCCTCAAGGAAGTTTTCCTGGGTGATCTTGGCAAGTCTTGCCTCAGTATATCGCATGGCAGCCTGTGAATCGCCTTCGATATTACCAAAGTTACCATGGCCATCAACCAGAGGAACCATCTTTTTGAAGCCCTGAGTCATAACTACAAGACAGTCATAAATAGAACTGTCGCCGTGTGGGTGATATTTACCCATGGTATCGCCGACAATTCTGGCACTCTTTCTATAGGGCCTGTCATAGCGAATTCCAAGCTCATACATATCATAAAGAGTTCTTCGCTGAACAGGCTTAAGTCCATCTCTGATATCAGGCAGTGCTCTTGCTACGATAACGCTCATTGCATAATCTATAAAGGATTTCTGCATGACATCGGAGTATTCGGTTTTAATAATTCTATCTTCCATAAAAATCCCCAATTATATATCAAGTTCAGCATCAACAGCATGTTGATGAATGTAATCTCTTCTTGGTGCTACATCTACACCCATTAAAAGCTCAGTCATCTGAGAAGCCATCTTGGCATCCTCGATTTCTACAGCCTTAAGAAGTCTTCTCTCAGGATCAAGTGTTGTCTCCCAAAGCTGCTCTGCATCCATTTCTCCAAGACCCTTGTATCTCTGAAGCGTAAAGCTTCCCTTGTGACTTGCTCTGTACTTGGCAAGAGCTGAATCATCGTAGAGATACTCCTCCTTGCCTCTTGCAGGAATAGCCTTGTAAAGAGGTGGCATAGCAATATAGACATGCCCCTGGAAAATAAGCTCCGGCATAAATCTATAGAACAATGTCAAAAGAAGTGTTGAAATATGCTCACCATCTACGTCCGCATCGGCCATGATAATAATCTTGTCATAGCGAAGCTTGTTGATATCAAAGTCATTGCCATAGCCTTCTGAAAAGCCGCAGCCAAAGGCATTGATCATGGTCTTGATCTCGGCATTTGCAAGAACCTTGTCAATACTTGCCTTTTCAACGTTAAGGATTTTACCTCTGATTGGAAGAATAGCCTGGTAATTACGGTCTCTTGCCATTTTGGCTGAGCCGCCCGCAGAATCTCCCTCTACGATAAATATCTCGCACTTGGAGGCATCCTTACTTATACAGTTTGCAAGCTTACCATTGGAGTCAAAAGAGTACTTCTGCTTGGTAAGCATATTGGTCTTTGCTTTTTCTTCTGTCTTTCTGATCTTGGCAGCCTTCTCGGCACAGCCAATGATAGACTTTAAGGTTTCAAGATTACGGTCAAAGAATCTTGTAACCTCATCATTTGTAATCTTGGAAACAACCTTGGCAGCATCCTGATTATCAAGCTTGGTCTTGGTCTGACCTTCAAATCTTGGGTCTGGGTGCTTGATAGATACCACTGCAGTCATACCATTTCTTACATCAGTACCGGTAAAGTTAACATCCTTGTCCTTGAGGATATTAAGTTCTCTTGCATACTGGTTAATGATGTTGGTAAACATTGTCTTGAAACCAGTGAGGTGTGTACCACCCTCAGCATTATAAATGTTATTACAAAAGCCCAGAACCTCTTCATGGAACTCATTTACATACTGGAAAGCAACCTCAACCTCAACGCCTTCACTCTCACCGCTAAAGGAAACAACATCATGAACAGCCTCTTTTGACTTGTTCATATCCTTAATAAAGCCGGTGATTCCGTCAGGTTCATGGAATTCAATATATTCCTCAACTCCAGGTCTCTTATCCTGGAAAATGATTGTAAGTTTAGGATTAAGATATGCAGTCTCGTGAAGACGTGACTTGATATCATCCTCTTTAAAGCGTGTCTTTTCAAAGATAGTATCATCAGGTAAAAAGTTAATTGTTGTACCTGTTTCCTTTGTTGTACCAATTGGAGGAAGAAGTCCGTTTTCAAGCTTGGTTGTAGGAATTCCTCTCTCATAGGTGTCCTGATAAACGATTCCGTCCTTTTTGATACGGACACTCATCCTTGTAGAAAGCGCATTAACAACAGAAGAACCTACACCATGTAAGCCTCCGCTGGTCTTATATGCATTATTATCAAACTTACCACCGGCATGAAGCATAGTAAGAACTACACGCTCAGCAGATACGCCTTTTGCGTGCATTCCAACAGGAATACCTCTTCCGTTATCTTCTACTGTAGCTGAACCATCAGCCTCTAATGTAACATGGATTTTATTGCAGAAGCCTGCAAGATGCTCATCCACTGCGTTGTCAACTATCTCATAAACAAGATGGTTAAGGCCACGAGTGGTGACACTTCCAATGTACATTCCGGGACGTTTTCTTACTGCCTCTAGTCCCTCCAGTACGGTAATACTGGAAGCATCATATTGCTCAAATGAAGCCATTTTGTAAACCCCTTTTCAAAACTCTTTTCTAATAAAATAAATCAAAAATGAACCTTTTTGGTTACTGTCACAGCAAGTGCGCCAGGTCCGATATGGCAGGCAACTGAAAGTGACAAAGGATCCATATTAATATCAATTCCAGGAAAAGCCTCTTCAACTTCCTTTTTCCATTCTGCAGCAGCCTCAAGATCCTTGGTATAAGCACAGGAAATCCAGAAGTCCTTTGAATCAAAGCCTCCAAATCTCTTTTCGATATCAGCTTTTATTGCATTGATCATGATGTTCTTGCCCTGTGAGCTGGTTCTTGCCTTGGCAAAAGCATCGAGCTTCTCGCCCTGAATCTGAAGAACAGGCTTAAGACGAAGAAGTGTTCCAAGTGCAGCAGCTGCTGGAGTGATTCTTCCGCCTTTTTTTAGATAATAAAGAGTGTCAAGCATAATATAAATGCTGGACTCAAATTTAGTATCCATAAGCTTTTTCACAATTTCTTCTGCAGAAATTCCGGCATCTGCCATAGCTTTGGCATCAAGTGCAGACTGCCTTTGTGTTACAGAAATACGCTGATTATCTACAACAAATACCTTGCCTTCATATTCCTCATTGGCGATCATCATAGCACTCTGGCAGCTTCCTGAAAGACCGCTACTCATAGGAATATAAATAATCTGATCATAGTCCTGTAAAACCTTGTCCCACAGTGTCATAAGTGAGTCCGGAGAAGGCTGGCTTGTTGAAACCTGAAGATCTTCACCGAGCTTTTGATAGAACTGTTCCTGAGACAAATTTATATCTTCAAAAAAATCTTCTTCACCTATTCTAAATGGCATAGGAACTACAAATACTCCAAGCTCCTGAGCCTGTGACTGAGTGATTCCACTATTACTGTCTGTAATTACAGCTATTTTAGACATAGTATTCCCCTATCATGAAATTTATACTTATACAGATTTAATCTTACTTTTATAATGTGGCAAAGTCAACATTATTTGCCGATTTTGTGGCTAAAGTCTCCCTTAGCACACTATGTTGTGGCATAGATAATTCAGGGTCAGCTGATAATATTCTATCTGCATCCATAGCAGATTCTTTTACCAGATCTGCGTCGTGATATATATCGCCAAGCCTGAAATTAAGGTCTCCGCTCTGCCTTACTCCAAAGAGATCTCCAGGACCACGTTGCTGTAAATCTTCCTCGGCAATTTTAAAACCATCATTAGATTTGTTCATAATATCCAGGCGCTGCTGTGCTTCCTTACTTTCAGAGGTATTGAGGAAAATACAGTAGGACTGCTCTTTTCCTCTTCCCACCCTGCCTCTTAGCTGATGAAGCTGAGATAATCCGAATCTCTCGGCATTTTCAATCATCATAACCGTTGCATTTGGAACATTGATACCTACCTCGATAACTGTTGTGGAAACAAGTACATCAATATCTCTCTTGGCAAAAGCCTCCATTATGGCATCCTTTTCAGAGGGCTTCATTCTACCGTGAAGCATGGCAACCTGCACACTTGGAGGAAGATTTTCCTTTAAAACTTCGGTATAATCTGTGACATTTGTTACGCCGTCCATCTCGCCTTCCTCTATCATAGGACAGATAACATAAGCCTGACGCCCCAAAGCAACCTGATCTGCAATGAATTTGTATGCTTTTGGTCGGTAGCTGGTTCCTACAACGCAGTTTTTTATGGGAAGCCTTCCTACAGGCATTTCATTTATTATTGAAATATGAAGATCGCCGTATAGGATAATTGCAAGGGTTCTTGGAATTGGCGTTGCACTCATAGCAAGAACGTGAGTATTAAGTCCCTTTCCTGCAAGGGATTCTCTCTGTCTTACGCCAAAGCGGTGCTGCTCATCTGTAACGACCAAAGCCAGATTTTTGTAATCAACCTTGGCCTGAATAAGGGCATTTGTACCAATTATGCAGTTAACCTCTCCTTCAGCAATCATACGCTGTGCTTCTTTTTTGTCCTTTGCTGACAAGGCTCCTGTTAAAAGGACAGGCTTTATAGTTGTAAGGTTATATTTTTCGATTATCTCTTTAAAGCTTTCAAAATGCTGAGCTGCAAGGACTTCTGTAGGAGCCATTAAGGCACCCTGGAAGCCATTTCCTGCGCAGGTCAAAAGCGCAAGAAGTGCAATTATAGTTTTACCGGAGCCTACATCTCCCTGAATAAGTCTGTTCATTACGCTGCTTCCGGAAAGATCATTTTGTATATCATTCCAGGCAGAAAGCTGTGCACCGGTCAGCTTATAGGGAAGCTGCTCCAAGAGTCTTTTTGTTTCTGCAACCTCCATCATAGGAAAAGAATTTTGTATCTCTTCTGAGGTCTTTTTTAGAAGGCGAAGTTGCAGCACAAACAAAAGAAATTCGTTGTAAGCAAGACGTCTTCTGGCCTCTTCAAGGCTCTTTGAATTTTGAGGGAAATGAATGTTTTTAACAGCATCGAAAAAGCCTATTAGTCCGAGTCTTTCAAGAATATCTGCTGGCACAAATTCTTCTAAAGAGCCAGCGTTTTTAAAGGCTTGTTCCATTGCTTTCATAACCGCATTGTTTGTAAGACCCTTTACAAGCGGATATCTTGGAAGAAGTTTACCTGTCAAAGCGGCGTATTCTTCAATCTTGTACATCTTGGGCTGATCCATAGAAAGAAAAGCCCCCTTCTTTTGAAGTGTTCCTCTAAAAATATGTGTAGTGCCACTTTTTAGGGAGCTGGCCAGGTAAGGGGCATTAAAATAAGTCATACGAACCTTTCCTGTCTGATCCGCGGCCTCAAAGGCGATAATCGATAGGTTTCGTATTCTTCTTTTGGTTATGCCTCCAATAATAGTAAGCTTTAGAGCCTGAACCTCACCTGGACGTGCATCAGCAGCATTAACTATCTGACCAAAGGTATCATAAGTTCTTGGATAATAAGTAAGAAGGTCCCCAACGTTTCTTATGCCGCATTTTTCAAAAAGCTTTCCTGTCTTTTCTCCAACACCCTTTAGATTTATAACCTGTTCCTGTAATTCTCTTTTCCCCACGTTATTTCCCCTAAATAAAAGTTAGATAATGAAAGTAAAAGCCGGGCAAAAATAGCCCGGCTCTATAAACAACTTAGAAAATTACTCAGCTGAAACAATATAGTAGTAGATTGGCTGACCACCAAACTGAAGCTCAACATCACACTGAGGGAACTTCTCTGAAATTCTCTCTCTAAGTGCCTCAGCTTCGCTCTCTTCTACATCGCTTCCATAATAAACACTGATAAGCTCTCTCTCTTCGCCCATCATCTTCTCAAGCATATCAAAGGTAACATCAGCAATCTCGCCACCTACAGCAAGGATTCCGGCATCACCGATACCCATGTAATCACCCTGCTTGATCTGAACATCATCAATAACTGTATCTCTTACAGCGTAAGTAACCTCACCTGTATTTACAGTTGAAAGTGACTCAGTCATTGCAGCAACTACATCATCTACAGGTGTCTCAGGAACATAGTTGATGATAGCAGTAATTCCCTGTGGAACTGTCTTGGAAGGAACTACTACAATTCTCTTTCCGTCATCATTGTCTTCAGACATAATAGCTGCCTGATTAGCTGCAAGAATAATATTCTTATTGTTAGGAAGGACAATAACTGTATCTGCATTTACCTTGTCTACAGCATCAAGAATATCTGCTGTACTAGGATTCATTGTCTGTCCGCCCTCGATTACATAATCAACACCAAGACCTCTAAAGATATCAGCAAGTCCTGATCCGGCACATACTGTTACAAAGCCAATCTCTTTTCTTGGTTCATCGTTTGCAGGAGCTGCTGCATTTGTAGCACCAGTATCAACCTTGTTTCCAAGAGGAATATCATCGCCTGGAAGGTAAGTAGGAGTAAGCTCTGCTGCACCATTTATCTCTGTCTTAATCTCAGCCCATGAACCATCATTGTTCTCATGGAAAAGCTTCTCGCGGTGCTCCATTCTCATATTGTCAATCTTCATATTAGAAAGCTGACCATACATAAGAGCTCTCTGGATAGCAAGACCAGGATCGTTTGAATGTACATGAACCTTGCAGATTTCGTCATCTGCAACTAATACAATACTGTCACCAATTGATTCAAGGAAGCCCTTGAAATCAATCTCCTGCTTAACATTAAGTGGCTTGTTAAGAAGAACAATAAACTCTGTGCAATAGCCAAACTTAATATCTTCTTCCTTAACCTCAGTAGAAGCCTTGGCTCCAGGAGTTACCTGTGCCTCTGATACAGTAAGATCGATTTCTTTGCCAAGGAATCCGTCAAATGCTCCCTTAAGCACCTGAACAAGTCCCTGTCCGCCTGAATCAACAACGCCAGCCTGCTTAAGAACAGGAAGCATATCAGGAGTCTTGGAAAGAACCTCTTCCGCATACTTAATAACTTCTTCGCAGAAAACCTCTACACTATTAGTTCCCTCTGCTGCCAGCTCTCTTGCCTTTTCACTGGCACCCTTTGCAACAGTAAGGATAGTTCCTTCCTTTGGCTTCATAACTGCCTTGTAAGCAGTCTCAACAGCCTTATCAAAAGCATCAGCAAGAATATCTACATTAAGCTCATCGTAGCCCTTAACTACCTTGGTAAAACCTCTTAAAAGCTGAGACAAAATAACGCCTGAGTTTCCTCTGGCACCACGAAGTGATCCGGAAGATATAGCCTTACAAATTGCCTCCATGTTAGCATTATTGCCAAGATTCTGAACCTCTTTGGCTGCGGACATGATAGTCATTGTCATATTTGTTCCTGTGTCACCATCTGGTACAGGAAAAACATTAAGCTCATTGATCCACTCTTTTTTTGCCTCAAGATTCTTAGCACCTGTCAAAAACATCTTAGACAGCATCTTAGCGTCAATTACATTATTACTCAAAACGAAATCCTCCAATTAGTCGATAACACGGACGCCTTCGATGTAGATGTTGATCTTCTCGATTTCAAGGCCCGTAAATTCCTCTACCTTATATTTAACAGTATCAATAAGGTTATCAGATACTGCAGAAATACTAACACCATATGCTACTATAACATGAAAGTCAAGTTTAAGCTTTTTGTTCTCATCTAGAGTAACATTGATACCTCTTGTCATAGAGTCCAGCTTAAGAAGGCTTACAAGACCATCCTTAACATTGACATTGGCCATGCCGACGATACCAAAGCACTCCATGGCAACAGCACCAGCGTACTGGGCGATTACTTCATTATCAATAGTAATATTTCCCATGTGCGTGTTCACTACTGAAGACTTCATATTTATCCTCCTTTATGCGTAGTATAGGAATGGCATAAACAGCCATCTTTTCGCATACATATAGTATTATAATAGCAGTTTATAAAAAAATAAACCACTTTTTTTTAAGAATTACTTGCAATTAGTTTTAGTTTCTGCTAATATATCACTGTTGCGGAAAAATTCTGCAATGAGTTAGTTGGATTTAAACATTACATGGCTTATAAGGAGGTGTCAAAATGGCTA
>JAEEGL015231499.1_pt1 | contig 25312 bp, 26 predicted proteins | sample 9134231 | NCBI WGS metagenome assembly JAEEGL01 (sample SAMN16246548, study PRJNA631951) | gut metagenome | biome: gut microbiome; feature: rumen; material: fiber-attached | host: Bos | place: Iran: Karaj | collected 2018-10
TGCCGCGGCCCGACCCGTACTGGTTCTGCCAGCCGCTGCGGCCACCGCCGCCCCGACCTCCTCCGGACCCGCCGCCATAGCCGGACGCGCCCTCCATGGCCTCGGTCACCGTCCGGTAGTACTCGGCCTCCCAGCACGAGCGCTCCGCCTCGGCGAGGTCCTTGACCATGTCGACCATCTGCGGGTCGAGGCGCTCGACCCCGCGCTCCTGAACGTCCTTCTCGATGCGTTCGAGGACCTTGTTCTTGATCTCGTAGATCTTGTCTACCATGCCCTTCCTCCTATTCGTTTACCGGCGTGATGGTGAGGTTGCCGCTGACCACCGAGATCACCGGGGTCGGGACGAACGCGGGGTCGTCCACCGACCCGTTGACGTACTCGACCGACAGTGACGGGCAGCAGCCCCACGGGATCTTGACGATCTTGGTGGACGTTACGTTGCCGTACTCGTCCACCGCCGCGGGGGTGAGTATCGCCCTGCTCGACTCGATGGGCTCGCCGCCGACGGTCAGCGCCACGGCGATCGGGCCCACCGTGCCCCCGGTCGGGACCGCTATGTTCCCGTTGAACGTCACCTGATACTCCGTCAGCCGCCTGCAGCCGCACGGGCATCCCTGACGGTTCATGCCGCGAAGCTGGAACGTGCCGTTGCCGTCGTCGTGGTAGATGCGTCCCTGCGAGCACGGAATCGAGTCGTTGAACAGGATCGGGTTGTTGAGCGCCACGGTCTGAGCCGGTGCTATGAACTCACAAGCCATGGCTTACCTCCCTAGGCGCCGCAGCCGCAACCGCAGGGGTTCTGGCCGTTGCACGTGAAGATCGGGGTACGACCGTACACGGGCATGGAGGGCACGGGGCAGGTGTTCAGGCGGTCGTAGAGCTGGTCCACCTCGTTGGCGAAGCCCTGCGCGATGAACGTGTTCTGCGCGGCCTGAGACGCGGCCAGTTGCTGCATGTTGAGCTGCTGGCGCAGGTTCGCGATCTCCTCGTTCTTGGCGTCGATCTTGTCCTGACACAGCTGGTCGAGGATGCGCTGGGTACCCGCCGTCTGCGAGGCGATGATGTCGCGCACGCCGTCCGACAGCGCCGCCCGGTCGGCGCAGTTCTCCGCGAGGATGGTCGCGGTCTGCTGGGCGTTGCCGAGCTGGATGTCGGAGGCGAGCTGCGCGGTCTGCGCCTGCACGCCGTTGAAGCCCTGCGACATGGCCGTCTGCATCCCGAACTGGGTCTGCATGTTCGCCATCTGACGGGCGTTCGCGCCCTGCTCCACTCCCGCGAAGCCGTTGCACAGGCTCTGCTGCACCCCGGCGAAGCCGTTCGCCATACCCTGGTTGACGTTGGCGAACCCGTTCGCCACGGCCATCTGCATGTCCGCGCAGCAGTTGCACAGCTGGGTGGACAGGCCCTGGCCTTGCTGCTGGATGCCCTGCAGCGTGGTCTGGATCATCTGGTCCCGGAACCCGTCGTTGACGTTCTGCTGCTGCGCCATCCACGGATACAGCTCGTTGCCTCCGGCCACGCCGTTACCGCCGTAACCGCCGAACCCGCCGTTGAAGCCGCCGAGCAGGGCGATGAGCAGGATGATCCACCATGCCCCGTCGCCTCCCCACGCCCCGCCGTTTCCGCGGGATCCTCCGGCGCCGTCGGCCACGGCGGCGATGTCTGCCAACGAATACTCGTTCATAGCCATCTTACGTCCCTTCTTCCTATAGCGTCATACCTTAGTCACGCGCGGTCTGCAGCCCGCGATTGACTCATACGTACGGCCTGAACTGAGAGAAGTCCAGACCCATCTGCCTGAAGACCTCGTCAGGGGTCTTCCCCCGGCACTGCTGTATCACTTGAGACACCGGGACCTCGGTCCCGTCGGGCAGGGTGCACGTGGCCCCCGACCTAGACAGCTGGTCCAGTACCGCCTGAGGGTCTCCCCCGATCAGGGCCTTGAGGGTCCCGATCCTGTCCCGCACCAACGGGGCGTACCGGCTGGGCCCCTGACCCGTCAGTCGCTGCGTCCCCTGTCTCGGCCCTGCCTGACTGAACTGCTGTAGAAACCCCACCGTGTACCCCCAACACCGCTCGTACCTTGGCCGCCAGAGTGTCGAACTCCTCCCGGCTCTCGAACTCGACCCCGTCCACCATGATCTTGGAGTCGTCCTTGTGCGGGAGGTAGTCGAACGTCTCCAAGTTACGCCTCCCGTCCGCCTCCACGCTCAGGACGTGGAACTGTCTTCCGTTCACGTCGAAGAGTTCGTCGCTGATGAACCCCGGCACCAGCTGGTTGGCCGGGTACTGCATGAGGAACCTGTTCATGGCCTCGGCGGGACCGTCCACCAGCGTCCTCCCGTTGGCCTGACGGTACGGGTGCGCGGCGGCGTATCCGTAGTTCTGTCCCAGAGGCGGCGTGTACGGGCTGTTCCACGCATTCGGTGCGTACGGGTTGCTCCACGCGTACTGCATGGTCACACCATCGACGGGAACTGGTGGCACGGGCGCTGCACGGCGTTGGCGAAGCGCGTGGCCCACGGTGCCTCGGGGCTCCCGAGCTGGAACTGCGGGATGTCGCGCCCGCCGTGCGTCGCGCGGTAGACCTGATTGATCGCCTCCACCTCGTCGGGGTGCGCGAGCGGGTGCAGGTCGGTACCGTCGTAGTACATCAGGTAGCCCTCTCCGTTGGGCTGGAATATGCAGGCCATTTCGTCCTCCTCGAATTCGTCCTTGCTTGGTATGGTCGAGCCGTCGCGCTCTGGGCCCGCGTAGCGGAACGCCACGTCCCAGTTAGCGGACGGGTCGTATGGCGAGTAGGTGGACTCCCACCCGGTCTGGTCGCCCTGCTCGCCGTCGATGGTGCCAGTCTCGGCGATGCGGAAGCCGGCCTGATACAGCTCGCCGTCCCAGCCGCCTACCACGATCTCAGTGTGGCCGCTGTAGCGAAGCAGTATGTCGCCGACGCCGGCGTCCCACGGGCTGATTTCGACAAACCCTGCGCCCGTCAGGATCTCGGGCTCGTTCCCCGTCCACATGTACGAGTCCCAGTAGTCCCACGGGATGAGCCCCACCGCAGCGACGCACGCGCGCACGGCCTCCGAGCAGTCGTAGTCTCCGCCATGAACGGACACGAGCGAGCCGTCGGACAGGTAGAGCGTCTCGACCGTGCCGTCTCCCGCGCGATGGTACTGGCTGTATCCGTGCTCCTCGTGGGTGACGAGGTGCCACATGACCTCGGCGATGGCCTCACGATACGTCAGCATCTTCCACCTCCGCGACCTCGGGCAGTCCCGTCGCGACGCTGGTGAGCACCGACACGATGCCCGCGAGCGCGGCGCCAGACGCCACGCCCACCCAGTTGACGTCGGTGATGCCCACGGCGTTCGTCCCGATCAGCGCCACCGCCGTCTGCGCCACGGTGCGGACGGCGCGGATCGCGGTCGATGTCCAGAATCGTTTGTTCATGTCATACCTCCTTGTCCTTCGGCGGCTCCATCGGCAACGCACGGATGCGCGGCGCTATCTCCTCGATGACCGAGTTTCCGCCGTCGTCCCGATAGGCAACGTACAGCTTGTGGTAGACCTCGCGTTCCTCCACGGTGTAGAAGCCCTTGTCCATGCATCGTTCGTAGTTGTTGAGCAGCATCGAACGGCTCATCGCGAGGATGATGGTGCGCTCCGCCTCTCGCTGCTCGATTATCTTGCGCTCGTTCTCCGCCTGAGCGAGTCGTGCCTGTTCGCGCCTCGCATCGAAGTGGTCGAGCCTCTTGCCTATCGCGCGCTTGACCAGGAACACGATCACGGGCACCGCCAGCAGCTCCACGATGCCCGTGATGATGACGGCCCTGAGCGCGGGGTCCATTACGCGACCTCCGTATGTGTTGTCATGCGTCCTCCTACTTGTCGTTTAGCTTGAACGCCTCGACCGTCACGTACTGCACCGTGCCTGTGTTCGATTCGATATACACCCACGGCGCGATCATTTCGTTTTTCGCACAATACTTGAGATAGGTGGCTTCCGCCTTGTGTCGGTTGAACGTGTAGTTCCACGTCCCGCCCATGTTATCGTCTGCCATGGTCGAGAGATTCCCGCCACCGATGTACCATGCGCGGGTCGCTCCTGCCGTGTCCGAGAGTCGAGCGACGAATCTGAACAAATACGTTCCCGCCACGTCGATTCGGATGGCGTTGTTGCCAGTGCCCATCAGGTTCGTGCGGTACACGTCGGCGCCCGTAATCAGGATACGTGTCGAGGTGTTGGACGATACGCTCTGCGAGCTGTTGCGAGTGAAGTTCCCGCAGAAGACCATGTTCGGCACGCCGTTGCGGATGGCGGTATACAGGTTGTACGCGCCCGCCCTCGTGAAGAGCTGGTTGTTCGCCGTGCTGTTGTAGGTGCCAGAGAATCCCATCAAATTCGCCGCGCCGCCAGAACCCGTGGCGTAGATGCGGTCGGCGGTGGTTGTCTTCGCCACGGCGAAGTTGAACACGGCCTTTGCGGTCGGGATCTGCGTGTCGGTCGAGCTGCTGCTGACGCTCGTGGCGCGGCCGAAGTTGTTCGAGCTGCCGTAGACCTTGTTCGCGTCGCTGGTCTTCGGTACCGCGTAGCCGTAGACGCTCTTCGCTGTCGGTAGCTGCGTGTCGGTCGAGCCCGAGCCGATGGCCGTTTGCAACACGCCGCTCTTGAGGTTCGCCGTGGTCAGGTCCGCGATGGTGTTGAGGTCGGCGTCGATGATCTTGCTCGTTAGCGTGGCCTCTGTCGAGGGCTGGACGTAGCGGTCGTCAGCGCTGACTCGCGTGATGAACTTGTCGTTGTCCGCGTTGGTGCCGTCTCCGTCGTTGACGAACTGGCTCAGCTTTGTGTGAAGCGGCACCCACATGTACTCAGACGTGTCCGCGACGGCATTGCGCGTGTAGGAGGTGTTCGTCGTATCGACCATCGTCGTTTCCGTGGCGCTCACGACTTTGGCGGGCATGCGCTCCTTCGCGGTGTTGTAGATCGCAGCATGAACGCTGGGCGTGGCCGACAGGGTGTAGTAGACGTTCGCGTTTGCGCTGTTGAGCCATGCGTACCACGAGACGTTCTGGCAGCGATACCACACGCCGAACTCGTAGTTTTCACCCGTGCCGACGTACTGGTAGCACTTGTTTGCGAGCGCAGCCGCCGCCGTCGGCATGGTCGCGCGCTGCGGTGACACGCTCGAAAGGTCGAGCTCGTAGCTGCCGACGATGGCGTGCTCGAGCTCCGTGTCGTAGTAATGGAGCACGTAGCCGTCGCCGTCGTTGCCAACCAAATAGTAGGTGTTGGCCTCGGGCGTCTCGGGCAGTTCGGCCACGATGAGCGTGGCTGCGACGCCCGTGAGCAGCTCGAGCACCTCGGCCTTGGTGTAGTAGCCAGCGAATCGACCGTCAAGCGTGTCGAGGCGTCCCTTGGTCGTGCGTGCGCCCATCGCCGCATCGTCGGTCGAGCCTGTGTTGTCGATGCTGTTGTAGATGATTTCGCCGTCTTTCCTGATTTGCATGCATCCTCCTTACGCCGTGATGTAGGTGATCGACCAGTACACGAAGTCGTTCGGATTGAGGCCGAGTTCGTTGCGCGTGTACAGCTCGCACGTACCCGCTGACATGATGCGTACTACGTTGGGCGCATACAGCTTGCCAGTCTCCGCGACGGCGGTCCTATACTCCATTGCCGCCTCTGTATGGATATTGACCTTCGGGCGCAGCTCGACGGGGAGCTTGCCCGTGAGCTGTGAGTGGTGCCACGCACCCGCCCTGTCACCTTCGTAGTACCCAGAGCCGTACATGGTCACGATCTTGCCCACCTTCACCCACGTGATGGGGCCGTCCCAGTCGCTCGTGCTCGAGAGGCTTCCGGTGGTCACGGTGGTAAGGCTGGCGATGTCAAACGAGGTCGTGCCCACGTTCGCCTGCGTGCCTACGGAATCGACCAGTATCAGGTCGTACACGCCCGCCGTCTCCGTCGCGACGTAGTAGAGCGTGTTGCGCGTCACGGGGTCTGGCAGCTCGTCCACGAGGAGCATGGTGAGCTTGTTCACGAGCGCGTTCCTGAGCGCGTCGAGCTGGGCATTGATGTACTGGTTGGAGCTGGTGTGCACTGAGCTGTAGCGCAGCGCCTCGCTGTCGTCTATCTCGCTCAGGACGATGGGGTCTGTAGGCGTTCCTGCGGGCAGGATGAACTCCATGCCGTCGGTCTTGCCCGTGGGCGCGGAAACGAAGTCTCCCTCGCCGACGAGGCCCAGCGATTCGTGCGTCTGGTCGTTCTCCACGATCTCGTTGCCGTCTATCTGGGGCCTGTCCTCGAGGTCGGCATAGCTCACGACGCCGCCCGTCTCGATGTGGTAGAGCGCGTCGAGCTGCACCCAGAAGTCGACCGTCGCGGGCGTGGTGGAGGTGTCGACCACCACATACATGGTGTTGGCCGTTCGAGTGACGGGCAGCTCGGCCACCTTCTGCACGTCCAGCGTACCGAGGTCGGTCGCCACCATGTCGCCCTCGATGATGACGCCGTTATAGGTGGGCTTGTGCTGCTCGATGTCGTCGTAGTCGGCGGTGAACGCGACGTCCTCGATCGCCTGTAGCCACCCGGTAATCTTCGCCGAAAGTTGCACTAGGGTCTCGCTGCCGGTGAAGTTGGTGCGCGTGGCGTCCGGGGTGTACGGTGCGTACACCTCGGACGCATCGCCGTCTACCTTGAGGTACTCGCTCAGATCGACGGATCCGCCATAGAAGTCGGTCGTACTGCCGTTCTTGTTGACCATACGAAGGAAGTCGTTGCCGTCGGCGTCGGTCATGATGGCGGCGCTCTGGATCACGTTCACGTCTCGGGTGGCGCGGGCCTCGATGTCGGTGAGCTTCGCCCTCTCGGTCGTGCGCATGTAGAGGTTCACGATGCCCTGCGAGACGTCGTCAGAATCCAGCGTCACCGCGCCGGTCTTGGTGTTGACGGAGGACACCTGATTGCCGCTCTGCAGCTGCTTCCATGACGTGCTGAGGGAGATGAGCCAGTCACCGTTCGCGAACGTCATGTCGGCGAACGTGCCGCCCGTGGTCGTGATGTAGAACAGCTCCGCGTTGGCGGGATAGCCCTCGGGAATCTGCGAGCTGTTCTCCAGCGTCATGGTGTCGCTGGTCACGTCGAGGATGCTCTTGGCCGCAGGTGTCAGCTCCACGACGCGGGTCGTGGCGTTGAAGACGCCGCCGTAGGTGAGTCCCGCCATGATCGAGTCTGGCAGGAACTCGGGCAGGATCTTCCTGCTGCTGTCCAGCGGCACGATGCCGTTGGCGATGCCCTTGTCGGCGTCGGTCATCAGCGTGACGTCGCGGCCCTTGTCGGCTGCGGTCGCGACGTGGAGCCCAGTCTTCACCGCGTCGGCAAGCTCGGCCTCGTCCACGATGCCGTCGGCGTCCGCGTCGTAGTCGTCCTTGAGCATCCACTCGTCGGGCTCCATCCACTCCAGCGAATGGTCGGAACCCGTGCGCTTCGCCAGCACCGCACCGGCAGCGCCGCCTGCGGGAACCAGCTTGCCCTCGTGCTCGTTGAACTTGCTTGTGATCGCGCTGTTGCGCACGGGGTGCTGCGAGGTCGGGGACAGGGTCGCGTCCACCTGCACGGCGGTGCTCAGCTCGTCGAGCGCGTCTTGAACGGACTTACCGGCTGTGGAGGTGTTGACCTGTGCGGCGCGATAGTCTCCCGCCTGCGGGACGACGGCGCCGCGACGGCCCTTGAAGCTGGTGACGCCCGCCGTGCCGCCACCTCCGCCGCCCCCGCCGCTTGACGGCATCACGTTCCATTCGCCGGCCTCTGCGTCAAACAGGTATCTCGTACCGGTGTCGATCTCCACCAGCACCGATCCGTTCTTGATACCCTCAACCGGCTTGTCGTCCGTGCTCAGACAGCGTACGTCATTATATACCTCACCATACATCTGTCGCCTGTTTATGCTTATCATGCGAACTCCTTATATCGATGGCCCGAGCGGCCCCACCTCGAACGCCCCGTCTACCGAGTTCCACGTTCCTGAGTCTGCGTCGAACAGAAACTCCGTACCTGTGTCGATCTCAATCAGGGTAGAGCCGTTCTTAATGTTCTCTGTCGGCTTCTCGTCTGTGCTGAGGCATCTGACGTCATTGTAGACCCTGCCGTACGACGTTATGCGGTTGATTGAAACCATCGGCCACCCATCTGTCGTGCGTACTAATCGTACGCGTTTGTCGTTACATCTCAGATCGTCCAGATACTCCTGCGTCCCCGTCCCGTCGATGACGGAGACGTGGTCTTTAGATCGCATGTCATGTTGTCGCCGAGAAGCGGCGGAAACGTCAATGGCGCCGTCGTGCCGGTAGGCATCGTTGTCAAGGTTACGTCCAACGTGAGTGACCTCCGTTACTGACGACTGCGCTCTGAGGTTCTAACTTATTAAACCATTCCGGGTCTGAGTCTGTCAAGGCTTGCGGCTGGGGTCGTCCGCTGCGTCATCATACGGTGCGCCATACGGACCATACGCCCGCGCTGTTGCGGTGGCGGTGGTGGATCTTCGCGGTCATGGCGCTGTACATGACCTGCCATACGAATTCGTCGGTCGGGAACGTGATGAGGATGCCGAGGTTCAGCCCAGTCTCGGGCGCGTGACCCGTCATGGACGTGTCTACGTACCAGTAGCCGTGCGCCGTGTAGTCGTCGTAGTCTTGGCTCGCGCCCGTGTCCCCCGTTGATCCGTAAAAGCGCAAGCAGTTGTTCCACACGCCGTCAATCTTCGTGTTCATGTTGGTCTGCACCGAGTTCGAGCTGTTGATGGTCGCGCCCACGGCGATGTCGGTGGTCGCTCGGTACAGGTTGCCGTCGAGCATGAACAGCCCGCCAAACGGCGTGGCCGTGGTCGCGGTCCTGCTCTCGACCTTCGCGAGCGCGGCGCTGTTGGCCTTCTCGCTGAGCTTGTGCAGGTCGGCGCCGTTCTTTCCTATCACGTCACCTGATAGCGTGAGCTTGCCGTCCCAGTCCAGCTCAAGGGCGTTTGACCTGTCTGTGCTTGTGCCGTTACCGACTTCAAACGCATTTTCGGACTTGTTGTCGTTATATTCTCCGATGGCGGTCTGCGAGTTGTACCCGGCGATTGTCCCGGTGTTTTGAGCATGTGAGGCGTGGCCGGATGCCACACTTTCATTACCTTCTGCGTGAGATTCATGGCCAGATGCCACACTTCTAGTACCTTCGGCATGGGAAAATTCCCCTCTGGCGGCGCTCTTATAGCCCTCTGCGTGAGAGGCGTAACCAGATGCCACGCTTTCGTTACCTTCTGCGTGAGAGGCGTGGCCAGACGCCGTGGTATAGTCACCGATTGCGCTCGACAGCGCTCCGCTTGCCCTTACGAGATAGCCTGACGCAAAGCTTAACGGCCCGACGTTGGAACCAGAGACGCGCCTCCCGAACGTGAATGCCTTTACCCTGTCGCTGTCGGTCGTATACGTGACTTCTATCACCGCGCCCTGTGACGGTGGTGTTGAGAATGACACGGATGCGATGCCCTTTGTTATCGTTCCGCCACTTCCGTCACTGACCGTGACGCTATAATCCGTCGAGACTGCCCGTGGGTCAAGGGTCCAAAACGTGGTGTCCCCGCTAGCGATGTACGTGTACGTGATCGTCGCGATCCCGCTTCTGTCTCGGAGGTCACTCACGTGCAGATAGGCCGTGCCGTCTCTGTCCACCATCTTCATCGAGTGATAGTCGATCTCGACATGGCTTTCAGCGTCGAGCCCTATTTTACTGCCGTTCTTACCGAAGAACGCCACCACGTTCGCGGCACCGTTCCCGAGACCGTCGAAGAACGCTATGGAGCTTCTGGTGATGCTCACGAGGTTGTTCAACGCCGTCCTTAGCAGGATACCGAGTGAGTTCATCAGAAAATTGTGGTACGGCTCATCCTCGGACACGTCAGGAAAACCCCTGCGCACTTCCTCTACCCACTCCTCCTTCGTCTGTCCCGTGACGTGGGCGCCGGCGCCGCCGTATGTCTCTGGCCGGTCATCGTTGAACCAGAAGTGCTGTCCGGTAACCCTCGCGACGTCGGTGGCCTCCTCCGCCGCCTTTGCCGCCGATATCGCCGCGTCGGAGTCCGCCTTGGCCTGCTCCGCCTTTTGTTCCGCGTCCCGTATGTTGTAACCGATCGCGGTGATGACGTCCCCGAACTCCGTGACGCCCACGCTCGGCGCGCTGGTCGACCCCTCTATGTGCACCTTTCCCCCGGCGACCCTGACGGTCACCACGTCATTCGGCCTCACGTCAGCGGTGGTCGAGTATACGGGCGTCTCATCGACCCCTCCCTCGATCCTCACCCAGATGACGCCGTCATCGTCCTTCCGCAGCACGGTAGCCTTGGCGTATGTGGGCTTGTTACTGTCCCTCTGATTTCCTATCATCTGCCATATCTTGTCTATGCCTAGTCCCATAGGAGCACCTCCCCGGCGTACGTCTCGGTAACCGTCAGGTCTTCCCCGCAGCGTATCTCCCTGCGAGTCACCCTCATGTCCATCGTCTCGCCGGTAGGCTGGACCACCATCCTCACGACTGAGTATGGGTATACGCCGTCAGAGTACTCGCGCTCCTTCGTGACCTCATGCGTCACCGAACTCAATGACTTGAGCATCCTTCGGCAATACATGTCCAGGGTCTCGCCGCCGACGAGAACCGGGTTCGTGTCGACCCCGCCGTCGAAGTCCATGACGAATCCCCTGCTTTTCGTAGACACGACCGATCTCGGATCGTCGTTGACGCACACGCCCAGCGTCGCCCCGTCAAACGCGATGTACCTGTTCGGGACCTGCGACCAGTCCAGACCGTACGGTACTCCGCTGGCTATGGTCGCGTTGTCGAATCCAGTCGTCGAGTTCACCGGATCCGACGGCAGCTCCCGTATGTGAACGACCCCGCGCTCGTCTATCTGAATGCACCATCCCGCCGCCTCAAGGACGTCCCACGCGCAGTCGAGCCTCTTCGCCCCGAGGTCGAACACGTGATTGTCCGCTATCTGGAACGACCCGTGCACCTCTATCGGTGCGTGGAGCACCTCGCTCAGGACGTTCTTAACGAACATGGCGCCGTCGCTCCCCTGCGGTGCGTAGCTCCCGAAGTCCATCACGCACCCGTTCGCCGGATACAGGACGGACAGGCCGTTGATGGTCACCTCGTCCACCCCATGGTCCACCGTCCCGGACACGGACGTGCAGTAGAGCGTCGCGATGTCGTGCCTTTCCGTGGAGCCGTCCTGCGTCACCTTGACCACGATCCTGTAATAACCTTCCTCGAAGCTTTCCCCGAGTAGCCTGTCCATGGTCATGTTGGCACTCTCCACCATCCTTCCGGCGGTCTTCGACACGGACGCGTTGTTGAAGTTTCCCATGAGCCTCTTGTCGGCCCACGTCACCCTGTCCACCTCGTACACCTGTAGCGTATATGCGAAGCTCTTCGAGAAGTCGGTCATGTCATTCCTCCACGGTGGCCGGGAACGTTCCGGTGGAGTCGATCTCGGTCATCGTCAACGATACGTCTATCCTCGCGCTGTGCCTGTTCAACGCTATGGAGTCCACCTGCACGTTGCACTCGAACGCGACGCCGTCGTTCGTCCTCACGTAGCACGGACCGTCGTACCGGGCGAGGTCCTCTATGGCCTCACGTTGTCTCCTGTCATAGATCCTCACCATGGCCGCCTGTACGCTCACGGTGCGCCTCGTCCCGGCGTTCCAGTGACCGGACACCGTGCCGTCCAGATGCGTGTGTGCGACGAACGGCTTCTCATACGAGTCTGACGGCACGACGTTCCTCTCAAGCTCCACGTAACCGTCCAGCCAGTCTATCCTCATCTCCGAGCGCAGGAAGTCATCGGATTCGCTCAGGACGTATGTGTAGTCCTTCCACGTGACGTCCCCGTCCGTCGTTCTGCAAGCTATCCTGTACCTCATCGGCTCGCCGCTGAACGTCGCGTACGGATCCGACAGCACGCACTCCAACGGGACGTTCTCCGCCGCCAGCGAGACGCCGCCCTTCGTCACCCTGTACACGTCGTAGACGTCTGAGTTGAACGCGGTGACCGGCCTCTCTGTCGTGATCCTCGTCCCTATGGTCCTCGCCCCGCTTTCGCCCGTACTGTCGACGGCCTCTATGGTCATGCCGTCTGGCAGAGTCGGGGCCTGATGCGCCCACGAGACGTTCATGGCCGTGACTCTCTCGTCTGACCTGACGCCTGTCTGGACGTTTGTCGAGAAGCCGTGGACCGCGTATCTGGCCCCGTCTATCAGGTTGAGCCCGCTCGGTAGCTCTATCAGCGCCGTATACGCCAAGGCGTCACTCGTCGGGTCTATGGCCCCGGCCTCTGCCGTCGCGTATGCCTTTATCGCAGCCTCCAGGGCGGCCTCCTCGTCGCTCATGTCTATGGATTCGAGTTCCTCTATCGCCCACGTAAGGTCTTCCTCGGCGAACGGTATGTTTACGCGAGCATCGTCACGCAGCCGTATCAGCTCGTTCACCCTGTCCTCCGCCTCTTGTACGCGGGCCTCGTACAGGGAGTACATGGGATCGTCCTCGTCGGCGTTCTCAAGCCTGTCGCGTGCGTCTTGTAGGTCGGACTGTGCCGTCGGTATGTCCCTCATCGCGTTGTTTACCACTTCTGTAAGTGACGCTATGTCAGACTCTGCCCTGTCCTTTCTCGCATACGCACTGTTATAGTCCTCAAGCACGGCGTCATATGCCTCTTGAGCATCGTCGAGGTCCTGCTTGGCCTGCTGCACGTCTACGTCTGACGCGTACTCGTCTATCAGCTCCCATTGAGGCGTCACGGTACCGCTCCATACTGTGTCCCCATCTACCTGTCTGATCGTACCGTCTGGGTGTTCGCTGATTACGCCCTTCGCCTCCACGAACAGCGACACGTTTGCTTCCTTGATGTCTGAGAATACCGTGAGTGTCGCTGGTTGCGTTATCGTCGTACTGGGTGCGACTATGTCGAATTCTGGTCTTCTGAGTACGCTGAGCTTTATGATTTCCGATGATAACGTGACGGAGGCCACGGTCACGACGACATAGATGGGAAGCTCGTCCCCCTCGGCGATGGGATAGTCGACGTCATCGTTCCTGAAGAACGGTATCTTGACCGTATGCCTGTTGTCGCTCTCCGTCGCGAGTATTATGTCATCGTCGCTGTATCCCGAGCTTGTGACGGCCCTCTTTATCATCCATGACTGCTGCTCCATCGGACTGTTGTAGCTCCATGACACTTGCACCGGTTCTCCGTATACGACGCTGCTCTCGCCATACAACACGACGGCTTGCGGTAGTGCGCTCACGTCGCTCGTGTTCACGACGTACTTCGTGGAGTACGGGCCGTATGTCGTGTCGCCCTCGTCTGGTTCGAGGACCCTCCTGCACGACACGTAATACTTGACGTTAGGCTCAAGCTCGCTTATCGTGACGTGTGCGCTCTTGTTGTACGTCTTCTCGCCTACCGTAATCGGGCCTTCGTCCCAATCGTCGCCGAACGTGAAGGCGTCTGGCTGCTTCGTCGAACGCCATGCCTTCTCGTTCGTCGCCCAAGATATCTCGGTCTGGTTGGAGTCATCGTCGCCGCTCTCGTCCCACCCGACGAGTACGTCGACGCTGGTCCCGTCGTAGTTGACGACGTGGCTTATCACGTCGGCCATGTCGTCATCGGCAGACGGCACGAACGGTTCCGGGGTTTCGAGGTCTATGAGCCTCAGCGGTTCCGAATACCTGTAATACAGCTCCTCGACGTCGTTCCATGCCTTTGCGCGGATCCATGTCTTCGTTCCTGCACTCGGCAACACGTCCGGTATCTGCAACGATATCGCCGTGCAATACCTGCCCTCGGTGGGCCCGACATCTGTCCATGGTGCCGCAGGCGGTATGTCGTTCGGGTTCTCGTAGCTCACCGACCTCAGCACCTGTAGCTTCACGTCCGAGGTGCCGTATGTGTAGTCAGCCTGCGAGTTTGGGTTGAGGTTGACGCCTATGACGACGTTGCCAGATACCCAGTCTTGCGAAACGTCTCTTACTGATATTAACGGTTTCTGCGGGAACGACTCATACACGCCGTAAAAGCCGTGCCCGAATCCATATATACCTCTTGACGTAACTTGAAAATTCACGTATACGTAGTCCCCATACTCTAAGGTTTGTCTGTTTGGGACTGACTGCGTGAGTGTGAACGAGTTCTCCTCCACCGTGCGTCTCTGGGTCTCTGTAGTTTTACCGGTTCTAGAGTCTTTCACCGTCACAACGACGTAATTGTCTATCTTGTCACGCTCGGTATTCGTATTCAAAGGTGATGACCATTTTACCGATATGTCGCCGTTCGTCCTGTCTATGGTATACTTTTCGTGTTCTGGGTCTAGCGGCAGGTCAAAGTAATAATTCACCTTTGCGGAGTATTGACTCGTTCCGTGTCTGTTTCCGGCCACTACGGTAAACCTTATGCTGTTCACTGACGTGTCGCTGTATGGGCTGAACTCGCTTCTCTTCCATATGTAGTTCGTCGTCGAATCCGAAGTGGCGAACACCAACGCCGTGTAAGACGTTGCCTTCGTTTCGACCCGAACGATTTTGGAATTAGTCACATGCTGTGAACGGTCTAGCGTTTCTATCGTGATTGAGAAGTTCTCGGCCCTACGGGTGTTCTCGGTATCTATCAGCCAGCTCGGCGTCTTCCAAGACAGCGTGAAGCTGTATCCGCTGTTCCGCTTCAACGTCAGGTCCGTCACGGAATAGTTCGGTATTTTAGTGATGTCGGTTCTTAGGTACTTCCAGTCGGTGGTCTGCCTATAATTCTTCTCTTCGAGTAGAAAGGTGACCGAGGGCTTGCATTCGTATACTTCCCCGGTTACGTCACTCTTTATGGTGTCACCGGCATGGAACGACCTCATTATGCCCGTGTTCTTGTACCAGACGTAGCCGCCAGACCTAGTGAAGTCTACCCCTTCTGGCATGCTGTAATTCGCCATGCGCTACACCCTTCCTCCCATCGTGTAACCGTATCTCCTGAGCTGACCGACCATGTCATAGACGAGCTCCTGCGCGTCCTCACCGGCGTTGTACGTCATGTATACGTTCACGGACGGCAATGCGTTGGCTGTCGCCGTACCTATCGAGAGGTTTGGCGACCCGATGCTCATCATGCCCTCGATGTCGGACACGACCCCCTCTATCATCGGGAACGACTCCCGCATGCCCCTCTCAAGTCCCTGCATGATCCACTTACCGTTCGGTATGAGGAGGTTGAGGTCATACCTCTTCGGTCCCTTGTGGTCCTGAATCCATTTGCCTATGCCTTCGACCCAATCCTGCACATGCCCGAACGCGTCCTTCAACCCGTCCCACAGGCCGTTGATTATGTCCTGTCCGGCGTTCCACAGCAGCTTGCCCAAGTCCCCGAGCGCACTCAGGATGTTCTCCGGCAGGTGCGTGAACCAGTCTATGACCGACTTTATCGTCTCGTCGACCCCCTTGCCGAAGTCTTCGAAGAACTTGCCCGCGTCATCTACGAACCTCCCTATCGCCGCGCCCACGTCGTTCAGGAAGTCTCCGAACTTCCTCAGCGCCTCCATTATCGCGGCCACGATGTCTATGGCCGTGGCGATCGTGGAGATGACTATGCCGAGCACCCCGACGAACGCGTTCCCGAGGATCCCGATCACGTTCATGAGCGGATCCACCCAGTCGCCCATGGCGCTGGTCAGGTGCGCTATCGAGTCTCCGAGCACGCCCAACGCCGGCAGCAGTGCCTGCGTGAGCGCGTTGTCGTATATGTACTTCAGCACCTCGCCGACCTTCGGCGCGACCTTATCGGCGAGCTCCCTCATGCTGTCGATCACGGGCTGCCAATGCTCGCCGACCTTCTGTAGCCTCTCCCCGAGGTCATCGAGCGTCTGCTGGAACTCCGGCGGCACCGCGTCGTAGAACGCGCTCCCGAGCTTCTCGGTTATGTCCGGCACGTGCGCCGCTATCGTCTCCCCGAGTCTGGTCAGGACGTCCCCGACCCTCGGTATGACGTTCTCCGCCGCCGTGATCACGCTGTCGACGAGGTTGTCCGTCGTCTCCGTCAGGTCCATGTCCGGGTTCGCCAGAGACGTTATCCAGTTCTCCCACGCCGCCTGCATGCGGTTGACGGAACCCTCTACGGTGCTCGCCGCCTCATATGACGTCGTACCGGTCAACACGATCGCGTCCTGAGCCGTGAGGGTGCCGCTCTGCATCCTCTGCATGGCCTCCTCGTATGAGATGCCCAAGTCCTGAGCTACGCGCTTAACCTCCTGCTCCGTGAGGCTGTGCTCCTGAAGCTTCTGAGTAAGCTCCTCGACGGAATAGCCGGACACCTCGTACTCCTGCTGCACCACGTGGATGGCCTCGACTATGTCGGCGAACGAGTCTATCGAGAAGTCACGCATCTCACCGTGCGCCGCCGATATGCTCTCGGCGTCGTTCAACAGGCGCTCCATCTCCGTGCGCGTCCCGCCATACCCCAGCTTCAGGTTGTCCAGCATGGTGAAGTTGTCCTTAGCGAACCCCTGATAGGCGTTCTGGATCATCTCCATCGAGGTGCCCATCTTGTTCGCGTTGTCGGCCATGTCCACGATGGCCTTCTGCGCGAGCCTGGCCGCCTCCTCTTGGTCCTGCTCAGTGGCCTTCACGAACTCCTTGCCGCCGTCCTGTGCCTCGGCGAGCATCTGCTTCTTCGCCGCGAGCAGGTCCTCGTTATGGCGTTGCGCCGCCTTCAGCTGCTCGGCCTGCGCCCTCTGCAGCTCCTTCAGCTCTTCGGAATGCGCCCTGCGGATCTCATCGAGTTGCTGCTGATGGCTTTCCCTGAGCGCCTTCAGCTCTTGGTCCCGGCCCTCCTTGTAGTCGGACACCTCCTGCTGCTGCTGCTCCCTTAAGACGTTACGCCTCTCGTTCGCGGAGTCCTTGACGTCCTGCTTCTGCTTGTTCAGGTTCTCAAGACGGTCCCTACGCTCATTCTCAGCGTCCTCCTCGTCATACTTCCGACGTAACTCGGACATCTGACGCCTAGCGTCCATGATGTCCTTGTATGAGGTGGCCGTGGCCTCCTTCTCGCGAAGAGCGGACATCTTCGACTCACGCTCTCGCTTCTCGTTGGCCTCCTTCTCCTTCTTTCCCTGCTCGTTGATCTGATCGATCTGGTCCTGAATCGCCTTTAGCCGGTCGTACTCCTCCTTGTCGACGAGCTTGATCTTCTCCAAGTACTCGCGGTTGATCTGCTTTATGCGCTCGTCCGTGGCCCTCTGAAAGGCCTCGGTCTCCTCCTGCTGCGCGCGTTGCGTGTCCTGAATCTCCTGCTGCTGGGCCTCGCGCCTCGCGTCCAAGTAGTCTTGCTGCTGATACTTCAGCTCGTCTATCTGATCGGCCAGCGCGCGGGAGTACTCCTCGCTGATCCGCTGCGCGTCGGCGGCTGACGTCTCGGCGACCTCATGCCCCCTCTGCGCCACGCTGTTCACCAACGTGGTGGCGAACGAGGACACCGTCTGCATGTATTGGTTGGCGCTCATGCCGGCGGTCTTGTAGGCGTTCTGCGCGTTACTTATCACCGTGCTCGACGCGCTGCCGAAGAACGTCTCGATGCCGCCGGCGAGCTGCTCATACTGTGAGTACGCGTTCACGGCGCCGCTGACGAGCTGCTTGATCCCGTTCATCGCCGCGCTCACGGCCGTCTGGACCGCTGACGCCATCAGCTGTCCCTTGGCGATCATGCCGGCGCTGAGGCTGTCCATCTGACCGGACGCCTTGTCATCGACGCTTATCTTAACGAACAGGTCTAGGAGATTCATTGTGCGCCCAATCTCTCGGCTATGTCGTCGATGATGTCCTCCGCGCTCCTGTCGTCCGCGTCATCGCGTCTGATGCCTAACACGTCGATCAGGCTCTCCGTGAGGTAAAACCCCCTACCTTGCTGTCTGAGGGCCTCCGCTATGTACAGGTCACGCGTCAGCTCCGACTGCTCTCGACTGTACCGTGACGCGGCGTAACGCACAAAGGCACGATATGAGGACGGTCCGTTATACTCGCCTAATGCCAGCCACAGTATGCTCCTGTCTTCGTGCGTCAGCCAAAAAAAGCCGTGAACTCGTCGTCGTTCAGGAGCTCGACGATGTCCTTCATCAGCCTCATCATCGTGACGTTCTCCGCGTACTCCTCCTTGCTCACGCCCTCTATGGCGCCCAGGATCGCGCATAGCTCGCCCTTATGGTTCCTGATGAGCTTCGGCATGCACTCCTCTATCTTCCTTATCGCGAACTCTCTGGGCTCCGTCCCCTCCGGGCACTTCTCACGCTTGAAGAGTCTGGCGGCGTCCTTGTCCTGAGCGATCTCGGCGACCGGCTCTATGAGGTCGGCGACCACGTCGAACACGCGCTCGCCCCTTATTTCGGAAAGCTTCATGTGTCAGCGTCCCTCCACGGGTTATGAGCTCGGGGTCCCGGCCTTGACGTACAGCTCGTACGGGACCACGTCGATGTTCGTCATCGAGTAGTGCCCGGTGAACTCGAACGCGAAGTCGCCCTTGCCCTTGTCGTTCGACTGGATCGAGAAGCCCCCCGTGCTCAGGGCGTTGATCAGGTGGATCGCGAGGAACCCGGCCGCCTGACTCGACCCCGATCCGCCGTCGGTGTTGACGTCGGAGTAGTCACCGACCCACCACACGTCGGTGAAGTCCTCCTCCAGAAGGTCGACCCTCGGCGTCACCTTTCCGGTGGTGCTGTCGATGTCCGCCGCGCCGATCAGGATCTTCGCCAGCCTAGTGTCCGCCGCCTTGAACGTGCCGCTCATGGTCGCCGTCACCGAGTCGAGCTTCTTCAGCTCCTTCGTGTTGGCCGGGACGTTGTCGATGTCCTCCCCGAAGTCGACGTACTCCGGTGACGCGGAGAACGACACGCCCCCGCCGGTGGCGCCGAAGATCTTGGTCTTGTCGAGGACCGCGGTGGCCGGGTCGAACTCGGTCAGGAGAACGCCGGCGTTGAGCTGGAGCTTGGAGAACGTGTCCGCCGCTACTTGCGTGAATTTCATGTCATACACCCCTCATTCAACCATCAGGTACTCTATGTCCAGATTCAGGTACCTGCTCTTAACGTCCTTGTCTTCGTCCGTCACGGACTGGGCCCAAGGGGACCCCCTCTTGATCCACAGGATGCCCCCGTCGCACGGTACGGTCGACCCCCCGAGGGATATCGCCCCGGACATCTCCCGCACCTTCGCGTTCAACACGGCCTCCGAGGTCGTCCGGTACCACAGGCGCACCGGCACGTTGACCTCCCCGGAGTACCAGTCGCCCACGGACAGCTCGTACGTCAGGTACGGCATCTCGGCGTCGTCCGGCACCGACGAGTCCGCGTACGCGGGGATGCCGAACCCGCTCAGGAAGTAGAACAGGGCCCCCTCCGCGGTCATCTGGCACCACCCCCGGCCTTGGGGTCGTCGGTGAGGCGGTACCCGCCGTCAGACCGGATGAGGCGGTATCCGTCGTTGGCCGCGAGGAACATGTTCAGCATGACCACGCACGCCACCGCGCTCCCGAGGCTCACCGTCGGGGTCACCTCGATCTCCACCGTGTCCGGCAACTTAGCCATCGGTCAGCTCCCACTCCTCGGCGCTCACCTGCGCGAACTGGAACGTGGCGCGGTCCGGCGTCTCCTTGTCGGTGCTGTCCGAGGTCACCCGGAACACCTGCCCGTCGGAGTCGCGCCTGAACACGTCGTGGAAGTCCAGCGGGGCGGACCTGTCCACGGTCACCGTGTACACGGCCTTCATCCCGTCCTGCCTCGCCACGCGGGCGTTCAGGGTGTTGTCCATTACTATGGCCGCCATGAACTGCGGGCCGTCCGACCACGTGGTCACCCACCCGCCCTCGCCGTCAGGCGTCCGGGTCTTCTCTATCAGGGTGCAGGGCACCTTGAACTCGTCGATCAGGCTCATGAGATCTTCCTCCAAGGACTAAGGTCGGAGGCGAACGCGGCCTGCCATCCCCCGCCGCCGGCGGAGGCGGACCCCGAGGACCCGCCCACGTCCCGCACGGTGTAGGAGTACCCGCCGAAGGACTCGGACTGGTACGGGCTGGACAGGGCCTTGGAGCGGGCCTCGGACGTGGCCGCCACCCACTCCGAGATCTCCTCGGCCACCAGCAGCAGCGCGTGCGGGATCGCCAAGACGGTCACCGTCCCCGTGAAGGTCTCGTCCGTCAGGCCCTCCGACTCCCCCTCCGGGAACTCGTCCAGCCTCAGGTGCAGGCCCTCATTCAGGTACGACCCCTCGACGCGGTACCACGCCCCGAGGGGTATCTGGGAGGAGACGGACGCAGGGAGCGACCCGTCCTGAACCTTGCAGTCGGTGACGCTCAGGGCGTCCCGCTCGAACCAGTTGTGGATATGGTACAGGACCTGCTCCAGCGTCCCGGCGTCCATCGTCCCTCCTAACCCTTGCTCGCTGCCTTGCGCGGGCGCTTGACCCGAGGTCGGGCCCCCGAAACCTCGGAGGGTGTCTCCGAGGCCTTCGGAGGTACCTCCGAGACCTCGACGGCCAGCTCCCCGTACTTGGTGCCGTTGATGGCCGTGAAGCGGCTCGGAGACACCTCGAAGCGGTCCCCGGCCTCACGCATGACGCCGCAGTCCAGGTCCACGAACGCCCTCACGCACTCGACCAGCATCAGGCACCTCCTACGCGCCCGGGGTCTCGATGACCTCGGCGATGAACAGGGAGTTGGGGTTGTACAGCACGGGCATGAACAGCGCGCTCGCCTTCGTCCACACCACGGCGGGGTCGTTCTCGCCCCACTGCGTCATGTAGACGTACGGGGACTCGCCGGACTGCGTGACGTCGCTGAACCGGGCGATCTGCTCCTCGGGGGGCGTGCCCCACAGGCCGGTGCCGAGGCGCATGCCGTTGGCCGTGCCGAAGAACGTCACCACGTTCTTGGGGAAGTAGCGCTTACGGTGCACCACGGGGCGGCCGTCGCTCCCCTCCGTGTACGGCAGGGAGTAGCTGAGGTCGTTGGTGATGACCTGCGAGATCTCGAACTCGGAGCTCAGGTAGCCCTCCACGGCCGCCCGGGTCAGGAGCATGCCGTCCATGGACGACCCGTTGACGAGCCTCTGGATCGCGGAGTTCTGGCGCAGCTTGGAGATCAGGGTCTTGGAGCAGACCATGCCCTGAATGTTGATGCCGGCGTCCGCGGCCATGTCGGAGATGTCCAGCAGCTGGTCGGGCACGGACTTGGCCGCCCCGTCGCCCACGTCGATCGTTAGCGCGGTCTGGGCCGCGGGCACTCCGTAGTCGACCTCCGCGTTGACGTTGTTCTCCTTGATCGTCACCTTGCCCGTCGCGAGGAGCTCGTTCTTGGCGACCTTGGTGCGGGTGACCACCTGCTCGGCGAGCGCCGACACGTCGTCCATGACGTAGCGGTACAGCTCGTCCTCGGCGGTGATGCCCTTGTTCATGAGCTCGTAGAGCAGCTCGGAGGTGTTGCGCTTGACCTTGATCAGGCCCTTCTCGACGTTCTTCTCGTCGATGGGTACGCGGATGGACTTCTGCGCCACGGTGTCGAACGCGTGGAACTGCGCCATCTGCGGGATCTGGTACTGGGTCTCCAAGTAGTGCCAGTGCGCCACGAGGTTGGGCGTGGACTGGTCGTCGAACAGCCTGTCGACCGGGTCGTTCTGGCGCTGCACGCTGAAGCCGGGCAGCAGCAGGTCGGGCTCGCTGACCATGCCCAGCACGTTCTGAAATCTCTCCATCCTGAGTGCCTCCCTGCTACACTTCGTCGTCGTACGGGCGGGTGATGGTCGGGGACGTCATCACGCGGATCTTGGTGAGGGCGGTCGCGGCGTCCGCGTCGAGCGCCGCGGGGAGGCGGTCACCGTACACGGTGCCCTCCACCACGACCGACCCGGGGGCCGCCCCCTCGGTCACGTCGATGTCCTCGTACAGGATGCCCTCGGCGGTGGCGCCGTTGGCCGGGATGACCGCGCCGGCGGGCACGATCACGCGACCGTTGCGCGTGACCCTCTGCGCGTGGTCGGCGGCGGCGGTCTTGGTGAGGCGCAGGCACTGCTCGTCGTCGACGAGGAAGAAGCCCGCCTCGAAGGTGGTACCCCTGACGGGGTCTGCGATGAAGCTCACTCGTTGCCTCCTTCGGTAACCTTGTTGCCGTACAGTCTCTGCTGGCGCTCGCGGATCACCTGCTTGGCGATGTCGGAGGGTCCCGGCCCGCCGCCGTCCCCGCCGTCGGGGCTCGGCACGCTGGCCCCCTTGGTCTGCCTCCGGACCACGAAGTCGGACCACTCGTCGCGGGCCCTCCTCACCAGCTCCTCGGCTCCCTTGACCCTGCCGTCCTCCAGCTCCACCCCGTCGAGGTCGGTGACCCTCATCACCGAGTCCATCCTCTTGGGGTCGATCCCCGCCTCGGCGAGCACCTGCTCGCGGTAGGCCCCGGCGACCTCGGCGCGCGCACGCTCCGACTCGACGCCGTCCCTGTACTCGGCGAACGCCTTGCGCTCCTCCTCGTACTTGGCCCTCCACTTGTCGCCCTCGTCGGCCTCCTCGGCCTCCCTCAGGCGCCTCTCCAGGCCCTCCACCTTGGCGGCCTCCTCCTTGTAGCGGTCCCGCTCCCCGCGGATCTCCGTCAGGACGGAGGTGTGCTCGTCCAAGATCTGCTTCCGCTTGTCCTCATCGTCGATGCCCATTGCCTTGAGCATGCTCTGAGTGAGTGCCATCGTCCACGCTCCCTTGCCTCGGATTAGGGGGCGTTGCCCGGCCCCCGGCTTCAATGGCCATGATTACGCCACCTTAAATTATACCATGGTGGCGGGGGCGTTGCAATTGGCCGTTGCATGTTGTATTGCATTGCATTCCCAAGGGAATAGCAATGCAATACAACACACAACCAACGGCTGTGCATTGCACGTGTATTGCATGTTGCATCTATGCAACAGCTCGGATTTGGGTCACGCGCCCTGCAGGTGCCTCTTCAGGGTGTCGCGGTACTCGTCCCCGTGCTCGCTCGCGGCGGGCCTGAGGAACGGCCACGCGCGGTGTCTGGAGGTCCCCAGCTCTATGCCGGGGGCGTACTCCACGTTGGTGCCCACGGCGACCCACCTGCCGGACGCGCTGACCTCGTGGGTGACCGAGTTGCGCAGCGCGCCGGTGTCGACGTTGGGGCGCGGGTCGGGCTCGGTCCGGTGCCCGCCCTTGGGCTTGGACAGCTCGCGCTTGGCGTACCCCTCGGCCTTGAGCCCGATCTCCTCCAGCGCGGCGGCCACCGCCCCCTCGATGCCGGCCCTCACCTCCCCCGAGCGGTCCGTCACCTGCACGTCGCCCGAATCCGCCATGTCAGCTCCCTCCCGATATGCCTCCGAGGCCACGGGACACCCCTCGGAGGCCTTCTCTCACTTCCCGCGGGCGCTTGGCCGAGGATCGCCCGCCGAAGCCCCCCGAGGGCCTCCCGTCGGCTCCGCCGGCGGCTTCTCACCCATTGCCGCGACTGGACCGACGAGGATGTCGTCGCGGTACGCGTAGAGGTAGCCCGTTACGGGGTCGCGCCTGAACTCTATCATTCCGGCCTCCTTATGATCAGCTTGGTGCGGTTCAGCACCACGACCTCACCGCCACCCACGCCCTGATCGGCCCGTATGACGTCATACCCCCGCGACGCGGCGTACGACCCCACGTCCTCGATCCCCTTGTCGGGGATGTGGGAGGACAGGTACCTGTCCACGAAGTCCCTCTCCTCTGTGGCGGCCCTCTGCTGAAGCCCGATCACGGCCTGCCTGCCCTCGTTCCCGAGCGCGTCGGCCGCCTTGGACATCCTGTCCCAGTCACCCTGCACTCTGCCCGTGTTGGCCTTGAGGAAGTACATGGCGTCGTCGTACTTGTCGGGGTCGATGCCGGAGGACTTGATCAGAGAACGGAGGAATGACTCGGAGGCCTCCTCCCTCGTCCTTTGATCGGCCTTCCTTAGGGAGTCCTCGACGCCTGATCTGTACGCGTCGAACCTCTTCTTCACGTCCGCGTAGTCCACCACCTTGGCGCTCCTGTCGAGCGTCATCATCTCGGTGTACGACTCCGTCAGCCCGCTGCTCGCGTTGAACTTGGAGTAGAACTCCGCCGCCTGCCTGAGGCCGCTTGACTCCTCTCCATGCCAGTCTGGGGTGGCGTACATGCCCTGCCCATAGGTGGACCCGTTCACCGAGCAGTCCACGTACCACTTGCCGTGATAGAGCTGGTCGCGGTAGGCGTCGAGCGTCTCCCGGTCCGGGGCTGAGTAGGTTCGCTGCATAATGAGGCCGTCGCCGCCGTTCGCGGCCCCGACCGCCCGGTCGAACTCGTCGGCGCCCACGACCCTCGGCAGCCCGTCAAACCCTTGGGCGTTGATAACGTCGTCGATCTCGAAGTCGAACTCGTCCTCCCTGCGCCGCCACGTGTCGAGAATGTCCCTGCCCTCGACCACGCGCCTAGCCGGAACCACTTTCCCGGCGGGGGCTGCCCCGGTGGCGTCGGCGTGGCGGGCCTTCCACTCCTCGTAGGACATGTCGCCCACCTTGACGTCCCTCCTCCACTCCCCGCCGTCGTCGAGCCCGCCCAGCACGGGCACCAGCGTGCACCGGCAGTTCATGACCTCGGAGGGCGGGCCCTTGGGGTCCCCGGGGTACCTCAGGCCGTTGCTGAACGTGCCCCCGACCTCGACCCGCTCCCCGTCGAGGACGGCGTGGGTGTGGCGGGTCCGCATGTCGTAGGTGGCCTGCCACTCCTGCACGAGGCCTATCCCCATCTCCTTGGCCCGGGCGTAGGCGTCGGCGCGCCCGGCGTTCTGCGCGGCGGTCAGGGCGGTGCGGGCGGTGCGCAACGCCACCCTGCGGTCCATGTCGAGCACGTTCCGCAGCCTCTTGGCCACTTCGTCGGACGACTCCCCCTGCAGGATCCCCTGAAGGACCTCCCCCCGTATCTTGCGCCTGTTCCAAGCGAGGTCCTTGCCCGGGTCCGTGCCCCGGTCCGTGACGGGTGCCGTGCCGTCGCGCAGCAGCCTGTCGACCGTGGCCCGGTCATACAGGGTGAACGACGTGGACACCCCGGCCCCCGACTCCACCTGATAGGTGGCGAAGTTCATCCCCTCGGCGTACGCCCCGGACAGGTGCCCGCCCTCAGACAGCATGCGCACCGCCTCGGCGTCCGCCCCCGCCGCCGTGCGGGCGAGGTCCTCGGTCAGGCCGATCATGCGGCCCTGCAGGGTGGACTGGTTGCGCA
>JAEEGL012652933.1_pt1 | contig 25310 bp, 27 predicted proteins | sample 9134231 | NCBI WGS metagenome assembly JAEEGL01 (sample SAMN16246548, study PRJNA631951) | gut metagenome | biome: gut microbiome; feature: rumen; material: fiber-attached | host: Bos | place: Iran: Karaj | collected 2018-10
CTGGAGATGGCGAAGCAGTACTTCGACCAGTTCGGTCTAGGCGAGATGACCATCTACTCCAGGGACCCAATAACCGTCCTGTTCAGGGACACGGTCGATCTGACCCAGACATCCGCATCCGCGATGGCGTCATTCCTCGAGGGATTCGTATGCACGGTGCTGACCAGCTGTCTCGGCGTCACGTACGAGAAGGTGGACCAGGAGGTCTTCGGCGTCAGGAACAACTACATCAGGATGACGTTCGAGAGCGAATGATCATCTGGGCACGTATTCGAGGACGACGCCGTCCCCGCAGCGGGACACGTCCCTGAGGGACAGCGGAAGTCCCCCTTCCCTGATCCATCCGGGGCCGTCGGCGGGGCTCGGTGCTCCGCCCCCTCCTATGGCCATGCTGCCGACATAGATCGTCAGGACGTCGAACAACCCTTCTTTCAGGAAGGCCGCTATGGTGGTGCCTCCGCCCTCCACGAGGACGGATCCTATTCCCATGGAACCGAGGCTTTCCATCACATACTTCAGGTCGATCCTGCCTCCGGGGGATCTCAAAGTCTCGCATCCTTCCCATGATCTGGCACAATCGTCCGCGGTCACTATGACGGTCCTTGCGCGGCCATCGGCGACCTGGGCCTCCGCGGGGGTGCGGCCGTGGGGATCGATGACTATGCGCACCTGATTCTCTTCCTTGGTACGGTCCTTCACCGTGAGATGGGGGTCGTCCGACAGGACGGTGCCGACGCCCACGAGTATCGCATCATATTTCATCCTGAGCGATTTCACCCTGGCCTTGTCCTCGTCCGAGGAGATCCTGACCTGCTTCCTTTCGACGCCCGCGATCTTACCGTCGGCGCTCATGGCGCAGTTGATGTGGATGTACGGCCTCATTGTTCCCCGCCGGGAGTGACGGTGAAGTGATAGACATCGTCCTTCCTCTCCACTCCGAACTTGACGTCGAGGAACGTCTCGAGCGTATCCATCTGACTGAGAAGGTGTCTGCTGATGCGTGACACCGAGAACGCGCTGTTGCCGTCGGCCATCGCCAGGTACGGGAGGAGCTGGTCCGCGGTGTGGACGTCCATGGTGGAACCGGATTCCATTATCTTGAGCAGGTCCTGGGCCACATCGATACCGGCCTGCTTGGCGGGGTGGCTCCTGGAGGTCAGGACGTTCGCCCCGAGCCTGCCGTTCTCGTATTCCGCCACGAGCGTCAGGCCGGCACCCTTGGAGATGCCCTCGTCAGAGTACTCCTTGACGATCTCCACCGGGAGGTCGCCCAGGGTGGAGACGCATCCGGTGACCATCTGGTCGCCGATCCATTCAGGGAGGTTCTGGACGAAGCAGACGCCCTTGATGGCCTTCAGTTCTCCCAGGTCCACGAGGTCCAGGGGACGTATGTTTCTGTAAGGCTTGGTGGTGACGACAGCTCTGCCTCCGCCCTCCGGGTACAGTCCCCTCTGGATAATGTCGAGGTTCGCCTCGATCCCTATCTTCTTCATGAGGGGGAAGAGCACCTGTCCGTAGGAGTCGATCGGAGGGGACCACATGACGTTGGTCCCGCCCGTGAGGTCGATCTTGACGGGCTTGTCATGGTTCCTGATGGAGAGGAGCATGGCCTGCAGGACCAGCGCTATGCTTCCCGCGGTACCGACGTCCATCGACGCCTCGTACTCCTTCTCATCGTTGGGGAAAATCGTGAGTTCCGGCGAACCGAGCTGGTTGCCGATGATCTGACATCCGGTCATGTGGGATACGCCCTGCACGGCGGTGCAGTGCTGCTTGGACAGTCCGTTGGTGGGCCTGTTCTCCCTGATCCTGGTCAGATGGGTGTCCGTCCCCGTGATCGCCGCCATGGCGACGGAGGTCCTTACAGCCTGGCCTCCGCCCTCTCCTCTGGAACAGTCGATCTCCAACATTGGTCCACCCATCCTATCTCTATAAACACATTGTTTATAAACAATAGGTCTCGGAGCCCAACCGAATAAGTTTTTATAATTACTGTGAGTGGGGGTTGTCACCGGGCTCGTGGTCTAGGGGTTATGACGTCGCCCTTACAAGGCGAAGATCGCCGGTTCAATTCCGGCCGGGCCCACCATCTTATTGATTCCTTCTGAGAGCGAGCGAGAAGTGCGACGCCTTCACCGAGTGGGTGAACGCCCCCAGGGATATGCGGTCCGCGCAGTCGGCATAGTCCTCGATGTTGTCCATGGTGACCCTCCCGGATACTTCGACCATGATGTCTGGGTCTATTGATTTTATGAGTCCGTAGAGGGCCTTGGCCTCTTCGGGGGTACGGTTGTCGAGCATGATGATGTCCGCACCGCATTTGGCCGCGACCTCCGCATCATGTGCGTTCTCCACTTCGACCTCCACCTTCATGCTGTAGGGCAGGTCGAGGCACCTCTCCATGATGTTCTCGATCCCTCCCGCGGCCTCGATGTGGTTGTCCTTGATGAGGACCATGTCGTAGAGCCCGAACCTGTGCGGGTCCCCTCCTCCGAGCATGATGGCCTTCTTCTCGTACTTCCTGAATCCGGGCGTGGTCTTCCTGGTCCCTGCGACCATCACGCGGCCGTTGTGCCTTCTGAGCCTGAGCGTGGCATCGTTCACCATGGTGGCTATCCCGCTCATCCTCATCATGATGTTGAGCGCGGTCCTCTCCGCGGTGGTGATCCCTCTCTCCGGACCGGAGAGCTCCATGACGGGGGTCCCTCCGGGGACCCTGGTGCCGTCCTTGACGAGCATGGATGCTGCGACACCGAGTCTCTTGAAAACCTCGGCGGCCTCCTCGAGTCCGGCGACGACGGTCTCGTCCTCGCAGGTTATGACGGCGGATCCCGGGACGTCCGGAACGAACGTCTCGGTGGTAATGTCGCCGGGACCGATGTCCTCCTCGAGGAACCTGTCGATGTCGTCCATGTTCAGATTTCCAGGTCGAACTTCTCGCCCAGGGCGGGGAGGATGACGTTGTAACCGTCGAGGTCCTTGAGGAACTCCTCCCTGGTCTCCGAGTGCATGATGATGACGTTCTCGGGGTTGCATCCCTTGATGAACTCGACCAGCTGGTTGTGGTCCGCGTGGGCGGAGAAGTCGTACTTCAAGATCTCGCAGTTGACCTTGACGGGCTCTCCGTCGATCATGACCATGCTCTGCTCGAGGAGCATCCTTCCGTTGGTATCCTCGGCCTGATAGCCGACGAGGAGGATGGCGTTCCTGGGGTCGTCCTTGATGTTCTGGATGTACCTGAGAACCGGTCCGCCGTCCAGCATACCGCCGGTCGTGACGATGACGTCCGCCCTTGCCGCGTCCTTCCTCATGTTCTTGGTCCTGACCTCGGTGAACTTCCTCCTGGCAGCCTTGAGGGCCTTGGGGTTGGAGAGGTACTCGGGGTAGTCCATGTACAGCTTGGTGACCGCCTTGCCCATACCGTCGACCCACATGTCGTAGCCCAGGTCCTTCAGCATGATCATGATCTCCTGGGTCCTTCCGATGGCGAAGCTGGGTATGAGAACGGTTCCTCCGCGGTCGATGACCTCGTCGATCTTGTCGATGAACTCCTTCTCGGTCTGTGCCCTGTCGGGGTGGAGGCGGCCTCCGTAGGTACCCTCGATGAACAGGTTCTCGCACTTCACGGGCTTTGCGCCGTAGACGAGACGGGTGTCGATCGTGTGTATATCTCCGCTGTAGAGGGTCCTGGTGTCGCCGATGATCTCGAACATGGTGGCACCGGGGACGTGTCCGGCCGAGTGGAGCTTGACGTCGAACCCGTCGAGGGCGATGGTGTCGCCGAAGGTGAAGGGTACGACCGCTTTGATCGTCCTCTCGATGTCGCCGGTGGTGTAGGGGAGGGGATAGTCCTCCGCCTTGGCGATCTTGAGGCTGTCGCGCATCATGATCTCCCCGACCTCCGCGGTGAGCGGGGTGGAGAACAGTTCGCATCTGTCCCTGCCGCAGATCGCGGGGATCATGCCGCAGTGGTCGAGGTGCGAGTGCGTGAGGAAGGCGTGTTTGATGCGGGGAGCCTGCAGAGGGTACTCCGGGGGCTTCGTGGGGGCCATCCCGTATTCGATAAGCATATTATCGCCGTTGGGCGTGGTCATGGTCATGCCCATACGGCCGACGGTGTCCGCACCGCCGAGGAAACAAAATTCCATTTTCATCTAATCCATCTCCTGGTCTGATGCCTCTTTTGCATAGAGGGCTTTGTGTAGTGAGGGAGGCCGGAGCCTCCTGTTCCGTGATTCAGTGATAGCGTACGCTCATACGCGTACGCGGGTGATGTTCTCAAGCAATAAGCAACGCTTATATATTGTTTATGGAATGTAAGAATGTCTGTTTCAGACATGGGATGTACGAAATGAATGGTCGCACCAAGGGAGGTGCAGCCAGGAACAAGGGCCGCCGGGGGGAGGTAAAGGGAGCCGCCTCCGAGTTCTTCGATTCCAAGGCTGGTATATTCACGGCGACGGTGCTGTCGCTGTTCCTGTGGTGGGTACCCTATCTGGGGCCCATGGCAGCGGGTTTCATGGGAGGCCGTAAGGCTGGATCCATGTTCAGGGGTATCCTCGTAGGTGCGCTGTCGTTCGCACTCGTACTGGCGATCACCACGGCAATCAGCGTGGGCGTCGCATCTCTTATGACCGACTACCAAGAGGCGGTGGAGGGGTTCTCCCCGGCCTTATACGAGAAGCTCGGGGACCTGTCCAGCTATCTCGAAGGGTTCGTCACGGTCACCGGAACATCGATCTCATTCGACCAGTCCAACTACTTCCTGATGGTCGCGCTGTGCATCATCGGAGGAGCGTTCGCCGACCAGTCCCGCAGGGAGGTCAAGGCGATCGTCGACCTCGTGAAGGAGAACAACCAGGCACCTGTTCCCAGGTCCATGAAGGCCTTCAAGGAGCACCGCACCTTCGGATTCAGGACCTACGAGGACTACGCCCGCATGAGCGTAAACGTCGCATCGGCATCGGAGGCCAAGGCCGCCGAGAGGAAACCGCAGAAGGCGCCCGCCGCCGAGGAGCCCAGGGCCGCGGAGACCGCATACCGTCCGCAGCAGGCTCAGACCACCTCTGCCGGAGCCACGCCGACCATGGGATCGGGGACGTCATCCGCAGAAGTGCCAGAAACACCTACGTCGACCACCAGGACCACGACGGCCAACGACGATTACGAGTTCCTCTGAGCTGGACGTTCGTTTGGTGTCGAACAACCCACTTTTTTATACTATTATAATATTGCGTGAATCACAGAGAGTGGTTTACTTGTTTTGCAAATGCGGATCAATAATGTTCCCCAAGGACGGAAAATACGTCTGTCCGAACTGCAAGGAAGAGAAAGAGATTACGAAGAAAGAGAGTTTCAAGACGAGCTCCTCCTCCAAGGAGGAGACCGCGGTGGTCACCGAGGATGTGGCCACCCTTCCCAAGACACGTATCCTGTGCCCCAAATGTCAGTACACTGAGGCATACTTCACGATCAGGCAGACCCGTTCGGCAGATGAGCCCGAGACGATGATCTACCGCTGCTGCAAATGCAACCACTCCTGGAGAGAGTACTGACCGATAGGTGATGGTGATGTTCAAGGCCGCGCTCAAATCAGACATCCTGAAGAACATAGTCAACGCCATTTCCCCGGTCTCGGACGAGGTCAAGTTCAGCATAACCCCCGAGGGCATGGCCATGAGGGCCGTCGACCCCACCCACATCGAGATGATCGGTCTCGACATCAACAAGGCGGCGTTCGATTCCTTCGAGGCGGACGAGACCGAGATCGGTCTCGAGCTGGACAAGGTCAGGGACATACTCAAGCTGGCCTCCTCCGGCGACGTCGTGACCATCGAGCAGGACTCGGAGCGCGGGAAGCTCGTCTTCAAGCTCGGCAACATCACCAGGCGCATGAACCTGCTGGACACCAGCACCATCAACGCACCCAGGGTGCCCAACCTCGATTTCAGCGCGACCATCGTCGCATCGTCCCAGGAGATACTCAAGGGCGTCAAGGCATCATTCGACATCTCGGACCACATCTCACTCTCTGCCGAAGGCGAGACCTTCGAACTCTCATCGTCCGGGGACACGGATTCCATGAGCCTTGTCATGGACAGGAGCTCCCTTGTCAGCATCACCGCCCCGTCGGCGGTCCGCAGCGCATTCACCATCGACTACTTCTTCAACATCATAAAGGCCGTACCCTCGGACACCAACGTCACGATCGGTCTCGATACGGACAAGCCCGTCAAGATATCCTACGGACTCGCCGAGGGCAACGGAGTCGTCAGATACCTTCTTGCTCCGAGGATCGAGGACTGAGAGGATGACCGAATACACCCCTGAGCAGATACAGAGGAAGGCGAACGAGCTCAGGCTCCATGTCATCGAGATGACCACGGCCGCCGGTTCGGGCCACCCCGGAGGATCGCTGTCCTCGGCGGATCTCATCGCTTCGCTGTACTTCAGCGTCATGAGGCACGACCCCAAGAACCCCCAGTGGGAGGACAGGGACCGTTTCGTTCTGTCCAAGGGACACGTCGCTCCCGTACTCTACGCCGCACTGGCAGAGGCCGGGTACTTCCCGGTCGAGGACCTGAAGACCCTGAGGAAGATCGGATCCAAGCTCCAGGGACACCCCGTCAGGGGAAAGGTGCCCGGAGTGGAGATGTCCACCGGTTCCCTCGGTCAGGGACTCAGCATGGCCTGCGGTATCGCACTGGCCGGCAAGATGGACAAGAAGGACTACTACACATACTGCCTGCTCGGCGACGGAGAGCTCCAGAGCGGACAGAACTGGGAGGCCGCGATGTTCGCGGTCCAGTACAAACTTTCCAACCTCATCGCGTTCGTGGACCGCAACCGTCTGCAGATTGAGGGCGACACCGAGAAGGTCATGGCCCTGGACAGCCTCACGGAGAAGTTCCTGGCGTTCGGATGGAACGTCTATGAGATAGACGGCCACAACATCCAGCACATCCTGGGTTCCATCAAGGTGGCCAAGGACAACGCGGATGCGCCGAGCATCATCGTGATGAACACGATCAAGGGCAAGGGCGTGTCGTTCATGGAGGGCAACGCAGGATTCCACGGCCGCGCATGCAAACCCGATGAGTACGAGATAGCCGTCAGGGAACTGAAGGAGGCATTGCAATGACACAGAAACTCGCTCAGCGCAACTACTACGGAAAAGCGCTCGCGAAACTGGCCGAGACCGATCCGAAGGTCGTCGCCATGGACGCCGACCTCGCAGGGTCCACCAAGACATCCGAGTTCAGGAAGGTGGCACCGGAGAGGTTCGTCGAGGTAGGTATCGCGGAGCAGAACCTCATCGGTATCGCAGCGGGACTCGCCGCCTCCGGCAAGACGGTGTTCGCATCGACCTTCGCGGTGTTCGCCAGCGGAAGGTGCTGGGAGCAGATCAGGCTCGCACTCGCGTATCCCAAGCTCAACGTCAAGGTGGTCTCCACCCACTGCGGTATCAGCGTCGGCGCCGACGGAGCGTCGCACCAGGCGCTCGAGGACATCGCCATCATGAGGGCGCTGCCCAACATGACCGTCATCTCCCCCGCGGATGCCCACGAGGCCTACGCGGCCACGCTGGCCATCGCAAGATACGATGGTCCGGTCTACATGAGGCTCGGCCGTGCGGACGTACCTGTCCTCTTCCCCGAGGATGTGGAGTTCGAGATCGGAAAGGCCAAGTTCCTCCGCCACGGAACGGACGTCACGCTCATAGGCACCGGACAGATGGTGTACCTGTGCATGGAGGCGGCCGACATGCTGGAGAAGGAAGGCATCTCCGCCGACGTCATAGACATGTCAACGATCAAGCCCCTGGACACCCAGGCCATCATCTCGTCAGTCTCCAAGACCGGATGCGCGGTGACGGCCGAGGAGCACAGCGTCATCGGCGGACTGGGTTCCGCCGTGTCGGAGTTCCTCTCGGAGAACATGCCCTGTCCTGTCACCAGGATCGGCACCAGGGACACTTTCGGCGAATCCGGGGAACCGGACGAGCTGTTCAAGAAATACGGGCTCACGGCAGAGGACATCCGTGACGCCGCCAAACGTTCAATCGAAATGAAGGAGTGAGTTCAATGAAGATTTTTATCGACACGGCAAACATTGAGAAGATCAAGGAAATCAACGACTGGGGGATCCTGGACGGGGTCACCACCAACCCCAGCCTCATCGCGAAGGAGGGCAAGGACCTCAGGACGATCGTGACGGAGATATCCAAGATCGTCGACGGCCCCATCTCCGCCGAGGTCATGTCCCTTGATGCGGAGGGCATGGTCAAGGAGGGACGCGAACTCGCCAAGATCCACCCCAACATCAACATCAAGCTCCCGATGTGCATCGAGACCCTCAAGGCCACCAAGGTCCTCTCTTCCGAGGGCATCAAGGTGAACGTCACTCTGATCTTCTCGTCCCAGCAGGCACTCCTGGCCGCCAAGGCCGGAGCGGCATTCGTTTCTCCCTTCGTGGGAAGGCTGGACGACATCGGCGTCGACGGTACCCAGCTCCTTGCTGAGATCCTCACGATCTTCAACAACTACGGAATCCAGACGGAGGTCATCGCGGCATCCATCAGGAGCCCGATGCACGTCTCCGCGGCCGCACAGATCGGATGCGACATCGCCACGATACCCTACGACATCCTCAAGAAGATGATCGAGCACCCCAAGACCTCAGAGGGTATCGCCAAATTCATCGCGGATTACGAGAAGTCCCAGAAGAACTGAGGACGTTCCAGATGCAGGACGTAGTGGTCGTTGGCGGAGGTCCCGCCGGCAGCGTATCCGCCCGTCTGCTGGCCAAGGACCGCGATGTGACCGTGCTCGAGGAGCATGCGGTCACGGGTGTCCCCATGGAGTGCACCGGGCTCGTGTCGCCCGATGTCCTGGAGATGTCAGGGGTCCGGCCGACGGTCTACAACACCTTCAGCAAGGCCGTGTTCCATTTCCCCGACGGGGAAACGTTCCCCATAGACTGCCGTAAGCCCACCGCCATACTCATCGACCGTGCGGAGTTCGACGTCAAGCTGGCACAGTCCGCTATGGATGCGGGGGCCAGGTTCGAGTACTCCAAGAGGTGCACCGGTTATTACAGGGAGAAGGGCCTGGGGAAGGTGCTGACCGAGGACGGGACGTACGAGGCGAAGGTCGTCGTAGGCGCAGACGGGGCATCCTCCCGCATAAGGAGTTCGGTATGCAGCTACGTTCCGGACATGTGGGTCCGCGGACTGCAGGCGGACATCAGGGCCGAGGCGGACCAGCAGGACACCATAGACATCTACATGGGGAGCGAGATGGCCCCCGGGTTCTTCGGGTGGTCCATACCTTTCGGTGAGTTCACCAGGATAGGTCTGTGCTGCGAATGGTCGTACGGCGCCCCCTCCCAGTATCTGGCTTTCATGCTCAGGAAGCTGGGATTCGAGGGATGCGCCGTGGTCTCCAAGAACGCGGGAAAGATCCCGCTGGGTCACATCAGACAATCATATTTCGACAACACCCTGCTCATAGGCGATTCCGCCTGTCAGGTGAAACCCATCTCGGGAGGGGGACTGGCGCCCATAATGAAGGCGGCCCCCCATCTCGCATCCGCGGTGGAGCGCGCATTCTCGGCGGACGATTTCTCGGCATCCGCGCTCTCATCCTATCAGACCGGGTGGGACAGGGAACTCCGCACCGAGATCAAGAGGGGGTTCAAGCTCAGGTCCGCGTACAACAAGATGTCCGATAAGGATCTGAACAAGATCCGCAGGATCATCGACAAACCCTTCGTCAGGGACATAGCGCTGACCGCCGACATAGACAGACCCAGCGAGGTGTGCGTCAGGATACTCAGGCACCCGCTGACGCTGATGAGGCTCCTGCCCCTGATCATGAAGGGGGTCTTCTGACGAAGCTCGCAAAGATCCCGTCATCGGAGGCCAAGGACAGGATCCCGGAACTCCTGAGGAAGGACCTCGTCGACCGCCACGCCAAGATCTCCAAGGACGGGGATTACCGTCTGGTGCCGATACTGGACACCTCCGTATCCGCAGTGGAGGCGATGGGGTACGAGGTCACGGAGGGTACGGCCCATTCCAGGGACAGGACGCCTCCGCAGGAGAGGATACTTGCCGAGCTGCATGACCTTCCCGAGGAAGTCCTCGCCGGGCTCCCGATGAAGTGGGAATACGTCGGGGACATCGTCATCATAAAGCTGCCGGAGGCGGCTGATCCGTACCGCGACCGCATCGGAAAGGTGTACGCCGAACAGCTGGACAAGTCCACGGTATGTGTCGACCGCAGCGGCGTGTCGGGCGAGTTCAGGAGACCGGACATGGAAATAATCTACGGTACCGAGACCGAATCCGTACGTCTGGAGAACGGGATCAGATACTGTTTCGACGTCACCAAGGTCATGTTCGCATCAGGTAATGTGGATGAGCGCGAACGGATGAAGAACCTCGACTGCACCGGGGAGACGGTGGTCGACATGTTCGCAGGCATAGGATATTTCACGCTGCCCCTGGCCAAGTTCTCGGGGGCGAAGAAGGTCATCGCCTGCGAGAAGAATCCGGAATCGTTCGGGTTCCTCAGACGCAACATAGTCCTCAACGAGGTGGAGGACGTGGTGGAACCCGTGCTGGGCGACAACCGCGACCTTCCCGGCAGGGCATTCGCCGACCGTATCCTCATGGGGTACGTGCAGATAACGTCGGAATTCCTCCCGAAGGCGCTGGACATGATCAGGCCGGGAGGGATCATACACTATCACGACACGTTCTACGTGAACGAGTACAGGGAACGCATCGAACGTATATTCTCGGAGGCCTGCGGCAGCAGGGGATACGAGATACTGGGTATCCGCGAGGTGAAGTCCTTCGCGCCGTCAGTGTCCCATTACGTCGCCGACGTCCGCATCCTCAGTCGACGGACTCGCCGCAACCCGTCGCAGTGATCAGGGTGGACATGTTGTGGCGGTAATCCTCGCCCACCGAATCCACCAGCTGTCTGATGAACGGGATCAGGTACTTCGCCAGGTCCGCCTCCTCCTTCGTGCATCTGACGGCATCCTGCTCGCCGAGCATGTACAGGGAGAAACCTTTCGCCAGTGCGCGGGAGTGGTAGTTCCTCGGCGGGTTCTTCTCGAACTCCTCCGTGAGCATGACCGTTCCGCCAACCTTCGCGGCCTTCGCATAGATGTCCGCCAGTCTCCCGACGGGCCCGAGGTGCCTGAACACGGGCAGCGATTTCACGACGTCCTTGGACATCTCCATCCTGTATGCCTCGCTGAGGACGGACTGCGGGTTCTTTTTGGACACATCTCCCATCTTCGCAGCGGTCTCCTCGGAGGTGAAGCACTCCAGGATCTCCTTGTATGACGTCTCCCAGATCGACGACAGGGCCTCCGAGGCCCTCTCGGTCTGTATGACTATGGAATCTGAATATGTGCCGAGGTATTTCCTGAGAGCCTCGATCTCGAAGTCGCTGCCCCTGAGCGAGGATATGAACCTCTCGGTATCGGAACCGTAGTTCGTCTGTCCGATGACGTAGGTGGCGTTGTCTCCCTTCCTCAGGTTCCCGATCCTCTCCCTGAGCACCTCTTTGATAAGACCCAGATCGGTGACCTTTCCGACAGAGTACTCCTTGATCCTCTCGGGAGGGATGGTCTCGATGCCCGATTCCCCTTCCGCATGGTAGTTGTGCTCCACGAAGACCTCCACGTCCCTCAGCGGGTCCTCCGAGATTATCCTGGATATCAGGTACTGGAGTGTGGACACGTCCTTGGCGCAGTTCTTGCAGATCCTGATCTTCCTGTCGGCGGATTTGATCCTTATCACCAGGGCCGATTCCTTGCTGTGCTGACATTCCAGCTCGTCGCCGGGGAATTCGTACGGCGTCTCCCAGAACGTGTCGTAGATGTAGTCCTCGGGCATGTTGTCGTAGTTGGAGCAGATCAGCTGGTCCTCGAACGAATAGAGGATCAGTCCCTTCCTCTTGGCGAAGGCGTTGTAGAGCATCAGTCTGATCTTGGGGTCGTCGTAATGCTGGCAACCTATGATCTTGTCGTTGCCCACGGCACCCCTGGGGACGTACAGGATCTCCTCGCCGGCAATCTTGGCCGTGGCCGTGTACGGGACGGATCCCGATGCGTACAGCGATATCGTCCCTGCGTACGCCTTGAAGATGTCGTCGCTTCCCTTCCCCGCCATCTTGACGAGGACATCGGAGCGGCTCTTGTACTTGTCCAGCTTCGAGATGTTCTTGAAGGTCTTGTCGAACGCGCATTTCCTGCAGTTCCCGGCGCACTTCGGCCTGAGCAGGGAGGCATCCTCCCAGAGGGCCTTGGATCTGTCGAGGATGTCCCCCTCGAGTCTCTTGCTGGTGCGCTTGACCCCTCTGAATCTCGCTCTCTTCGCCATGCGTCGGTCTATGTTCTCCTTTTTTATATCGGTATCGTCCGCCGTCCGCAGGAAGGGAAGGCCGCCTTATCGCAACTTCCATATCCGTGCAGATGCCTCAGCATGGTATGACCGACCGTCTGGAGAGGCACGAGAGGGAGCTGAGGGAGTTCCTCGCCAAAGAGCCGTTCTGCCTTCACTTCGACAAGACCCAGATACGTCTTTTCCAGGCCGCTTTCACCCACGATTCCTTCACGGAGGAGTACAACAAGAAGGCCCTGAGCAGGATCGAGTCCTACGAAAGGCTGGAGTTCCTGGGCGACGCCGTATTGGAGTTCCTGGTATGCGAATGCGCATACGGTCTGCCGCAGCTCGGGAGCGAAGGGGCGATGACCAACGACTTCAAGCAGAAGGCGGTGTCCAACGCCAGGATCGCCGAGTACCTGAGGGCCGCCGGAGTGGATGTGGACAGCGTGATGCTCATGGGCAACGCCTTCAGTTCCGCCAACGGTTCCAGGATCAACGACGACCTTCGTGCGGACGTGTTCGAGGCCCTGCTGGCGGCCGTGTACCTGACATTCGGGATCGACTGTGCCAGGACCATCGTGGAGAAGGTCATCCTGCGTCCTCTGAGGGACAGTTTGGGTTTCTGAGGGCCCCTTCTCCTTTCCTTTAATACTTATATTGTTAAGCGAATACCCGACCCATGGATGTAGACAGCACGGTAAAGGCCATCGTTTCGATGGAGATCCGCGGAGCGGGAAGGATCGCCAGGGCAGGTGCCTCGGCGCTCTCCGATTTCGCCGGAAGCTACAAGGGCGACGATATCTCCGAGTTCCGCAGGGAACTCGATGCCGCCAAGGAGAAGATCCTGGGTTCGAGGCCTACCGCCGTATCGCTGTGGAACGGCGTCCACGCCACGCTCAGGGGCGTCGGCGCATGCGAAACCGTCGCGGAGGCGAAGGACAGGATAATCGCGAACGCCGAGGCGTTCAACGAATCCTCGCTCAAGGCAGTGAAGATCATCGGGGAGATAGGGGCCAAGCGCATCCAGGATGGGGATGTCATCATGACACACTGCAACAGCAGTGCGGCCCTCAGCGTCATCAAGACCGCGTTCAGACAGGGGAAGAAGTTCAAGGTCTACGCCACCGAGTCCCGCCCGTGGAGGCAAGGCATCCTGACGGTCAACGAGCTGGCGAAGGAAGGGATCGATGTCACGCTGATCATCGACAGCGCCGTCAGGTCGGTCATGAAGAACGTGACCAAGGTGTTCGTGGGTGCGGATACGATAACTTCTCACGGAACGCTCATCAACAAGGTGGGCACGTCGCAGGTCGCCCTCGCCGCCAACGAGGCCAGGGTGCAGGTGTACGTCTGCAGCGAGACCTACAAGTTCTCGCCCATGACCCTGTTCGGGGACATGGTGACGATAGAGGAGCGCGACCATGCCGAGGTGATCGGCAACGCCAAGCTCGAACCGGGCGTGAAGATATTCAACCCCGTCTTCGACAGCACTCCGTCCAAGTACATAGATGCGATAATAACCGAACTGGGAATGATCGCCCCGGGTTCGGTCTACCACGTCATGACCAGTCAGCTGGGTGACGAGATCTTCAGGTTAACAGGTGAATGAAATGAGCACATCATACATGCATATCGGAGAGGACATCGACGTAGACAGGTACGTCATTTGCGACTACAGGGTGACGACCGGACTGTCCATGGAGAAGGCGGCCAACTCCATCGCCGCCGAGCAGTCCACGGGCACATGGACCGACCTGACCACCACGACGCAGAAGATTGTGGACAACTACGGGGCAAAGGTCCTGTCCATCGAGGGCGACATGACCCGCATAGCGTATCCCGTGGAGGACTTCAGCATCGAGGTCGGAGGGATCCCGCAGATACTGTCGGTCATCGCAGGGAACCTGTTCGGATTGGAATCCATCGGCAAGCTGAGGCTGGAGGACGTGTTCTTCCCCAAGTGCATCCAGGAGATGTACAGGGGACCCAAGTTCGGAGTCGACGGCCTGAGGAAGATCCTCGACAGGCCCGAGAAGCCCCTCGTGGGTACGATAGTGAAGCCCAAGATCGGTCTCCCTCCGAAGGAGACCGCCGCCTACGTCTACGAGGCGGGTGCGGGAGGACTCACCAACTCCAAGGACGATGAGACCCTGGTAGACCAGAAGTTCTGTCCCATAGAGGACAGGACGGTCGCGGTCGCCGAGGCTTTGGACAGGCTGGCGTCCGAGGGGCACCAGATGGTCCACGCGATCAACATCAGCACCAACGGCGACAAGATCCTCGAACTGGCGGAGAAGGCCCAGTCCTGGGGAGCGAAGCAACTGATGGTCGACGTCATCACATGCGGATTCGCGGCGGTCCAGGCACTGGCGGAGGACCCGTCGATAAAGGTGCCCATCCATGTCCACAGGACCATGCACGGCGCGCTGACCAGGGACCCGCTCCACGGCATATCGATGCTTCCCATCACGAAACTCGTCCGCATGTGCGGAGGCGACGCGCTGCATATCGGAACGCTCGGGGTCGGAAAGATGTCGGGCAACGCGGGCGCGGACCTCAACAACCTCCATGCCTGTCTCGACCCCTGCGGAGGTTACAAGACCGTCATGCCTGTATGCTCCGGAGGTGTGTACCCCGGAATGGTCGGCAAGATGGTGCAGGCCTCGGGAAAGACCGTGCAGATCCAGGCGGGAGGAGGCGTCGCCGGACACCCCGGAGGGGTCAGGAAGGGCGCCATGGCGATGTGCCAGGCAGTCGATGCGGCGTTCAACGACATCCCGGTCCAGGAGTACGCCAAGGATCACGAAGAGCTCAGGATAGCTCTCGAGATGTGGGGATCGAAATGAACTTCAAGGTCACCCTGTGCGACATGGAGGACAGCAGTCCGCAGGTCGTGCTCCATCCCGACGATGCGAAGGAGATCGGTCTGAAGATAGGCGACCGCATCACCGTGAAGGGATCGGTCGGACTGTGGACCACACTATACGGCACATCGCCCACCTATTCAAGGAGGGGGGAGGCGTGCATGCCCAAGGCGTTCCTCGACAAGCACGGTTACGTCGAGGGGGAGACGGTGGAGATAGAGCACTGCCCCCGTCCCGAATCCGTCAGGTTCATCAGGAAGAAGATGGACAGGGGCAAGCTCACGGAAACGGAGATATTCGCCATCATACAGGACATCCTGGACGGGAAGCTGTCGGACATCGAGATCTCCTCGTGGCTCACCGCACTCTACACTGTCGGCATGGACATAGAGGAGATTGCTGCCCACACCAGGGCGATGCTGGAGACCGGCGACAGACTGGAGTTCCCCGACAGGCCGGTGTTCGACTTCCACAGTCTGGGAGGCGTCCCCGGAAACAAGATAACGCCCATCGTCGTGTCGATTGTCGCGGCGGCGGGACTGATGATACCCAAGACCTCGTCCCGCGCCATAAGCAGCGCCTGCGGATCGTCGGATTTCATAGAGACCTTCTGCAACGTGGAGATCTCCGCGGAGGACGTGAAGCGCATCGCGATGGAGGTCGGAGGCGTGTTCTCATGGGGAGGCTCCATGAACCTGGCGCCCGTGGACGATCTGGTGATAAGGGTCGAGAACCCCCTGGGGATCAATCCGCGCGCACAGATGCTGGCATCCATCCTGAGCAAGAAGATGGCCATCGGAGCCAACTACCTCCTGGTCGACGTCCCCACCGGACCCGGGACCAAGGTCCCCGACAAGGAGGCCGCGCATGCGTACGTACGCGACTTCACCGATCTGGGCCGCCTGCTGGGAATCAACATCAAATGCGCGGTGACCTATGGCGGACAGCCCGTAGGATATGCAATCGGACCCAATCTGGAGGCGAGGGAGTGCATCAGCGTGCTGGAAGGCAGCGGCCACCCCAACAGCGTCGTGGAGAAGGCCTGCGAACTGGCGGGCATGCTGCTGGAGATGGGAGGCATCCCCAACGGCGCCAAGCGCGCAAGGGAGCTGCTGGACAGCGGCGAGGCGCTGAAGAAGTTCAAGGAGATCGTCGTGGCCCAGGGCGGAAGGGCGGACCTGAAATCCGAGGACCTGAAGCCCGGAAAGTACTGCCGGGAGATACAGGCGGTCAGGGCAGGCTACATCAACTCGATCAACAACAAGGCCCTCGTGGCGATAGCCAAGGCCGCAGGGTCGCCCAACGACAAGGGCGCAGGCATACTGCTCGCCAAGAAGCAGGGCCAGCGCGTAGAGGTCGGCGACGTCATATGCACGATCTACGCCGACTCCGAGGCCAAGTGCGCCCGTGCGAAGGAGCTCGCCGTACACTATTCCCCCTTCGGAGTGGAGGGGATGGTCATCGAGAAGGACTGAGCATGCGCAGACTGTGCTTCACCGTGGACCTGGACAGGGACGTCAACGATGCCGTCATAGGCAAATCCGCCGCCGTATCCATGGACAGGGGCCAGGGCACCGAGCCCAGGTTCTCCTCCTCCGCAAAGGGGGCCGGATTGATCATGGACCTCATGGACGACCTGGGCATGCGCTGCACCTTCTTCGCGGAGGCCCGTACGCTCAGGAAGACAGGCGTGGGAAGGACGATCTCCAAGCACGAGGTCGGACTGCACGGCCTGGAACACGAGGACTTCACCGGCGCCCGTACCAAGGTCATACTGGGTCATGGTGAGATGAGGGAGATCACCGAGCGTGCGATGGTCATCATCAGGGATGACGTCGGCCGTTCCCCCAGAGGTTTCCGCTCCCCGTACATGGATCCGAACGAGGAGATGCTGGATTTCCTGCACGAGTACGGTATCATATACGACTCGTCCCGCTACGAGTACGTGTCCAGGAACACCGACGTGAGGAGGTCCGAGTCGTACGGCCTAATGGAGGTGCCCGTGCCCAAGGCGGAGGACCCGTCGGGAAGGATGATAACCTCCTATCTGTGGCCGATGCACGAGGGGAAGCGCGGTTACAGGGACTTCGTGGACCTCGGCAACAGGATCTACGAGGGCACATATGTGGTATGTACACACAGCTGGCACATGGTCGAGACCCGTGCCGGGGGGCTCATGTCGGAGGAGGAGATCAGGAAGAACTACGACAACGTCCGTTCGGTCCTGTCGGACCTGATCGACTGCGGATATGTGCCGCAGACCTGCGAAGAGGCAGTGAACCGCGGGTGACGCGCGCGATACTATAATAAAGCCCGGTGCAATCGGGAGTCCATGGCCTGCAGGATTATATCTGGACCGGAGGTATCCGGCGAGATCTACGGAGAGCTCCGTCAGCGTATCGAGAAACTGAAATCGGAGGGTACGACCCCCGGTCTCGCGGTGATACTCGTCGGCGACGACCCCGCATCGCAGGTCTACGTCCGCAACAAGGGAAGGAAATGCGAGGAGCTCGGCATGCATTCCGAGACCATCGTCCTCCCCAAGGAGACGACCGAGGAGGAACTGTTGGCGAGGATCGATGCTCTCAACAAGGACGATTCGATCCACGGTTTCCTCGTACAGCTCCCTCTTCCGAAGCACATCGACGAGGACAAGGTCATCGAGGCCATAGACCCGTCCAAGGATGTGGACGGATTCCACCCCGTGAACGTGGGGCGCATGCTCATAGGGAAGCCCGGATTCCTTCCCGCGACGCCCGCCGGGGTACAGCAGATGCTCCTGCGCTCCGGAGTGGAGACCGCCGGCAAGCACGTAGTGGTGGTCGGAAGGAGCAACATCGTCGGGAAGCCCATGGCGGCCCTCATGATCCAGCGCGGTCTGGGAGCGGACTCCACCGTCACGGTCGTGCACTCCAAGACGCCCGACCTCGGCTCCATCACGCGCCAGGCCGATATACTGATAGTGGCCATCGGGAAGCCCAGGTTCATAACCGCCGACATGGTGAAGGACGGAGCGGTCGTCATTGACGTGGGCACCAACAGGATAGACGACCCGACCCATCCCAAGGGATCCAGGCTGGTGGGCGACGTCGATTTCGAGAACGTAAAGGAGAAGGCATCGGCCATCACGCCGGTGCCCGGAGGCGTCGGCCCCATGACGATATGCATGCTGATGGCCAATGCCGTAAAGGCCGCGGAGAACGCGGCGAAGTCACGCTAAAGGTGAAAACCATGATGAGAGAATGCGAGGAGCACGGATACTTCCGCGAAGAGACCTGTCCGATCTGCGGAGAGGAGGGGAAGTTCATTATGAACGACTATGAGATGGAGAAGTTCGGCAGGATGATGGCCGGAATCCTCAGGCACGGCAGGTTCGATCTGCCCATGGACGACCAGGGATTCGTCTCCATCAGGAGGGTGGTATCCGCCATAAAGGAGCACAACCCCCGTATGCACTGGATCAGACCCCACCACATCGAAGCGCTGGTGGACACCGATCCCAAGGGAAGGTACCAGATCGTCGGAGACATGGTCAGGGCAACGTACGGCCACACCATCCAGGGACTGGATCTCCAGCTGCCCACCGACAACATCCCGGACGAGCTCTACTACCCCACCACCGAGGAGGAGGCCGAGATCATACTGGAGACCGGACTCGTCCCCGTCGACAGGGCTATGGTGCACCTCTCGCTGACGTACCAGGACGCCTACAACGCGGGGTCCGTCCGTGTGGAGGACCCGCTCATACTCGCCGTCGATGTGGACAGATGCTTCGACGAGGGATACGACATCGGAAGGGCAGGCAGGACGGTGTTCCTATGCAAGAAGGTGCCCGCCGACTGCCTCAGGATCATCCACGAGGAAGAGCTCAACTGCTGAGGAATGCGGATGACACAGAAGATGACCCCCGAACAGGTGAGGGAGAGATTCGGCCCCATGTTCTGCAAGGGACTGGTGACCATGGTGGATGAGAAGAACGGCATCGCCAGGATCATCGAGGTCTGCTCTTCCAAGGGCCCGTCCGAATGGGACATAGTGAACAGGAGGAGGACCGGAGGGATCATAACGGAAATCGGCGCCGAAGGCACCACCATAGTGATGGACACCGTCATCGGCCAGAGGGACCTCCGTTTCGGTCCCGCATCCTCGGAGCTCGGAGGTCAGGGGATATCTTCCCTCGAGATCGTCGGCGACACCGTGCACACCAGATGGAAGGGCATCGCGGGCGCATCCGTGGGTGTGGGAGCATGTCTGCCCCAGGCACCCGGGGTCATCGAGACGATCTATCCCGACCAGATAACCATGGGCGGTGCGAAGACCCTCGAGACGGAGATCGTCACGCCCAAGATGGTCAGGGTCGTGATCGGTGTGGACGACACCGACACCCCGGAGCAGGGGGCGTCATGGGTCCTGACGATGAAGCTGGGCGCGGCATGCCCCTACGGAAGGTATCTGGACCACAAGATCGTCCAGCTCAACCCCAAGGCACCCAACAAGACCACCAACTGCTGCGGCACCGCGGTATCGTTCGCGGTCACCGAGGAGGATCTCCCGAAGCTCATCGATTTCGCGATCGACTTCGTGAGGAAGGGCACCTATTCCGACGACACCGTGATGGCCGTGATGGTCGGGCTCAAGGTCCCCGAGGACCTGGCGGAGTGGTCATGGAACGCAAAGTCGATCCTATACACCGTCGAGGAGGCGGAAGAGGTCGCCGAGAGGAACGGCCTGCAGCTCATCAACGTCACAGGAAGGAAGGGGACCATCGGTGCCGTCGCCGCCGTCGGATGCTTCGACATGGGCATCCGTGCGGCAGGTGTCCCGGAGGATTTCGAATGAAGGTCCCGAAGATCGTCACCGACAAGACCTACGGATACTACGAGGAGATGCTCGAGAAGGAGGTATCCGACGGTCCGATGCCCAAGCACATAGCCATCATCATGGACGGCAACAGGCGCTATGCCAGGGAGCTCGGGCTGGAGACCAGGGAGGGGCACCTCGCGGGCAAGGAGAAGATCCGCGATGTGCTCAATTGGTGCATGAAGCTCGACATCAAGGCGCTCACGGTCTACGCGTTCTCCACCGAGAACTTCCACAGGGAGGAGTCAGAGGTGGATTTCCTCATGGACCTGATCAACACCACCCTCCGCGAGATGGCCGACGATCCGGAGGTCTCCGAGAAGGGTATCCGTATACAGGTCATCGGCGAGAGGCAGCTGGTGCCCGACGAGATGAAGGAGACCATCGAGTACGCCGAGAGCAAGACCAAGGACTTCGACAACTACCACTTCAACATGGCCATCGCCTACGGCGGAAGGCAGGAGATCATCTCCGCCATCAAGGACATCGCGAACAAGGTGAAGGCGGGGGAGATAGACGCCGAGGACATCACCGAGGAGATGGTGTCCGATTACCTCTACACGACCGGCATGCCCGATCCCGACCTGGTCCTCAGGACCTCCGGGGAGTTCAGGATATCCAACTTCCTGCTCTGGCAGATGGCATACTCCGAACTGTATTTCACCGATGTATACTGGCCCAGCTTCAGGTACATCGACCTCCTCAGGGCGATAAGGTCGTATCAGAACCGTGCGAGACGGTTCGGGAAGTGAACCATGGGAACGGACATAGTATTCATCCACGCACCGACTGTGTACGATTTCAGGAAGAAACCGATATTCTACGGGCCGGTCAGCGACGTCGTGCCGTCCTCGCCCGTGTTCGAGATGTATCCCATCGGGTTCATGACCATGTCCTCCCATCTGGAGGCGGCGGGATTCAAGACCCGCATCGTGAACCTGGCGGTCATCATGCTCCAGGACAAGAATGCGGACATCGAGAAGATCATCAGCAAGCTGGACGCCCGCGTGTACGCGATCGACCTCCACTGGATGCCCCACTGCCACGGGTCCATCGAGATCGCCAAGCTGGTCAAGAAGTACCACCCCGAGGGGATAGTCGAATTCGGAGGATTCTCATCCTCATACTTCTACGAGGACCTCATCCAGAGGCCGTACATCGACATGGTCATGAGGGGAGACTCCACCGAGCTCCCCCACGTGAAGCTCATGCAGGTCCTGCAGGATGGAGGGAACCTCGAGGACGTTCCCAACCTGACCTGGAAGGACGCCAACGGCAAGGTCCACGTCAACGAGGTCACCAACATCCCCGAAGACCTGGACTGGTGCATGTTCGACTACGGTACGATGATCAGATGCACCCTGAGGAACAGGGACATCAAGGGCGCCCTGCCCTGGCTGGGCTGGGACAAGCTCCCTCTGACATCGGTCTTCACCGTACGCGGCTGCAGCTACAACTGTGCGGAGTGCGGAGGTTCCCACGCCGCCAACAAACGTCTCCTGTGCAGGGGCAAGCCCGCATTCAGGAGCCCGGAGAAACTGGTCGAGGACATGACCACGATCCAGAGCTATCTGGACACACCCATCTTCGTCATCGGCGACCCCCGTCAGGGAGGTCCCGACTACGTGGAGCGTCTCGCCAACGAGGCACGCCGCCAGGGAGTGAAGAACCACGTGGCCTTCGAGATATTCCAGCCCGGGAACGAGAAGTTCTTCCAGACCCTTCAGCACGGTTTCGGCGAGTACTCCATGGAGTTCTCACCGGATTCGCATGATGAGGTCGTCAGGCTGGCGATGGGCAAGGGCTACGACAACCCCTCCATCGAGAAGACGCTCACATCGTCGTTCCCCAACGGATGCGTCCGTTTCGACGTGTTCTACATGACCGGTCTGCCCCAGCAGACCCGCGAGTCCGCTCTGGACAGCGCCCGTGCGGCGAGGTCCCTGTGGAACGCGGTCGGCAGGGATGACAAGTTGTTCATCTACAACGCTCCCTTCGCGCCGTTCGTCGATCCCGGCAGCCGCGCCTTCGAGGAGCCCGAGAAGTGGGGCTACAGGTTCTTCGCGAGGACGCTCGAGGAGCACAGGCAGCTCCTGGAGAATCCGTCGTGGAAGCACGTCCTGTCCTATGAGACCAAATGGATGACCCGCGACGACATCGCCGAGACCTCCTACGATGCGGCATTGGAGCTCGCGAGCATCGAGCTCGAGTGCGGACGCACCACGCAGGAGGCCTACGACGAGCGTGTGGAGAGGACCGAGATAGCCAGAGGGCTCCTCCACAGGATCGACGACATCCTGCTGATAAAGGATGAGGCGGAGCGTGTTCAGAAGCTCTGGGACATAAAGGACGAGGGCGAGAGGATGATGGCATCCACGGTCTGCAACAAGAAGGACCTCGATTGGGATGCCGGTTCGATCTGGTCCAACGGACCCAGGGTGGTCACGGGACTCATCAAATCGTCCTGGCCGTTCAACAGGGGAAAGAGGCGCGGTCAGCAGTCGGTCTGACCGGAGGATTCCCTCCCGGAATGGAAGGGCGCCCTCCGACCTTTTTTCCTACTGGCTATGTGGGGAAGGCCGCCTCTCTATTATAGTATAATTTATTTGTAGATTGGAGAGGTCATCTCCTGCCCAGTTCGTGCGCCTTCTCCACCGATGCCTGTATGGCCGAGATGAACGCCGCACGGACCTTGTAGTCCTCGAGGACCCTTACGCCCTCGATGGTGGTCCCACCGGGGGAGCAGACCTTGTCCTTCAGGACATCGGGGTGCTCGCCGGATTCCAGTACCGTGACGGCCGAACCCATGACCGTCTGTGCCGCCAGTTTCAGGGACAGGTCCCTGGGCAGCCCCATGAGCACTCCGGCATCCGCCATGGCATCGATGATCATGAAGATGAATGCGGGAGAGCTCCCCGACAGGCCGGACACAGTGTCTATGTCCTTCTCCTTCACCTCGACGCACATGCCGATAGCTCCGAAGATGTCCTTGACGGCGGATACGTCCTCCTCGGTGCATCCGGGCGACTGCGAAAAACCGCTTGCGCCTACGAAATTCGTAGAGCAAATGTTGGGCATAACCCTTATCACTCTGCTATCTGGCACATACGTTTTCAGGGTGTCGATGGTGGTCCCCGCAGCGATGCTTATGAGCAGGTGTTCCTTGCCCATTTTGACCGTTCCGTCGGCAAAAACGTCGGGAATCTGCTGAGGCTTGACCGCAAGTACGATGACCTTCGCTTCCTGAGCGACCTCCGCGGAACTCCCGGTCACGCGGATGCCGAGCTCCTTCTCCGCTCTCCTGCGGGACTCCTCGTGGATGTTGCTCGCGATGATCTCGTCCGGCCTGAACAAGCCTTTGTCGACGATCCCTCTGATGATGGCCGAGGCCATCTTCCCCGTTCCGATGAAACCGATTCTGAATGTCATGGGCAGGATGTCATCGCTGTCACACTAAAAAAGGCTACGTCTGCGCCCGCACTTTATATTATATTAAAAACTCGCGCCCACAACCCTTTAATAGGTACATGACATGCGAACTGCCAATGTCACTAGTTGTGAGTTACATACCATTGGCGGTCCTGGGGGTACTTGCTCTCGGGTTCTCGCCACTCGCGTGGTGGATGTCTAGGTTCTTGAGACCTAAGAAGCCCACATCGTGGCAGGATCACACATATGAATGCGGTTCGGAACCGATAGGTGTCGCCCGCGTTCAGTTCAGGTTCCAGTACTACTCCTACGGAATTATCTTCCTGGTCTTCGACCTGGTCGCTACATTCCTGATGATCTGGACCGTCGCCTATTCGAAAGGCTACCTTTCAACGAATGCGACGATCTTCATACTGCTGTTCCTGGGTATGCTCCTGCTCGGTGTCACATACGCCCTCAAGAAGGAGGAATACGTATGGATATGAGCCTCTACCCCCACGCTGTCGCCATGAGCGCTGACGAGTTCATGTCCTGGTCGTCAGCGATGATCAACGAGATGCTGTCCGCCGGGGTCAAGAAGACCGTGGACAAACTCACCGGACCCGTCTGGGCCTGGGCCATGAGGAACTCGATGCACCCTCTCCACTTCGGACTGGCATGCTGTGCGATCGAGATGGCGGCCGCATCCGATACGAGATACGACGCTGAGCGTGTCGGTATGATCTACCGTTCTTCGCCCAGGCAGACCGATATCCTCCTCATCAACGGATGGATCTCGAAGAAGCTCCGCCCCGATATCAGGCGTCTTTACGAGCTCATCCCCTCACCCAAGTGGGTCGTCGCGATGGGAGAGTGTGCGATCTCCGGAGGCCCCTGGTACGACTCGTACAACATCGTACAGGGACTGGACCAGATCGTGCCCGTGGATGTCTACATCCCCGGATGCCCGATCAAGCCCGATGCGATGATAGACGGATTCATGCTGCTGCAGAAGAAGATCGACGCCTACTTCAGAAGAGGCAACTTCATGATGGACTGATAACATGGCTGACGATACACTCATAGAGAACCCCAGCTACGATGACGTTATCTCGCTCATCACCGCGAAGTTCGGCGACAAGGTCGCATTCCAGCAGTCGACCAAGAAGAACATAAAGTCGATCAACGAGAAGAGGAGGATCTTCATGACCGCCGACCGTTCCATCATCCAGGAGCTCGCGGCATTCCTCCATGACAAGCTCAACTTCGAGCACTGCTCCGCGATCGCAGGTGTGGACTGGGTCGACCACATGCAGGTCGTCTACTTCATCACGAACTACTTCAACTCAATAACCATCGAGATCAAGGTCGACGTACCCAACGACGATCTCCACGTGCCCACCGTCGCGCTGGTCTGGCAGGGAGCCAACTGGCACGAGAGGGAGACGTACGAGCTCTTCGGAATCATCTTCGATGGCCACCCCAAACTGGAGAGGCTGCTCACGCCTTCGAGCTACGAGTTCTTCCCCTTCAGGAAATCATACAAACTCAGGGGGCAGGAGTAAATGGCAGACGAAAAGATGAACGCAGATCAGATGTGGATCACCATGGGTCCGCAGCACCCCTTCTCGCACGGTCTCTGGACACTGCGCGTAAAGGTCGACGGAGAGATCGTCACCGACGCGGAGCCCGAGGTCGGATATCTGCACCGCGGATGGGAGAAGGAATGCGAGAACAGGACCTATCAGAAGATCATCCCCATGGCTGAC
>JAEEGL014356431.1_pt1 | contig 25310 bp, 18 predicted proteins | sample 9134231 | NCBI WGS metagenome assembly JAEEGL01 (sample SAMN16246548, study PRJNA631951) | gut metagenome | biome: gut microbiome; feature: rumen; material: fiber-attached | host: Bos | place: Iran: Karaj | collected 2018-10
CTGCGCTCAACGACGTCACCCGACGGATTGATCAGTTCTACGTACAGCACGTGGCTAAGGTCCGTCCTACGTTCCGTATCGCATCGTGTCACATAAGCCTTGAAACGAATGTATTCACCCTTGAAATATCCGGTATTGTCGAAGTGAAGATACACCTTCTCCTGAGGGGTATAGAGGTTGAACCGCATTACATGCTTCAAATAGTCAATCATTGCTGCTACCTGACTGGTATCGGAAGGTGTATTCTGAAGCTCTTGAGCTTTAACATTGTACACATTCGTCATTATCAATCCAATGATTATGGCGAATATATATAATTGCGATTTAGTATTCTTCATTATTCTTAAGATACGGATTTCTTTCATAATGCTATACCTTAATTATTATATAGACATCAATTTCTTAATAAATTACATCTGCCCTGATTCGATTAGTAAGATACATCGTTCGGTTAATCGGTCGTCATTTTCTGGATCATATTCTTTTTTAAGGCTTGCTCCAAATAAAGTAGCTATGGCATTTGACAACCCAGCCTTGAATTTACCCATGTAGGTTTTTATTAACTGATAACTAGTTTGCCCACATTGACGGTCTATTAGTTTTATAAGTAGCTTACCTTGAGCGAACGTCAATTTCTTCAATTTTGATGTGTATTGTTTGCGTAAGCTTTTTTCAACCTGTTTCATATACTCATCCTTTTCTGCTTTAGTTTCTAACGAATCGAGATGAGCTATTGTAGCATTAATAGTTTTTTGAATGTCAACAGCAATGGGATATACCTTCTTAATGTTAGCGGCAATCTTATAATACTTTTTTGCTTGGCGCTCATTCTTGAAAACCAATTGATTAAAAATATATACATCTGAAAGAACAAACCAAGGAATTTCTTCACCATCATACATAACGGTTCCAGCATAGCCTACACCATGTGAAAAAATAGGGTCACCAGCGATTTTATCAGTTGTCTCATCGACAGTGACTTGTTGGGCTATGGCTTTTTCTGCCTTGAAAAAGAGTCCTATTATTGCGAATAATATGTAAACATATAACTGCTTCATGCTGCAAAAATAAGAATATTCTTTCTCCTTTTTGATTCCTATTCGTGATTATTAATAATAATTATGTTTTTTTAGTTAATAATCATATTGATTTGCTCTTGAATATTCTTTTCATCGAATCTCGATAATGACACATCTGTTACGATTGTTTTCTGTAAAAGGATGCTCAGTATCACCATATGACTTTACCTTAATCACATCAGCAGGTATTCCCTTGCGAGTTAATAAGCTTGTTACTGCTTTAATACGTTGATCAGATAATTGTTTATTAAGTCTGGTATCGTTTGTTTCCTTATCAGCATAACCTTTCAAATACACAGTTTTATCTTTATTTTTCTGGTACCATAATACCAAGTCATCAATAAGATTATCATTATTGATATCTGATCGGCGAGGCTGGAAGAAAAAGACATCTCGATACATGCCCTCTAAAGCACCTATTGGATAATCTTGATACTTAACAGTTTTCTCATCATCTTTTTTACCTTGGTTTGAATTCAATTCATTTGTCCTAAACAAATCTCGAGCAGTTCGATAGTTTTGTGTAGAATCTTCTTTAGTAGGAGCTTCTACATAATCTAAAGAGTCGGCATCTGTATAGTAAGCTTTGTTTTGTCGAGCTTTATTGAAGGCTTCAGATTCAAGTCGGTTTTCAGAATCGAAAAAGACTTCTTCATAGTCAGTTCTGTCAAGTGTTGGACGTACGATATGGATGTCAAATCTCATCTCGGCAACTCCATCAGGTTCAATGTTTCCAAACACTCGGATCTTATGCTCTGCAAAACCAACATTTTTGGTAGAGTGGAAAATAGTAAAAAAACGTTCTTCTTCCCCTGGAGGAATCATACCCGAACCAATTGACGACAATTCAATTGAACCATTTGACGGCTGAATGTCTTTTATCACCAGAATCTCGTTGCCAACATTCTTAATGACCCATATCATGTAAACATCATCTCCAAGCACAACAGGCAGGTAGTGACGGACTGAATCTTCAATTTCTATCCTTGTAGGACCTATAATTTTTGTACATGATGTCAGTAAAATGGTTGGTAAAGCCAAAATGATGAATGACACAACTATTATCGTTCTTTTAACCATCATATAATCCTTTGTTTTTAATTATTCTCAAATTTCTTTAAATAAGCATCAATATCGGCATCTGTTTCTCCATAATTATTCATGCCTTTCAGTTCTTTATGACCCTTTAAACGTTCTATCAATTCTGTTTTGATTTGTGGGTCGTTTTCTTTGTTTTGCATGGCCATAATCTGTAATTGGGTGAAACATAATGCCGTTAGCATATAATTGAGTTTTTCTTTTTCTATACCAGTAACGTCCTGTGCAGCATTCTCAAGTTGGTTACGAAACTCTTCGAAATTCTTCACATTCAAATAAGACTCAACTTCCTCTTCGATAGAACCATAAAGCGGTATGATATGATTAGATTCATCCACTTTTCTTTCCAGTTTCAAATAATAGTCGGCAATCAGTTTTCCTGTTTTTGGATAGTTTTCTTGGTAATACTTCCGTACTTCTGCATCTACATCAAGTGCTAAATCATACATCATCTTACAAAGGATGCATGTCTGCATATCATCGAAAGTGGCGTAATCATCCCCACTACCATTTAGGAAGATGCCTTTAACTCCTAGTCGGTCATATAATTGGAATCGTCGTTGCATTACTTTTAGGAAAGGGAAAGGGGACAGGTAGTCGCTAAAGTTGCGTGCATAGTCCCAAATATAGATAAGGGATGTTTTCTCTTTCCATTCCTTAACCATATTGACAAATGTTCTGTAACCCTGGTTTTCACTAAAAGCCACTCTCATCGGTAAATCAATGGCGCTAATAATAACACCTACATTAGAAGGTAGTGTGTCTTTTGGGGCTATGCGAGTGGAATGATAAGCAGAAGTGAAGAACTGATGTTTTGGAAATCTCTCAGCTAATCTCCGCATCATATTGGTAACAGCAGGAGTTGCATTTGTTTTGGTATTACCGGCAGCAATGCATTTTTTACAAGTACATGATTTTTTGTTATCACGTGGCATAATGCTGATACGTGTCGAAGAACCAGGTTGTTCTCCATCACCGAAGTTATCAATGATGTATTCTACGAGCTTGTCGTACATTAAGTCGCTACTGAAACAATATTGCTCTTTATCTTTCTTTCCATCAATTGTGGCAAGAACACTATTGTCAGGATTTTCTCCTAATGCTTTATGAAGATTATGCCCCCACAATCCCCAGTCATAATCAACATGGTGGGTGCCGTAGAAGTCACGTGTACTTTCGAGGGCATTTGTGGGACTATAAATACCTCTAAACTCAAAGGGTGATTTTGGCTCTTTCTGGTTGCTTTGAGCATGACATGACATTAGTCCAATAGTGCACACACATATATATGCTGATACATTGAGAACATTTACCCGTTTCATATGTTTATTTCTTTAGAAGTTAATGAAAACAGAGGCGTTGATGTAGAACATATTCATATAGGTAATGCCGAATTCCGGATTCGTTTCCAATGCTCCGCTTACGACCGCCTCATTTTGGGTATATAATGTGTACCAAGTTCCTGAGAGTGTGAATCCTAAATGCTGATTAAAGCTATAGTATCCACCCATACCGACAAAGGTGTTCAAGTGATCAAAGGTTGAAGGAAGGGACCGGTCAATGATAGAGTTCTCTGGGGCGGTTCCTAAGCCTGCTACACCAAATACATGACCAGGATTACCTTCAATTGGGAAGAATTGGAATTTTGTTTGACCGCTAAAGAAGAACTTACCGGTAAGAAGATAAGCATTAACACCTCCAGACAGAACAAACTGTTCGTATGTTTTCGTTAGTCCAAGTGAAGCAGAGTATAGCTTTTTAAACTTACGTAACCATCCGAGGATTTTGTATCTGTGGGTCGTTCCCTCTCTGAGTAATTCAAATACACCTTCGTATGTTTGTATTCTTCGGAAGCTAGCATCTATGTTGATAGTCCAGTCTCGAGGGAGCTCATAGGAGAGTCCTGCTTTTATTGTCCATTCTGGGAAGTATTTGTTTGCCCATCCAATTTTCGCATAGGCATCCAATTTCTTGTCGAATCTATGTTTTAATTGTCCAGCAATCATTATACCAGTACCACCTTCTTCCATCTCGCTTACGTTATCAGCTGCAGTACCGTCTCGACCTAGATAATTCAATTCAATAGTATAATCGTTCTTTTTCGTCCTTCGTGTGTAACTTAATGTAGCATTAGCAGAAATCTTGTCCATATTACCAGGTCTCGCTTGTTGATAATCTAAGGAAAGAATATTTGGATAGTTTTTGTTGAGCATACTGTTTAACAATCTAGTATGTCCAGGTAATTCTGCCAATGATGGTTTGTACATTTTTAGATATTCGTATGCTTTGTCATACTCTCGCATATCTTTGTAGATAAGTCCCTTTGTGTACAACAACTCATTATGTGTAGGCCAAATCGTTAATGCAGAGTCAACAAGTTCCATTGCTTTTTCGTATTCTTTTTGTTTAGCATACTTCAAAGCAAGTGTTTGACAACTTGTAACATAAGTACCAATAACAGTAGAATCTCCTACGTATGTTTCGAGCAGAGGATAAGTGATGTCAATTGCCTTTCTATCGTCACCTGCAGCTTGATATGTCTGTGCTTCTTTGACAATGAAGAATGGGTCTTCTGGGAATTGCTCTCTACCAATTGCCACATATTTTGCGGTTTGTTCTTCATTGTGAAGCAGTTGAGAAGTAGTAATACCCATTCTGAGAATACTATTGCTGTTAGGGCAGATTTCAATAGCATCTTTTATTTGGCTATCAGCAACGTATAGCATTCCTTGTTCAATGAGAGACTTAATGTATGGCGTAACAATTTCTTCATAGGCAGTCGCATAGGCTGCTTTCAACGAATCGTTCTCATACATATATCCTTCGCGTAAAATGTCGAGTGCTTTTGCTGTTTGTCCTTGCTCATTGTTGACTTTGGCTTTCAGTTGTCTGTATGCATTGCTGCCAAACAATCTGTTATATTCATCTAATGTTTGGTCTGCATCAGAATATTTCTTTGACAAAAGATAGCAGTTGAATAATTTGAGCATTGCTGCCTTTCTTAATTCACCTTCTACCTGATCTTGTGTTGCCATCTTCAATAAGGGGATAGCTTCGTCATATTGTCCAAATCGCATGAACTCATCCGCTTTATCTGTGTTGATGCGAGCTAACTCGGTTGCTACTTCCTCATTTGAGGGATTCAGGGTGTAAAGTTTGTTGAGCAGGCTGTTGGCCTTAGTTACATTTCCAAGACGACGGTTTACTAAATATTCTTTGTAAAGCAGTTCTGGACTTTCTTTACTGGATTTTTTTGCTTCTTCAATATATACCAAAGCATCGTCATAATATCCTCTCGAAATTGAGGTGTTGAGCAAGAATGTGAGTGCCTCAGATGAGTGGTTTGTGTCATATTCTTTGGCATATTGAATGTATGGATCATACATTTGTGATGCTCTGGCAGCATCCAACATCATTTTTTTCTCTAAGCTTGCAGCAAGTGCAGAATAGTGTGTGCCCTTAAGGGATGCGAGGTATGCTCGAGCTTCGCTATAGCGGTTCATTCCTGCTAGGATACCGACTTTTTTCTCAACCAATGTTGGTGAGTTAGTTGTAACAGAACCTTCTCCTGCAATTTCAGCAGCTTCTGCATCATGTCCATATTGTAGGAGCAAGTTCGAAAGGGCGAGGTAGTATTCTGGATTTTTCGGGCTCATCTGAATCAGCTGACGTAGTGTCTCGAATTGTGATTGTGCATCTCCCTCTTCATGTTGCTTGAGATACTTCATCTCCACACGATAATTCCAATCTTTCCTAATTCTTTCATTGTCAGGATAGATGCTGCGGAGTCGTTCGAGCAGCAAGTCTGCTTCGTGGTCATTTCCCAAATAGCGATATAATGCAATCTTTTTACGCCATAAGCGTTCATTGTAAGGACTAACTTCCAACAATTCGTTCACATAAACGATGGCTGATGAGTAGTTTTTTGTCTCTTCCTCTACTTTTACCAAGAGTTCTCTGGCTTGATGGTTTGAGTTATCATCCTTCAATGAGTTGATGAGATAGTATCTGGATTTGTCATATTGTTGGAATTGATAATAATAATGTCCCATCAATTCATTCAATGCTGACACATAGGGATACTCATTGATTCCTTCATCCAAGAGTTTCTTTCCCGCAGTCCATTCTCCTCGTTTAAAGTGCCCACGTACTACTTCGTCATAGTATCCTGGACTTTTGTCAATGAGTGCGGTGATACTATTTTTCTTAATCTGCGCCATCGACGGTATTGATGTACAGATAATAACACCTGTGCATACAATTAAACTGAGAATGCCTTTTAACATGATTCTTTTCATGATCATATCGCTCATATCAATCTGTTATCGATTTGATTACTTTTTCTTCTTCTTCTTAACACCTTGACGGTTCATATCGCCCCAGACAGCTTTCTTACGTGTCAAATAGTTGTAATAGCCTCTGATGGTTGAGTATACCACAAGGGGGTGGTAAAAGATTGGCTCTAAAAGCCCAGCAAGTAGCAACAATGCGTAGCTATTTGATTTGTGGTATGAACTGCCTAGCAAGTAGTCGTAGAATACCACAAATGAACTTAGCATTACACTGAAAAGGAAAATAGCACCGAACATGACAAAGAACGTATCCCAGTTTACACCACCTGTAAGGGCGAGGTAAATAATCAAGCAGATACCGATAATCTCAATCATTGGTGCCAAGAACTCAAAAGTGAAAGTATATGGGAAAGTAAGCATACCCAATGTTTTGTATTTTGGATTGAGTAGCATACGAGAGTGTTCAAAAACTAACTGGATTAATCCTCGTCCCCAACGTGTACGTTGACGTATCAGGGTTTTAATATTTGAAGGGCCTTCTGTCCAACAACAGTTGTGAGGGATTTGCACTACTCTGTATGGGCGTTTGAAGTCACAGCAATAACCAATCATGCGGAATAGCATATCCATATCTTCTGCAAATGACTCGGAACCATAACCACCTGCTGCAATAACCACTTGTAGGTTGAACAAACCATAACCTCCAGATACGTTGTTCATGGCATTGATACACGACCATCCCATTTTACCAATCAAGAAACTTCGTTTATACTCTAGGTCCTGGAATAGTGGTATTGGCTTGGTTGATGTGCTCAATTCTACGATTTCACCATTCTCGATGGTAGCACCATTACTCATACTCATCGTTCCACTTACAGCAATTACTGAGTCGTCAAGCAAAACAGGGAAGATACAATGGTAAATCGCATCGTTTGACAATATACAGTCCACGTCCGTATTAATGAAGTATGGATTGGAAACAACGTTCAAGCCACCATTAACTGCGTCTGCCTTAGTTCCTCCGTTCATCTTATCGACCACTACCAGTTTTGAGTATTTGATAGAGCTGGAGCGGAAAAGGCGTTTAAATGGTTTGCAATGGATGTGCTCTATATAGTCATACGGAACTTCTACCATATCGAAGTTTTCAATCAACTTCTCCAATGTCCTATCTTTACTTCCGTCGTTTACAATAACGATCTCAAAGTTTGGATAGTCCTGACGCAATAGTGAACGAACGTTATCTACCACTGTCACCTCTTCGTTGTATGCAGGTGCAACAATTGATACACCCGGTACGTACGGAGTACTGTCGACCATGTGCTTGATATAATCATCCGACCACTGCTTATAGTTTGAACTGTATATGTAAGCCATAATTAGCAAGGCAACATACGACGTGATCAAAGCTAATGAGTAGAAGAAGATGATATAGCCGTAGAATAAGAGAAGTATGTTAAGCATATATTGTCTGGATTATTATTTGTAATTACTTGAGTTAATTCTTTGATTATGAGAACTGTTGTAACTGTTTCAACAAGTTGGTTGCATCGATTTGATCGAGTAATATCCTATGCTCATCTCCAACCTGAGTCTGTGAGCGGATAATCTCAAATCTTCGACGTCCTTCCAATCCATATAAGTACATACAGGTCATGGCTTGCTCCTGTGTTTCCTTGGAAGATGTTGTATTATATACTTTTTCGAAGAAATCGACTTGATTGCCCGAATTGATGGCGAGTACTGTCTTAAGAAGCTCTCGTTTTATTTGTTCGGGTTGTCGATCGTAAGAGTCAACCAATGCTTGCTCGTTCTCGGCTCTTGCTAATTGGGCAGTAGCACGCATGGCTGCCAATCGGCTACTATAACGAGGGGAAAGGAAGAACTTTGCCAATTCGTTTTTCTCATTTTCACTTCCCCAGTAAGCAACTTCTTCTATGAGGAATGCTGCTGCTTGCTCGTTTTTCAACCCTTCAGCAATTGTTAAGAATGATGGCATAGGACGTCCGCATTCTTGTAGCCAACCAAACAAACGGTGGGTCAACATAGGTCGCCAAGGCGGCATTTTTTGGTTCAAGTCTTCTTCAAGATATTGATAAGGCTCGTTTTCCGTACAAATAGTATATGCCAAACGTGCCATCAGACGAATATTCGTGTTGTGGTGGTTAAGATAAATAGCTAACTCACCTTCGCTAATGTGAATGTTGAGGTTCACAACCATCTGTAAGGTTTCAAATACTCTTTTGCGTCCAACTAAGCATCTCTCGATATAGTCAATAACACCTGTAATCTCACAGATATACTGAATGTTAGGAAGATAGAGAATTTCGCATAGTTCCATTCGGAGTGAGGATATCAGCTGAGTAAACATCTTTGGGTCGTATTGTTTCAAATCCTCAATGCTGCATCCGAGCGTTTCTTCCAATTCCATCGTCGATGGGGGATCTGGAAGAATCATGATGTTATACAAGGGCTCTCTAAATTTCTCTTCTAGTTTTTTGTATTCTTTTTTGTATTTGGTTGTCTTTCTTATCATTAGGAAAAACAAAACATAAAGGACCATCATCACCAAAAGACAAGCAATGATCAAACCATATGCAGTTCGTACTTGCCAAAGATAGTCGGCAAAGTAATTTTCAATGTTGTTCATGTAATAGACAAAGACTTCCCATCCATGGAATTCTGCAACTGGTCCTTGTAATTGTGTAAATATATCGAAATACATTTAAATGTTGTTTTACTAATTAGTTTGCGTTAATTGCAATTTCGACTGCAAAAATACAGATTTTTTTTTTATTTACAAAATAAAATGACAAAAAATAGACATTTTCGACTAAAGATAATGCGTTGGTAGGAGTAAAACTCCTAATATAATAGCAAAATAAAAAATCCTCTCAAAACTGAATGAGAGGATTTTTCGCTATAATAGTGTTGCTATTTTTCTCCAAGTTTATTGATTTGTTTTGCAACACTTGTGATTAGTCTTTCCATGATAATTGGTTTGTTGACAAAATCGTTTGCTCCGAGTTCCATTCCTTTGACAATATCGGCTTCCGAGTTCAAAGCTGAAAGGATGATAATTGGCAAATCTTTGGTTTTTTCAAATGCTCGAACTCTTCGGATTACTTCAAAGCCGTCGATACCTGGCATCATTAAGTCAAGTAATAAAAGGTCAGGTGCGTCTTGACTTATCATGTCAAGTGCTTGTTGTCCATTTGCGGCTGTTTCAACTTTAAATGTGTACTGTGCAAGCATTTTGCGGACAAGAAGAATATTAAGTGGAACGTCGTCAACGATTAATACCTTCAGTTTGTCAACATCAATATTTGGATTAATATTCGCATTCATGAGCTGTGTATTATTTGTGAGTTCTTTACTTTAAGAGTGCAAAGATAAGCGTTCTTTTGATATTGACCAAACTTTTGGCCATTTTTTTTCTTTTTTCTTACATTTTTCTTCCCAATCTGGTCACTTCGGTACTATTTTGCTTTTTATACTTTCAAATTAGCATTGTTTTTTTAGCACGTAGCGCTCATCAAAAAAAACCTCCTACTCTGGAGTAGAAGGCTTAAAATATGCGATAATGTAAAAAAGTTATATATAACTATTTATACACTCTTGATTATAGATTTGGATTAATCTTGTTCCATTCTGAAATAGGTGGAACAATATTCAGAGTTACAAGTTCATCGCGCATTTTGCAGAGATGTTCATAAGATGCATCGAGTTTTGCCAATTCCTCAGGTGTACCAGTAGGCATTTTGTAAGTACATCCCTTTGTGTCAAGGGTGGTGTCCATTGCCATCATGATGTGATTGTATTTCTCGTTGCAAACGTATGTTCCAGCTGGCCAGCGGAATTTCTCTCCACCCATGACTGAGCGTATCATCTCTACTGAACAATATGCTGGGCTTTGCCAAGAACTGCGTCCACGAAGTTCGATGATCTTTGCACCTCCTTTAGTAACGTCAACTTTTAGTTGCTCCCACTCTTCTTCTGTGCATGCAGGTGTGCCGATAAGTTCGCTGAGTGGTTTGCCATTTACCTTAACAGCGCTTCCGAATACTGCCATCTGCTCTCCATGACCGCCATATGTAGCACATCCAGTTACTTCGTATTGTTTGCATCCAAACTTCTTAGCCAGTGCTGATTGCAGACGAGTTGAGTCAAGAGCTGCGAGGGTAGTAACCTGTCCTGGCTTTAAGCCTGAATAAAGCAAAGTAACAAGACCTGTGAGGTCTGCAGGGTTGAAGATAACGGTTACATGCTTCACGTCTGGGCAATATGTCTTGATGTTTTTACCTAGTTCTTCTGCAATCTTACAGTTGCCAGCAAGGAGGTCTTCGCGAGTCATACCAGCTTTACGTGGAGCACCTCCTGAAGAAATGATATATTTTGCATCCTTGAATGCTTCAGCAACGTCAGTTGTTGCTGTCAGGTTTACTCCGTCATATCCACAGTGGAACATTTCTTCCATTACACCCTCCATGCCTGGAGCATAAACATCATAAAGGCATACGTTTGGTGTGAGTTTCATAGTTAATGCAAGTTGCACCATCGTTGAGCCGATCGCGCCACCAGCTCCAACAATTACAAGTTTGTCGTTTGTTAAAAATCCCATAATGATTCTATTATTAATTGATTAATGAAAATACGTATTTTCGCTTATGCACATTTATTTTTCTGCAAAAATACAAAAAAAATACAATTCACGAACTACAAATCACGAATCTTTTATAAATTTGCATGAATTATTCCTAAACAAACCTACAAATTATGAGCAAAATAGAAAGTAGACTTTGCGATTTGCGTCGATTGATGTCTGAAAATGCTATCGATGCGTTCATCACTCCAAGTACTGATCCCCATTGTGGCGAATATGTTCCCGAACGTTGGAAATCACGTCGCTGGATTTCTGGATTTACAGGTAGTGCTGGTATAGCAGTGGTTACAGCCGAAAAAGCTGCTTTATGGACAGATTCTCGCTATTTCATACAAGCAAAGGAACAATTGGAGGGTACTGGGTTCCAACTGATGAAAGAGAAGATAGAGGGTACGCCAAGCATTGTTGAGTGGTTGGGTGGTTTCTTGAAACCTGGTGATACAGTAGCTGTTGATGGATGGGTCAATACGGTTGCAGAAGTTAATTCTATGCGCGAGGAACTGGATTCTTATGGATTGAGGCTCGTTACTGATATTGATCCTTACGATAAAATCTGGCTTGATCGTCCAGGTATCCCTGATAGTAAGGTGTTTGTCCAGAAATTGGAATATGCTGGAGAATCAGCCGCTCATAAATTGACTCGCATTCGTGAACAGTTGGGAGGTCATGCTTTGCTCACTACTTTTCTTGAGGATATTGCGTGGACGCTCAACCTGCGAGCAGATGATATTCTCTATACCCCATTCTTTGTTAGTTACCTTATTATTACTCCCAAGAATGCCACCTTATATATAAATAAGGAGAAAGTGCCACAGGAAGTAGAAAAGTATCTGTGTGCCGAAGGGGTTGATATTCGTCCATACGAAACCATTTTGGACGATTTGAAGGCATGCGATATACCAATTGAGGTTCAGCTCGATAAAACCAATTATAAGACCTATGAAGCTATCCGTCAACCGATTGCCAAATCTTCGCCGATTCCTCACATGCTGATGTTTAAGAATCCTACTGAGATAGAAGGGTATCGTCGAGCGATGGAGAAAGATGGCGTAGCAATGGTTAAGTGGATCAAATGGACGTTGGAGAATGTTCCGAAGGGTGGACAGACAGAGTTGTCTCTTGCAGCTAAGCTAGAAGCATTCAGGCGTGAGCAACCTTTGTGTATGGGTATCAGTTTCGAGAGCATTATGGGTTATGCTCATCATGGAGCAATCGTACACTACGATCCAACACCTGAAACTGATATTCCTGTACTTCCTGAAGGGTTGCTGCTGATTGACTCGGGAGGTCAGTATCTTGACGGAACTACGGACATCACTCGTACCATTCCGCTAGGTTCTCTAACTTGGGAGATGAAGCGCGACTACACCTTAGTTCTGAAGGGATGGATCAATCTGGGTAGGGCCGTATTCCCTAAGGGAACTTGTGGCACCCAGCTCGATACACTGGCGCGCATGGATATGTGGCGATATGGTATTAATTATCTGCATGGAACGGGTCACGGAGTTGGGCAATTTGGTTCTGTTCATGAAAACATAGACCTTCATCAGTTCCGTATGCAATGGCGACCAACCCCGTTGTTGCCTGGGATGATTATTACAGACGAACCTGGCATCTATATCGAGGGAAGTCATGGAGTACGTCATGAGGATACGATGCTCGTAGTCAACGCAAACTTCAATAGCGAGCAGGGAAAGGCAATAGAGCCTACGGCAGCTCCGTACGACGGACCTGTTTCTCAAGGTATCACTTTTGGACCTTACTACACCTTTGAGCATCTTACCCTCTGCCCGGTATTGACCAGCCCTATCATCAAGGACATGTTAACTGCAGAAGAGGTTGCTTGGTTCAACAAATATCAGCAGACGGTATATGAGCGTCTTGCACCACTTCTTGATGAACAGCATAAAGACTGGCTTCTTGGTGTAACCAAGCCTATTTGAGATGAGAGATAATCCTTTTTTTCATTTCTCTTAAAGGACGTCTATGTTGAAAAACTTGCAACGCTTTGCAAAGTTTGCAACATAGATTGCAAAGCATGTAACATAAATTACCCCTAGGGGAAAAATTATTTTCCCTTAGGGGCTGCAAAATTTTCCCTTAGGGGAAACAAATATTGTCGTTATTCAGAATCGTAACGATTATTGCTTGAAGTTTAGGAGTTGGGGTAGTAGTTCTATGGCTTGAGTTATCTCATCTATCTTGATAAATTCATTTGCAGTGTGCGAACGCGACGAGTCTCCAGGACCAATCTTGACAGACGGGAAAGGCATCAAGGCTTGGTTTGATAGAGTTGGCGACCCAAATGGGGTAAGTCCAAGACTAATGGCTTTCTGTACAAACGGATGAGTTGGTTTGATGCTCGATGAATTGAGTCGGAACGAGCGTGCAACAGCTTTTCCTTGTAGATTTTCTGCGATTTCATCGAAGATTTCCTGATTCGTGTAGCATTCGTTGCTGCGAACATCGATGGTAAATTGACAGCGATCGGGTATTACGTTGTGCTGGGTTCCTGCTTGAATGATGGTGACAGTAGTCTTAACAGGCCCAAGTAGATCCGATGTTTTTGCAAATTGGTGGTTTTTAATCCAGCTAATGTCATCTAGGGCTTTGTAGATGGCATTTACTCCTTCATTACGAGCTGCATGTCCTGCTATACCTTCTGTGGTGACATCTATCACCATCAGGCCTTTTTCTGCAATAGCGGGTTGCATGCCTGTAGGTTCACCTACTACAGCAAAACTGATAGGAGGAAGGAGAGGAATGACGCTCTCAATACCATTTTTCCCAGAAACCTCTTCTTCGCATGAAGCCGAGAAAATGAAGTTGAAATCTGGATTTCCTCCCATTTCATCGATAGAAATGAAGGCTTGAATCATAGAAACGAGGCTCGCTCCGTCATCATTTGTACCTAAACCAAAGATGGTTCCATCGGCTGTTTCCTCAGGAACAAAAGGGTCGTGTGTCCATCCGCTTACAGGTTTGACCGTATCGATATGTGTATCAAGCAGGATGGTGGGTAAAGATTCGTTGAAGTATTTGCATTTTACCCACACGTTATTACCCGTTCTAACAGGTTCATAACCTTTCATTTGCAGGTATTGCTGAATCAAATCGGCAGCTGCTGCCTCTTCTCTGCTAACAGAGGGTGTGGCTACAAGTTGTTTCAGTAATTGTACTGCTTCATGTGTCTTGTTTGTATAATTCATACGTTATTTCGTTTTTGCGTTGCAAAAATACAAATTATTTGCCATTTACTATTTACCTCTTATCATTTTTATGAAGATTTTCTACTTTTCATTTTTCACTTTTCACTTTTTTCGTAACTTTGTACTCAAATTACATGCATTATGATCACAATAGAACAGCTGAAAGAACTTAAAGAACGTGCGGATGCACTGAATCGTTACCTCGGAATTGAAGAGAAAAAGGTAGAACTTGAAGAGGAGCAACTGCGAACTCAGGCTCCTGGTTTCTGGGATAATCCAAAGGAAGCGGAGGTGCAGATGAAGAAGGTGAAGGATATTCAAAAGTGGATTGATGGTTACAAAGAGGTGAAGACCGCAACTGATGAGGTAGAAGTGGCTTTTGACTTTTATAAGGAGGAGATGGTGACAGAAGATGAGGTGGATGAGGCCTATGCTACAGCCTTGAAGCTGATTGAGGATCTTGAACTTCGCAATATGTTGCGTCAGGAGGCTGATGGCATGAGTGCTGTATTGAAAATCAATGCTGGAGCAGGAGGGACAGAGGCTCAGGATTGGGCGCAAATGCTGATGAGGATGTATCAGCGGTGGGCAGAAGCTCATAAGTATAAATTGACTGTTAGCAACTACCAGGATGGCGATGAAGCTGGTATCAAGACGGTAACGATGGAGATAGAAGGCGATACTGCCTACGGATACCTGAAGAGCGAAAATGGTGTTCATCGTTTGGTGAGAGTGTCGCCCTATAATGCTCAAGGCAAGCGTATGACAAGCTTCGCAAGTGTATTTGTTACCCCATTGGTTGACGATTCTATTGAAGTTGTGATTGATAAGAGCAAACTTTCGTGGGACACGTTCCGTTCGAGTGGTGCGGGTGGACAAAATGTCAACAAGGTGGAGACGGGAGTGCGTCTTCGTTATCAGTATGTCGACCCTGACACAGGTGAGGAAGAGGAAATCCTGATAGAGAATACAGAAACCCGTAAGCAGTTGGAGAATCGTGAGAACGCACTTAGGTTATTGCGCTCGCAACTTTACGATCGTGCCATGAAAAAACGTATGGAAGCACAAGCTAAAATCGAAGCGGGTAAGAAAAAGATCGAATGGGGTAGTCAGATACGTAGCTATGTGTTTGACGATCGTCGAGTGAAAGACCACAGAACTAATTATCAGACATCAGATGTGACTGGGGTGATGGATGGAAAGATTGACGATTTCATCAAGGCATACCTGATGGAATTCGCAGACACACCAGTTTAATGATATCGAGCTATGCATACCGAAATAGAACGAAAATTTCTTGTGATAGGTGAGTTTAAGCAGTTTGCTTATCATCATTCGCATATAGAGCAAGGTTATTTTGCTACTGATCCAGGCAGAACGGTGAGGATTAGAATCCGTGACGAAAAAGCTTATCTCACGATTAAAGGTCCTTCTGTCAACGAAGGTCTGAGCAGATATGAGTTTGAGATAGAGATTCCAATAGATGACGCCAAGATGATGATGACGATGTGTATGCCTGGACAGATTGTCAAAGACCGCTACTTGATACGAAGTGGAAAGCATATTGTGGAAGTCGATGAGTTTGCAGGCGATAATGAGGGGTTGGTTATTGCAGAGATAGAATTGGAAAGCGAGGATGAAGCATACATGAAGCCCGATTTTTTTGGGAAGGAAGTGACTGGAGATGTTAGGTTTTACAACAAATATTTAAGCAAGCATCCATATAACAGTTGGAATGACACAGATAAGAAACTATAAATACAGCATATTGGTAGCGCTTGCTATTATTATACTCAGCACAATACCTGTCCCAGAGGTTAAGCCGTTAGAAGAAGTGCCTCTCATCGATAAATGGGTACATTTTTTGATGTATGCGGCCTTGAGTGCTTCTATGTGGTTGGATCGTAAATTGCTTCATCTGCCGATATCGGCAAGCTATTTTATTTTGATGTTACTTTTACCATCATTGCTTGGCGGATTGTTGGAACTTGTGCAAGCATATCTGACCACTTGCCGCTCAGGTGAATGGCTTGATGCGGTTGCTGATGCTATTGGAGCTGTGATTGGAACAGTTGTTTGTTATTTTATCAATTTGATATGGGAAAAGAAAACTTCAACTCAAAGATAGGTGCAATATTGGCTGCTGCAGGTTCTGCTGTCGGATTGGGTAATATCTGGCGTTTTCCTACTGAAGCAGGAAACAATGGAGGTGCTGCTTTCCTTTTAATTTATGTGGGATTTATGCTCCTTCTTGGTGTGCCAATCATGGTGTCGGAGTTTGTGATTGGTCGACATAGCCAATCGAGTGTGAGCCAATCATTCTATAAAATGAGTGGTGGCAAAAAGGCTTGGAAGCTGATGGGCTTGATTCCTGTCATCTCAGGTTTTTTGGTATTGAGTTATTATGCTGTAATAGCTGGTTGGACACTTTTTTATGCCTATCAAGCGGGAATTGATGGTTTTGCGGGAAAGACTCCTGACGAAATAGGAGCTGATTTTCAGCTATTCCGTACTGATGCGGTAAGTCCTCTGATCTGGATAGCTATTATCTTGATTGTGAACTGCATGATCGTAGCATTAGGTGTAGAAAAAGGTATTGAACGAGGTGCCAAAATCATGATGCCTTTGCTGTTTGTGTTTATCTTGGTTTTAGTTGTATGTTCGTTCTCATTGCCAGGTGCTTCTGCAGGACTTCAATTCCTGTTTCATCCCGATTTTTCTAAAGTGACAGGTGCCACCCTACTGAATGCAATGGGACAAGCCTTCTTTTCTCTTAGTGTAGGACTTTGCTGTCTCTGCACTTATGCTACCTATTTTAAAAAAGATGTGAATCTGATGAAAGATGGAGTTCACGTTGCTACGATTGACACATTGGTGGCAGTATGTGCAGGTTTGATTATTTTTCCTGCTGTATTCTCCATCTCCGGACTTACCCCAACAGAAGGACCTTCGTTGGTTTTCGTCACTTTGCCGAATGTGTTCCATCAGGCTTTTGGTGCCTATCCTGTTGTAGCTTATTGTTTTTCCTTACTATTCTACCTTTTGTTAGTGATGGCAGCTCTTACCTCGTCTATCTCGATGCTTGAGATGGTTGTGGCTTACTTCCATCATGAACACAAGGTAAGCCGTCCGCTTGCTTCCATAGGCATTACGGCTGTTTGCCTGATATTGGGAATTATTTGTTCATTCTCGTTTGGCATTTGGGAAGATATTACGATATTCGGGTTAGGATTCTTCGATTTGTTCGATTTCATTGTCGCAAAATTGATTATGCCGATAGGTGGATTGCTGATATGTGTATTCTTAGGGTGGATTGTTGATGAAAAGGTGCTGCATGACGAAATCACGAATATGGGTACGCTTCGTGCTCCTTACTATAAAGTGTATCGATTCATCATTCGTTATCTGGCTCCTATCTGCATATTGCTCATCTTTATCAATCAGTTTTTGTAACAGAATATGATAGCAGACATTTGATAAATGCCGTTAATAGGAGTCTTTTTCTTTCGAAAATACTATCATATTTGAAACATTTTACAAAATGTAACGAATTTGCTTTCTCTTGTTACAATGATGCAAATTCCTGTCGATAAAATCATGTAATTTTGCAGCGTCAAACAAAAATTGACGCATTCTTTGTTGATTACCATCCAAGGAAGCAGCAAAAGAGAGTTTACAAGATATGGTTAGTAATAAGATAATTTGTGATGACACCTATCAAGTTTTTCATAGTTAGATTAGTTAATAGATTAGTTAATGTAGTTAGAAATTGCCCGATGTCGTGAGACATGGGGCAATTTCTTTATAAAGAAACTTAGGAAGTGTACATTTAACGTAATCTGAAATCGGCTATTAACACTTTAGTATTGCTCTTTATGATAAAGGCCCAAGGGTAATTATTGTTACCCTTAAGGGAAAATTTTGCAGCCCCTAGGGGAAACAAATTTTACCCCTAAGAACTAAGTTTTTAGCCTCTTGAACTTAAGGAAATTCAGGTCTTGTTTTACTTACGAATTTGGTAAGTAATATATCTTCCACTGAGACTTTTTCAAATATTCAGTATGCTGTTTTGCTACTAGAGTTGTTATGTATCCCTATTGCTAAATGATGATAGAAACAGAATGATATAAAGCAAAAGAGGTGCAAGTTTTTGCGAACCTGCACCCCTCAATCATACATTCTACTCCTTAATAGCCGAATATCTCTTCAAGTGACACACGATGTATCTCGCCTAATGATTTTAGTTTTTCAACATCCAAATCTGCCTCATTACCAAGAATGAGATAGGTGTACGTACGACCTTTGACGTATTGATGCTGGAAGTCCACAAGTTCGTCAAGCGACATATTTTTCACCTTATTATATATATCGCGTGAGATGTCGTAGTTAAGACCATGATTGCGAGCTTCAATATAGGCTGAGAGTACATTACGCTTAATGGTGCGTTGTGTTGCTATACGTTTCATGATGGCTTCTTTTGCTAAAAGAAGTGACGACTCTGTTGCTGGCATGTCGTTCAGTATCTTATGGAATGTGTCGATACAATCGCCCATCTTGTCGTTCTGGCTGATAATGTAGGTATAGAAGGTGAATTCGTCTTCCTTGAATTCTGGAATGGTATAGTAAGCAGCAGCACTGTAAGCCAAACCACGCGCCTCACGCAGCTCTTGGAAAACCAATGCATTCATTCCTCCGCCAAAATATTCATTGAATAGTTCTACCTGTGGAATTAGATCAGCTTGATATTTTTGCTCATTATTACTATACATAATCATGTAAATATTCTTGGCATCGTAAGGTGCGAGAATAACTTGGTTCTTGGGTGTAGGTATATTCTTATAGATATCCCCCTTGATTGTAGCTGTAGGAGAAGCCGAAACTTCATGATTTTTTTCGATGAATTCGGTGAATTCTTCTTGTTTCATCGGCCCATAATAGATGATAGTTTGTTCATAATTTTTCAATTCATCTATATGTTTCAGCAATTCATCAGGCTCTGTTGCTTTTAACTCTTCTGCAGAAAGAATGTTGGTTGATTCGTTCAGAGGACCAAACATCGCCCATCTGCGTAATCGAAGGAAACAGTTCTTTTGTTCCAACTTTGCGTCTGCACGAGCCTTTAAATTGTCTGCTACCAGATTATCATATACCGTTTGATTGCTTTGAGCATCGTGCATCCAGTTTTCACATAAGGCTACCACATCTTTCATATTTTCAGCCAAGCCCGACAACGAAATGATTGTTTCGTCGGAATTTACACTGAAACTGATGTTGCAAGCCAATCGATATAGTTCGGATTGAAGTTGCTCTGGGGTCAGTTTTGATGTACCAAGATAGTCGATATACTCAGCGGCGAGCGACAGATATTTGTCGGCCTTGCTGCCTCGTGCTATGCGGTATTGAATGTTAAACAATCCGTTCACATCGTTTTGCTTATAAAATAACTCGTTGTTGTTTGACAGCTTTGCCACACTCATATCCTTGTCAAAGTCTACAAACACAGGTTCGATTTCTTTAACCTTCGTGTTCAGTATGTCTGTCACAAACTGACTCGTCTTATCGCGGTTCGTTTCTATCGGTGAAATGGCGGGTTTTTCGATTTTTTTCTCGTTAGGGTCGACTCCTTTATGCTTATATACACATGAATATCCGTCTGTGAAAACAGAATTAGCAAACCTCACGATGTCATCTTTCGTAATCTTACTGATACGGTCGATCCGCTCTACTTCGTCTTTCCAATCAACACCATTTACAAAAGCCTCAACAAACATGTTTGCACGTGACGAGTTGCTTTCAAGTTGTTGCATCTGCTGAAGTTTCATATTGTTGATGATAGCTTCTAACAACGAAGCATCGAACTCTCCGTTTTTCAGTTTGGTGATTTCTGACAATATCAGAGCACGTACGTCATCAAGCGACTGACCTTCTTTTGGCATTCCAATCGTGATAAACATAGAATGATCGGTTAATGCGTAAGAGCCAGCTCCTGCTGATAATACTTTTTGTGCCTGGTTGAGGTCTATGTCGAAAAGACCTGCCTTACCATTGTATAGCAGTTCTTCAATAATATCGAGATAATCAGCTTCTTTGTCTTTCTTTCCAGGGAAAGCCCATCCTAACATGATGCGCTCAGATTCTGGACCATACACTTCACGCACATCGGGTGAAGTTAGCGGTTCGCATGTCTTGGGTAAAGCATTACGAAGCGAATCAACAGCCGGATTAGGTGTCCAATCGCCAAAGAACTGATTAATCACTGATATCACTTCATCGGGGTCGAAATCTCCACTCATACAGATAGCTACATTATTGGGTACATACCAATCCTTGAAATGATTCTTAATGGTCGTAATCGATGGATTCTTTAAGTGATCTTGTGTGCCTAGAACTGTTTGCTGACCATAAGGATGGTTTGGAAATAGCACACTCAGCCCTGTTTCATACATCTTACGTGAATCATCCGTCAAAGAGATGTTTTTCTCTTCGTATACAGCTTCCAGTTCTGTATGGAATCCACGTATCACCATATCTTTGAAACGGTTTGACTGTATCTTTGCCCAGTTTTCCACCTCGTTTGAGGGGATGTCCTCTGTATAACAAGTTACATCGTAACTAGTATAAGCATTTGTGCCTTCAGAGCCAATACCTGCCATCAGTTTGTCATACTCATTTGCAATAGCAAACTTTGATGCCTCATACGAGAGACTATCTATTTGGTGATAAATCGCTTTCCTTTCTTCTGGGTCTGTTTTTATGCGATAGACTTCGTATAATTGTTCGATTTCATCGAGAAGGGGCTTTTCTTTTGCATAGTCATTTGTGCCAAACTGTGTCGTTCCCTTAAACATCAAATGTTCAAGGTAATGTGCAAGTCCTGTATTGTTACTTGGGTCGTTCTTTCCTCCTACTCGTACAGCAATATAGGTTTGTATACGAGGTTGGTCTTTGTTAACACTTAGATAGACTTTCAATCCGTTATCAAGGGTATAAATCCTCGATTTCATCGGATCGTTAGCTACTGATTCATACTTTGACGACTGCTGGCACGAAACAAGCAAAGCAGTCACAATTGATAAAACTATTATTTTTTTCATGTTTCTTCTTTAGGCTCTAGAAACGTTATTTCAATTTTGCAAGAAAATCTATAAGCTGCTGTTCTTCTACGTCGCCCATTGCAAATTCTTTCTCTGCATCTCGGCGAACCATATCCAGCCATTTATTCTCAGCTTCTGCAGAATCTGCTGTTTGAGGTCTTGAATAAAGGTATTTGTTTTGTGTATCGATACTCTTCAGCTGTTCAATGATTTCGTCTGAAGTTTTTATGTCGCCATCTTCGATATCAGATACTAAGACTTCAATAGATTTCTTAGGAGCAATCATGCCGCAAAGGTCAAGCCACTCATCAGCAGGTGCTTCACCGCTGAAGAGCTGAAGTGTCAAGTCGTAGTATTTCAACCCATCTACCAATGCTTTGTGTTTGATGTAGCATCCTTCGAATTTATACTCTTCAGCATCGTATCCTTGTTGTTCTTGTAATGTAGCAAGCAACTCTTTTCCTGCGATAACAAACTGAATGATATAAGGGTTGGGGAAACTAAAGTTGATGATATCTCTTCTGGCCGATTCAGGGCGTCCATCACGCTTAGGCCATTTGTTGATATCGCGCCAAGTACCAACAGTCTTGATGTTGATTCCTGGAACGATGTATGTTTTCTCACCTGTAGCTAGCACATACGAGAATGGGAGGTTGCGCAAACGTGGGTGAGTTGTTAGTTTTCCCATGACCATAGAGAACACACCAATGTGTGCAGGCCAAAGTATATGGCTTCCTGAAGCTGTTTTCGCTCCTCGTTCGAGCGTTCCCCAATGGATTGGTCCCATCTTGTAAGCATGATTGCTTTGGTTGGTTCCTGATCCAGCATTGTAGAATGAGAATTCTCCACCTATGAGTAATGTTGATTTATGATGAGAGCATGCAAATGGACCACAAAGTGCTGCGCATGATTCACCATTATCCATATATGCATTAGCAAAGAATAGCGATCCTTCTGCAGAAAAGCCTTTGCCAATATGAACAGACTCTCCAACGAAGCAATTATCGACTTTAGCACCATCTGTTACCGTAGCGCCCATCGCAACAACCGAGTTTTCAAGAATTACATCTGGCCCAATGAATGAAGGAGCGTCACCACTACTGAGCAGAGTCACATTGGAGAGATGGCTTGCACCTTGGATTTCACAATATGGATAAACATAAACATTACTGATTTCGCCTGTTCCGACTATGCGGCATCCTTTACCAATTTCGCCTCTATCTGCTTTTGGATGAGCGGCAATCTCTTTCTGAGCCATTTCACGAACAGAAGGATAGTGTATCATCAGCCAAGCAAGCTGTGCAGTAAGTTTTTCGTAAATCACTACATTGCCGTCTCCGCCTTCATTGAGGACGGAGATGAGCGTTCCATTTCCAAATGAAGATTCACTTTGAGTGCTGATAATTCCAATATTCGATAAATAGCAGCCATCTGAGATGTTGTAATTAGAGATGTAACCATGTACATTCTCAATCAAGCAATTGTCGCCAATAGTGACGTTGTTTAATGTCGCATTCGTGATGGATGCATGACGTTGGAATCCTTCCTCAACGACAATCAAGCCGCTTAAGGAACCAATTTCAACATGACCATAGAAATTTACATTACGGATGTAGTTTACCATAAATCCGTCATCTACCTTAATTTCACTCCAATTCTCGGCAGTACAACCATGTTCTTCGAGGATAGAGATTTCTGTGTTTGTTAGTTCGCGTTTCATACTTATATTAATTTGGTATATTGGTTTAATGGCTATTAAGAATCTAATTGTACATCTCCGTCATAGTGTTGGAACAGAAAATCATTGTAGGGATATTTTTGTACATGTAGTTCACGTATTTTCTTATAAGCAAGTTCTTTAAACTCCTTGATATGTTCACCTGTCTTGGCAGAGATAAAGAAGCAGTTGTCGTTCATTTTTGCCATCCATGTAGCCATTAATTCATCCAAAGGAATGTTTTCCTTCGTTTTTGGGGTTAAGTCGTCCTCTTCTTTTGGAATCCATGTATAGGCATCAATCTTATTGAATACCAACAAAATCGGTTTGTCACTTGCTCCTAAGTCGGCTAGTGTTTTCTCAACCACACGTATCTGCTCTTCGAAGTCAGGGTGAGAAATGTCGACTAGATGAATCAGTAAATCGGCTTCACGTACTTCATCCAATGTGGATTTGAAAGAGTCAACCAAGTCTGTAGGCAATTTACGGATAAACCCAACCGTATCACTGAGGAGGAACGGAAGGTTGTCAATAATCACTTTTCGCACAGTGGTATCGAGAGTCGCAAATAGTTTATTTTCGGCAAATACATCGCTTTTTGAAAGTAGATTCATGAGAGTTGACTTTCCGACATTTGTGTATCCAACTAATGCCACACGAATCAACCTACCACGATTCTTTCGTTGGGTTGTTTTTTGTGTGTCGATTTCCTTTAGTCGTTGTTTCAGCAAAGCCATACGGTTGCGGATAATTCGTTGGTCCATCTCTAACTGTGTCTCACCAGGTCCTCTCAAGCCGACACTACCTCCACGTTGGCGTTCCAAGTGTGTCCACAGTCGTGTCAAACGTGGTAACATATATTTATATTGAGCCAATTCTACTTGGGTCTTCGCTGTTGCAGTTTGGGCTCTCATGGCAAAAATATCCAAAATGAGAGAGGTTCTGTCCAATATCTTTATTTGTAACTCGTGTTCAATATTACGAATTTGCTTAGCACTCAACTCATCATCAAAGATAACCATTCCTACTTCGCGTTCTGCATCCTCCTCGTCTTTAATAAATTGTTTGATTTCTGCCAATTTTCCTGTACCGATATATGTCACACTATTCGGACCGTTTACTTTTTGAGTAAACCGTTTGATAACTTTTGCTCCAGCAGTATCGGCCAAAAACTCCAGCTCGTCAAGGTATTCTTTTGTTTTACGCTCGTTTTGGTAAGGAGTAATCAATCCTACGATAACCGCGGTTTCTACTTTAACTTCTGATATTACGAATTCTTTCATTTACCTATTTCAAAAAAACAGTGCAAAGATAAAAATAATTCGTTTAATAATAAAAAAGTTCGCTAATTTATGTAAAAATAAGCTGAAAATACCTTATTTATTAAATAAAAAGCCTAAATTTGCATCGAATAGTGCGGAATTGTTTCCGTTTGACCCAAATTAAAAGCATATAAGGAGTAATAATGAACGATAAAGATAAAAAGATTCAGACTTTGCTTGACACACTTCCTCCAATTACTTTAGAGCAAATGGAGTCAATAAAGCTTATGAATCGTCTTGACACTAAGTATGTAGCGACAAAGCGTCAGCTTATAGAACTATTACAGTTAGTTCAGGATAAATATTATGTTCAGACAATTGGAACGACTACGATTTGCCCTTATCGTACTACTTACTTCGACACAGATGAACACACCATGTACATGATGCATCACAACAAGAGGGCTAGACGTACAAAGGTGAGGGTTAGAACCTATCTTACCAGTGGTGATTTAACATTTTTGGAGGTAAAGAGGAAGAACAATCATGGACGCACAAAAAAGAAACGTATTCAAGTACCTTCGCTTGAGCAATCGCAAATGGCAGAAGGTGCACAGGAGTTAGTGCAAAGAAAGACCGGTATGTCGTTCCTATCCATGCATCAGGTGGTTCAGAATTTGTTTGATCGCGTTACATTAGTGAATAAAGCAAAGACTGAACGACTGACCATCGACTATAATATCCGCTTTCATAATTTTGAGACAAATAATGATGCAGATAGCGATCAACTTGTTATCATCGAATTGAAACGCGATGGGAATGTTTATTCACCAATATGCTCTCTGCTTCGTGACTTGCATATCCATCCTACAGGATTCAGCAAGTGTTGTATTGGA
>JAEEGL014418127.1_pt1 | contig 25310 bp, 28 predicted proteins | sample 9134231 | NCBI WGS metagenome assembly JAEEGL01 (sample SAMN16246548, study PRJNA631951) | gut metagenome | biome: gut microbiome; feature: rumen; material: fiber-attached | host: Bos | place: Iran: Karaj | collected 2018-10
AACAGTCAGGATCGCATACACAACCAGTATCAGTATCATGCTTCCAAAAACGAAGTTGCCGGCACCTATGGTAATGCTTTGCAGGATCCTGCCGGCGGAAAGAAACTCCGAGACCGCGCTGTACACGCCCATGCACACACCAAGTGCTCCGCCGATCTTGATCGCCAGTTTGAAACGTTTTATCGTCGCATCGTCCGACTGCGAAGGCAGCGGGTACGGACGGTGGTAGTAAGTGTTGACGCACGGGTAGAGATCGTCGATCTGAAACTTAGTGCCGCATTTCGGGCAGCCGCCTGCGAGAGTATCCGCATCAGCCTGGCTGCCGCAGTTAGGGCACACGAGCATTATCTCTCCCTCATCGGTTTCGCCTTCCTCTTTGTCCCTCCTGTCGATGACCTGGAGGTGCAATATGTCGTCTGCCTCGTCGTTGCAGCGGATGCCGCACTTGCCGTCCGTCATCTCCGTCGCGATGTCGAAATGTTCCGACACATCCACCGTCGGGAAGGCATAGGAAACAACCTTGATCTCCTGCACCCTGGGTTCTTCCACGGGAGTATACGTCTCTTTGTATGTGATGCCCTTGCTGTCGAGGCGTTTCTTGTGCTCAGTCAGGGCACGGCGCATGTTGATGGATGCGCGCGGAGGCATCACGTTATTCGAGTAGAAACCGCTCAGGCCGCTGATGAAATCCTCACGCAATCCGTCGTACATTCGTGAAGATTGCGCATCTTTATAATCAGCACGTTGCCGGATGATATTCTCTTGTGTCCCGTCCATGCGCGCCCTCCTTTACACTCCGATCTCAAAGGGGTAGAAGCCGATGTATTTGGCAGATCCGTCAGTGCTGTCGCAAACGAGCAGGCCCCAGCAGGAGTTGCCGTCATCGTCAGTCTCCTTTGTAAGGAACGTAAAGTTTGCACCCTGCACGGCGCATCCGATATATGCCTCGACATCGAGGTCAGTCTCAAGATCGCACTCAGCGAGGGCTTCCTTGATCATGCTCTTATAGGGCTTGGTCTTATAGTCATCGGGGATGCCCTTATATGCATTGGGAGAGATGTCATCCGGGAACTCGCCCTGCGAGACGAAACCTGATGAAGTGGGTTCATAGTTCCACTTGAGAAGGCTGGTGTCCAGCAAAGAGCAGTTGCCGTCCGGGTCTTCGTAGATGTACACGAGCACCCAGAAGGTGTCTTTGGTGCCGTCGTCCATTGTCATGTTGGCGGTTGCCAGATAGCAGTGTTTCGTGCCGGATACGGACTGGCTTGCAAGATAGAAACGCGGGCAGAGCCACATGTCATTGGTGTTTGTCACGGCCGTGTTGAATCTGTCGAACATCTCGGGGTTAACGTCAGTGTCAGAGCTTACTTCCCAGCTGCCGAGCATGGGAACATATGACGGTTCGGTCTCGGCGGTCGTGGTCGCCTCGGTGGTGGTCTCCTCTGTCGTGGCCGTGGTCGGCTCTTCAGTCGTCTCAGACTCCGAGGCCTCCGAAGGCGTTTCCGGAACTGCTGAGTTTACGGCGCAACCTGCGACTGAGCAGGTCATTACCGCAGCAAGTCCGAGCGCCGTGAGTTTCGTCTTAAATCCGTGCATTACCAATATCCCCCTATATGTAGTCAATTATAACAAACGCGCCAGATCTGTTGTGGGGCGACAAAAAGGCAGTTGACAAACCCTCCCGGATGCATTATATTGAACTTGTGTTCATTGAACGAGAATTCAACGAACGAAGAAAACGATATAAACAAACGGAGGATATAAGAATGGAAAACTCAAAGAAGAAGGTAATCATCGTTGGCGGCGGCATCGCAGGTCTGTCTGCAGGCATCTACGCGCTGAAGGCAGGTTTCGACGCGGAGATCTACGAGAAGAACCCTATCGCAGGCGGCGAGTGCATGGGATGGAACCGCAAGGGATACCACATCGACAACTGCATCCACTGGCTGACCGGCACAGACCCCGACACAAAGCTCTGGGAGGTATGGAAGACCTGCGGCGCGATCGATGAGAACACGGAGTACGCAGACACCACAAGGTTCTACGCTTCAAGGCTCGGAGACAAGGAAGTAAGCCTCTGGAACGACCTCGAGAAAACACAGGCTGAACTCATCGCAGCAGCACCTGAGGACGAAGAAGAGATCAGAAAGTTCATACAGCACGTCGAGTACGCGAAATCCTGCATCATCCCTTCCGACAAGCCGCTCGACATGATGGGCATCAAGGACTACATCGAGATGGGCAAGGACATGGCGGACTTCCCCAAGGTCACCAAAGAGTACGGCAAGATCAGCTGCGCACAGCTCGCCAAAAGGTTCAAGTCGCCCGTCATGAAGAAACTCATGACAGACTACCTCCCTGCTGACTATACAGCTTACTCCCTGCTCGTCTCGTACGCGACGATGGCATCCGGCAACGGCAAAATACCGCTCAAGGGTTCGCTCGCGATGAGCCTTCGCATTGTTGCAAGATTCAAGGAAATGGGCGGCGTGCTGCACACAAACGCACCCGTAAAGAGGATCGTCATCGAGGGCAGGCGCGCGACGGGCATCGAGCTTCCCGACGGCACGATCGTAAAGGCAGACGAGGTCATCACGGCAGTTGACACGGATTTCCTGTTCGGCCGCCTCATCGACCGCAAGTACATGCCCAAGGCCCTCGCGAAAGCATACGAGGACCGCAAGGCTTACCCCGTTACGAGCGGTTTCCAGGTGGCATATGCGATAGACGACGATTTCAGCGCGGAGGACACGATCTTCTTCGACTGCGAGCCGCTGTCCATAGGCGATCAGAAGTTTACGAGGATGTCTGTTAAGTCGTATGCGTACGACAAGAGTTTCGCGCCGGAGGGCAAGGCCGTGCTGCAGGCAAACGTCGTGCAGACAGACGCAGACTACGAATACTGGGCAAGCCTTTCCGAGGAAGAGTACAAGGCACGCAAGGCGGAGCTAGCAGACGAACTGACCGCGCGCATCGTATCAGAGTTCCCCGAGCTCGAAGGCAGGATCGAACTGCTCGATTGCTGGACGCCTCTGACGTATAATAGATACTGTAATGCGTACCACGGATCGTACATGGGTTTCGTTACGACCGTAGGCAACAAGCAGATGAGGTTCAAGGGCGTCGTCAAAGGCGTATCTAACCTCTTCATCGCAGGCCAGTGGGTAATGAGCCCCGGCGGACTTCCCATCGCGGTCGTCTCCGGCAAGTTCGCGGTACAGAGGATCCTCAAAAGGGACAAAAGGAGCATCGAGATCTGAGGCATGGCAACACGTAAGGAACAGAAAGAAGAACGCAGACAGGCGATCCTGATGACGGCGCTGCAGCTGTTCGTCGAGAAGGGTTACCACGACACCAAGATCACCGACATAGCCGCAGCCGTGCCGATGAGCACGGGCCTGATGTTCCACTACTTTGAGTCCAAGGAAGACCTGCTGCTTGCGCTCGTAAAGATGGGCGCGGAAGGCACCAGAGCGCTGAGCTCGGGTCCCGCTGCCGAGTCCATGGCATCCGTCCCCGCAGACAAATATCTTGAAGGGTTCCTCGCGCAGCTGTTTTCCTTTGCCAAAGAGCAGCCGTGGGTGTTCAACATGTTCGTGCTGATGGGCCAGGTCAGGCGCCCCGGCATGCCCGAAGAGGCGCGCAAGGCTGCGATGGAAGTGGATTCCATTGAGTTCACCGCAGGACTCATCAAGGCTGGCCAAAAGGCCGGCGTGTTCCGCAAGGGCGATGCGGTGCTCTTGTCCAGGTGTTTCTGGGCGTCGGTCCAGGGCATCATGGAAGAAATGGCGCTCGACAAGGACATGAAGTCGCCCGATCCCACGTGGCTCGTGGGGATGCTGAAGGCTTAAAACCCGCGTAAAATAAGGCTTTTCGACTGAAAACGCGTTCCTTTGAGGAGCGCGTATTTTTGTCGGTTTTTGTCGGTTTTTGTCAGGTTTTTCGAGGGGTCTACGCATATACAATGAAGGCACCAACGAAAGGGGGAGTTGTATATGCGTTTACCAATGAGAGTTCATGCTGTGAAAATCAGGTACAGAGAGCAATTATTGCGCCGGATGATCCACGGCAGGTTCGGAAAATATCAGGGCAAACCATGCGTGTATATCCACTATGATCCAAAAGATAAAGAATTGACCAGAAGGACGCAGAAACGGTACTTTCTGGACAGTGCACTGGGCAAAAAATACACACCGCATGTCGAGCGGTTCTTAAAAGTCAAAGCCGAGTACGACCTGCTCTTGGTGGATTGGCGTTCGACGTATAGTTTCGAGCCGCCTATGGTGAGGTTCCCGATCTGCAATACCTACGATCCGCATCACATGGATAATGATTTCTTTGCTTCAGTTGCACATAAGGTCAATAAGATGCCGGTCGAAAACCCGGTATACAGCGGTGACGATGTTTTGAAATCAAAGAACGAGCAGTTTGCCAAAGATTTCTTCAAGGATAACGGTATTCCGTACAAGTATGAACCTGACATTGAAGTAGATAATCCCGAAGGTTTTGTTCCGGATTTTCTTCTGTCGTTATATGAGATTGACCGCTGCATTTATGCTGAGGTCTGCGGCATGGCCGATTCTTACGAGTATTCTGCCAGGACCGCCCACAAGATTAACTTTTATTCGAAAAACCGCTACCGTCCGGGGCGCGAGATGATCTATGCATTCATGTATGACAAGAATAACTTCGACGAGGAGTATTTCGCGGCGCAGGTATGGGGCGCTTTTGACACTTTGATCCCCGATAGTGCGCTCGATTGGGACAATTGCGTGCCGCCGTGCATTACGGGCAAATAGATTCAACGAAAACATCCCTGCGGCAGGGCACTTTCTGTTGAAAAGTCTTCGTTTTCGTCCGGAATTCAACGAAAACATCCCTGCGGCAGGGCACTTTCTGTTGAATATCCTTCGTTTTTGCCCGGGATTCAACGAAAACATCCCTGTGGCAGGGCACTTGCTGTTGAATATCCGCAGGCAATGCATGCCCGATAGTTTACAATTCGTTATCGGTTCATTAATTACACTTCAAAAGTCGTATTTTATTATTAACTTGTAGCAAAATGATACCCAAGGGAGACGAACTGTGGAATTGGACTATACATTCTTCTATGTAGAGGCGAATGTCGTCTGTATCATACTGTTTGCGATCATGCTGTTCCGCGAGATCGGGACGGACGGCCGCCAGACAAAGCAGATCTTCTTCATCAACAACGTCATCTGCTACATGCTGTATTTCACCAGCGACATCTTCTGGGTCATGATGCTCCATGACGTTCTGCCCCGCACGCAGATCTCGTCGTCCATCGTGAATTTCGCGAATGCCGTATTCCTCACGTTCATCGCATTGTACTGGTTCATCTACATCGAGATCTCGCAGAATGTCGAATACATCAAGAATGTCAGGAAGAGACTGATCGTATCGATCCCCGTGGCGCTGCATATAATCACCATGGCAGTGCTGTTCCTCTTCTTCCCCTCGGCCGTTCTCAAGGAAGACTTTACGCTGACCGACATGTACTACTTTCTCTTCATCGCAATACCCACGCTTTACATCATTGCAAGTTCAATACGGTCATTTTCCCGCGCGTTCAAAAAGGAAAACTACGCGGTACGCAGGCAGTACTTGGTTTGCGCCGCATACCCGCTGGTGCTCGTCTTTTTCGGCGTGGTGCAGACACTGTTCTTCAAAGCAGTGCTGTTCTGTTTCGGCGTCACGATCAACATGATCTACATCTACATCATCTCGCTGAACGACCAGGTCTCGATGGACGAGCTTACGCACCTGAATAACCGCACGCAGCTCAAGAAATATCTTGCCACCGAGCACGGACGTCCCGGCAGTGACCGCGACGTGCATTACGTGCTCATGATAGACCTCAACAAGTTCAAGCAGATCAACGACCAGTTCGGTCACGTCGAAGGCGACATGGCACTGCGCCGCACCGCCGATGCCCTGAAAATGGCCTGCTCTTTCCTGTCGGTCCGCTCGTTCATCGCGCGTTACGGCGGTGACGAGTTCATCATGATAATCAAGACCGACGACGAGGAAGCGATCAAGGCACTGTGTGCGAACATCAAGAATACTCTGGTCAGGCTCAACAAGGAAGCCAACCCCGGATACGACCTCACCGCGAGCATCGGCTACGCAAGCTACAGCGGCGACCTCAAGAGTTTCCAGGGCGCGCTCGCCAAAGCGGACGAGGCGCTGTACGAGGATAAGAAGGCTACTCACTGATTCGGTCTTACAAGTGTTACAATAGTTAAGGGAATAATATTGCAACACAGGAGACCTACCATGAATCAGGAATTCACTAGTAAACTCGAACTTCTCGCGAACAACAAGAAGGCTGTCGACAAGGCGTTCTCTATGGAGATGGGAATGAGCACGGCAGTCGCGGCGCTTTTGTATGCGATCGCGGGCCAGGAAGCAGACATCGTAAGGATGCAGGAGTCCCGCAAGATATTAAGGATGAAGAAGAATTTCTTCTCGGCGTTCCGCGATGCATCCGAGCTGTGCGTTCTTGCAAGGATGGCTATGACCGTCGACCCCGAGAGATACCTCGACGACCTCACGGAAGTCTACAACGTTTTCTCGCAGGGAAGTTTCTTCGACAACTCCTACATGGTGCTCACCGCCATGATCATCTGCGACAGCGACCGCAAGGCCGACGCGAAACAGCTCAAGGCGAAAACAGACGAGATCATGCGCCGCATGTCCCAAAAGCACCCCTTCCTCACCGACTCCGAAGACCTCGCACTGGCAGCGCTCCTTGCCATGACAGGGCGTGACGTAAACGACATCATCGACGACATGGAAGAGTGCTACAACTACACAAGGAAAGAGTTAAGACTCGGCGCCGAGGCAAACTCGGTACAGGCACTCTCGCAGATCATCGCACTCACGGACGACGACGTTAAAGCACAGTGCGACAAGGTTGCTGAGATCTTCAACGCATTCAGGGCACAGAAATCCAAGTTCGGAACATACCTCGAGTTCCCTGCCCTCGCTACTCTCATCGACGTCGACATGCCTGCTGACCAGCTCGTAAGCGAGATCATCGAGGCTGCGGCATACCTCAAGGACAGTGGCGCGTTCGCAGGCATCGAGATGGATGCCAAATCGCGCCTTATGTTCGCGGCAATGCTCGCAAGCGATGTCTACGCAACAGGCGGCGAAGGCGTGAACTCGGCAGGCGCGGCAGTGGTCGCCAACAGCGCACTGGCAATGATCATCGCAGAGGAAGTCGCGCTCATGCTGCTCATGATGTGCACGACGACGGTGATCAATACTTAAGGTTTTAGAATATGGATTATGAGTCCCCGCTTCGTAGCGGGGGTTTTTATTGCCTGCTGCGGGCGGCGGATTCAACAGATAGTGCCCTGTTGCAGGGATGTTTTCGTTGAATCTTGGGCGGAATCGAAAGATTTTCAACAGATAGTGCCCTGTCGCAGGGATATTTTCGTTGAATCTTGGGCGGAATCGAAAGATTTTCAACAGATAGTGCCCTGTCGCAGGGATGTTTTCGTTGAATCCAATGCAACATTTTCCCGCCCAGGTCTGTATTAATGGCATAAACCAAAACACAACCACTTGGGAGGACATACATATGAAGAACTCAACTACAAAGCTTATTACGGCAATAACGGCGGCAGCGCTTCTCACCTGCGGTATCGCAGCATGCAGGCCGAATTTAATTCAGGTTCCCGAACCTAAGAAGATCAGCGACTCTGAATCCAAGGAAACTTCTGAACCTTCACAGCCCTCCGACACCTGGATCGAAGAACCCCCGACGACCGTCACGGATGTCACTTTAGGCGGCTGGGAGATTCCTGAAGACCCCGCACTGACCGCTGACCTCGAGCAGGTTTTCAACAACGCGACAGAGCCCCTCAAGAGCTATTTCTACGAGCCCGTCATACTCCTCGGAACACAGCTCGTCTCGGGCACAAACTACGCGTTCCTCTGCAAGTCGACCATGAACGCCGACAAACCGACCGCAGAGTACATCATCACCTACGTCTACGTTGACCTGAGCGGCAATACTTCCTTACTCGGCGACACAAAGGTCGAGCTCCCCGGCGCAACCGGCGATAACGTCACAGGCGGCTGGGCATACTCGATCGACGCAACCATCACACCCGAGATCGAAGACATCATGGCGAAAGCAACCGAAACTCTCACAGGCGCGACGTACGAGCCCGTCGCATACATCGGCTCACAGGTAGTCGCAGGTTACAACCACGCAATCCTCTGCAAGTCGGCACCTTCCGTCGAAGAGCTTGGCGGTGCGACAAACTATGTACTCGTCTACGTCTACGAAGACCTTGACGGAGGCTGCGAAATCACCAGCACTGTAGATATCAATCTTGGAATATAAACTTAAATACCCTGCGCCACGCACACAGCCTGCGCGGAACGCATCTCTCTATCAGTAAAAGCACAGAGCTTCAGGGCCACGTCGTAATCCGGAAAATCTTCCGTGAACTTGCGATAGGCCCTGATGCATTGTCTCGCAGACTCGCCTGCGGGATTTGCCAATCTGCCTCCGAAGATGCCGGAACTGATCAGCGGAAACGAGATGCTGTGATATCCGTTATCCTTGAGGACGACCAATGAATTATAGTACGCATCAAAGAGCTCTTTGAACGCATCAGGTGTCGAACCGAAATCGGGACCGACAGCATGGATGATCGCCTTCACATTAGACATCTTGCAAGCAGAAGTAATAACTGCGTCACCGTCACGAAGAGGCGTCTTGTACTTGGCGCATTCAGCTTCCAACTCTCTTCTGCCGGCCTTCGAGAAAATGACACCGCAGATGCCGCCGCCTGCCCACAGCCCTCTGTTCGCAGCATTAACGACAACGTCAACATTCTGCTCCGCGCAGGAACCCTTTATCAATTCAAAAGTACTCATAAAACGCCTCCGTTCTTCACACTCCCGCTTCCTCGCACGCCAGCACTTCCTCGAGCGTCGCGGGAGCCCAGTCAAAGAAGCCGCACCAGCAGTTGTACAGCCTGCCCTGGTAGTCGAAGCCTTCCTCACGGCAGCACTCGCGCATGGCGCGGACGGCGTTTTTCACACCGGCGAACTCGACGGTATCGTGCACGTGGCCGTAGAGCATTACAGTGTTGGGCTTGATGTCGCGCAGGTATGAGATCTGCGGGTAGTGGCTCATGAGGACGAAGTGGTCGCCGTCGTTTATCACCTTGTACGGGACAGGCGGCTCGGCCAGGAGCGCGGCGATATCTTCGGGGAAACCGTGCAGGTCGTGGTTGCCGGTGATCAGATGAATCCGACCGTTCAGCAAAGGCAGGATCCTGCGCCAGTTGCCTGCGTTGCCGAAGACAAAATCGCCTATCACATACACGTCGTCGCTATCACTCACACGGTCATTCCACAGGTCTATCATGTCGCGGTCCATGAGTTCCACGTCGTCCCAGGGACGGTGGTCGTAGCGCATCACGTTTGCATGGCAAAAGTGAACGTCAGCTGTATAGAAATTCATGTGAGGATCACTCTCCGCTGCCGATCTGCTTCATGCCGCCATTGCCTTTTTGCGTCTGCTGGAAAACGCTCAGGACGAAAGATGTGATGTCGTCCTTTGTGGGCTGTGCGGGAAGGTTCTTCATGGCAACCGTGATGCGCTCGATAAGAGTCTGGCCCATCTGCTCTTCCATGAGTTTCTTGACCCAGTCGAGGTCCTCGATCGAGTTCTGGCCTAAGTAGATACGCTCGAACGCTAAGATGGAACCCTCACCTATCGCTACTACGATACAGCCTGCGATGACCGCATTGAGCACGCTTGCGGCAACATTGATGCCCGGGATAGCCTTGAGCGCCTGAATGAGTCCGCGTGCTACGAGGCTTACCGTACCGACCTCAATGATCGTGCTGAAGAACTGCTTGGACTTCTCGTCCTTATTGATGCCGTAGATCTTGGCAAGAGCGTTGATCTCGGCGGTCTCAATAGGTACGAGGATAAATGCGTCAGGGAACGGGATCGGCACAGCACCGACCGCAACGCCGGCACCTGTCGAGAGTACGACCGTACCGTGCGCGAGCTTTCTCTTACGCTCGATGTTGTACTGGTCGACGTCGTTCTTGGAAGCCTGGATGCCCTCGGGCAGCAGGTCGTTGATGGCAGTGATAAGGTCAGTAACGCCCTCTGCCGGGACGGAGTATTCGTTGGAGATAAGGTAAGGCGAAGCGACTACCGGGTAAATGCCCTTAAGGTCTCTGCCTCTGTTTGCAAACGCATCCTTTACCATCTGAACATTCATGTCGCGGTCAGACTGCGAGTAAGACTTGGTGATGATCGCAATGATCGGAACGGTCTTCCAGATCGCAATGGACTTGAGGAAGTCGTCAATGGTCTTCGGGAAAAGCTTGGACGCGGTGCCGTCAACGCACATGCAGATGAGGTCGATCGTGGTCTGCTCGTTCTCGTCCTCGGCAGCTTTCTTACACCACTTCTGCACTTCCTTGATGGCCTTGTTCTGCTGGAACATCTTGGTCGGCTCGAAACCGATCGTATCTATGATCCTGAAAGGGACCTCGTCGTTCTCGTACACCTGCAGGGCCTTGGTCGTGCCCGTGATGCCGATACCGGTCTCGGCATTCGTACCGAGGATGGAATTGATCAGGGTAGTCTTGCCTACGCCGGAATTACCCAAAAACAGAATGTTCCCCTTCTTCATAACGCACGTCCTCCTTCGCGAAATGTTCCGCCACTTCGAGTATACTACTGCGGGGGCAGAGTTCACAATCTATTGATTATAACCGGCACCCGCTGTTCCAGTCTCGTTTCAATAAATCCTGAAAACTGGAACCATATTGAAACCAAAGGCTTTCGTTCCAGTTTTGTTTCAAGATTCTTCATTTTATGAAACGTATATGAAACGAGCACCACTCACCCCGTCGCTTCGACAAATATCTTAAGGTCTCTTCCCTCGTGTTCACGGGAATATTCATATCCCTTTGATGTGCGCACGGCCTCGAAGAATTTCTCTTTATCATCATCCAGGAGTTTCAGTTCGGTGATGTCCTTCTCAGGCTTGTCGTAACTAAGGCATGTGGTCAACTGGAAGAACTCGCCGTTCCTGTCATCGAAATCCCAGGTCATGAAGAGCATCATGCCCTCTTCATCAGTGACGCAGGAGTATTCCAGAGGCGGCGTCTCTTCATTACGGCCAAGCGATTCATACGCCTGCAAAACATCCTCGAAACTGCATCCGTCGTGCAGTCTTTCCTGAAGATAAAACCTCGCTGACCTCGCCTCGATGAGACCGGGATCTTCGCCGTACTGAGCCATGAGCTTGTCCATCTCAGCTTCTGCATCCGCAGCATTCATTGCTTTCCTGATGTCTGCCAACGCCGGGTGGTCGCTCGTATTCATTGCATGCGCCATGCGGATCACGTCGATGATCGAAGCGAGCAAAGCAAACGCGATAAACGCGCCTCCGATCGGAATGCAGATCTGCGCCTTCGAAGCGAGTCCGATAATGATGAGGATAATGCCGATTACGGTGAAAATTCCGTACCTGATCGATGCGGAAAAGAATCCGGAGAGCAAGACCATCGTTTAGAAATTCTTCATAGGATTCCTCCCGCATTAAGACTTCATAAAACTAATTATATCAGTATTTTTATGCCCTCTGTCCTGCCTGTATTTTTATCGTTTTTGAGGCCATTATATTCAGCATACTCTTCAACTTGAAATATAGGATATATACTATATAATCAAAACTAGAAAGGGGCATTAGTATGGGCAATTATAAAGACTTTCTTGCGGAGCAAATGAAAGACGAAGAATTCCGCAAAGAATACGAAGCACTCGAGCCTGAGTTTGCCATAAGGCAAGCAATGATCGATGCGCGCAAACAGGCAGGCCTGACACAAAAAGATCTGTCCATACGTTCAGGCATTGCACAAGGTGATATAAGCAAACTTGAAAACGGAAATGCCAACCCTTCTATCAGGACTCTTCAAAGACTTGCTTATGCAATGGGCAAGACACTTAAGATCGAGTTCGTCGATCCGGATAAAGCAGTCAGCTAAGACTTATACACTCTTCCCCATCTCATACGCTTCATCCATCGCGCTGTGTCCTTCTATCGCACCGGGATCGTTTACTCCGCCGGCAAAGACCTTGCCCTTGAACTCGGCTTTCTCAAAGCAGTCCACCCAGCCCTGAACTCCGCCAGCAACATGCTGGTCAACATATTCACCGTCATCCGCGGCAACGGACAGCAGGTACACCTCGCGAAACTTGTAGTCTCTCGGATACAGCGAGTTCGCGCGGTCGATCATGGTCTTCATCTGCCCGCACATCTCGTAGTAATAGATCGGCGTCGCCCACACCACGACGTCGGCATTAAAGATCTTCTCGGTGACCACGTTAGCATCGTCGCCGATCACGCACGCCCCCGTCTTCGAGCACGCGAAACACCCTCTGCAGAACGCGATCTTCATACCCTTCAAAGACACGACCTCAACGTTATTACCGGCCTCCTGCGCGCCCTTCGCGAAACTCTCCGCCAACCGGTCGGAATTACTGTTCACTCTCAGACTCGTTGTGATGATAAGCACGTTCTTTGACATGGGGCGCACCTCCGATGAATGTTGATACTTCATTATAAATTATTGTCTGTGGATATTCATTGCAAATGTAATTAGCGGTGATATAATCACAGTAGGCGAAGGAAAGAGAAGACCTCGCTTAATAAGCAATCAAATACACCGGCAGAGGCGACTGCCGGTGTATTCTACTGCTTTCAGCTTTTTACCTATCTTCTTATTCTACTTCCACACTGCAAACAGAAATTAGCACCCTCTGGCAGTTCTTTACCACAATAGCAACAGAATCTAATCGGCAATGTCTGAATACCATCAAAACCGTTAGGATCAAGCGCCTTTACTGCTTCGCTCCACTTTTCACATATCTCATTTTGAGTCTTTGTTCGAAACGCATAGAACACAATACTTATCGTTGAATCCTTAAAAAAGAACTCTACTTGCGGGCCTTCAATGCCGTTCGAAACGAGAACTTGCGGGACACCTTGATGAACATTAAGATCACGGAGCGGAATTGTTGCTACCACATTCTCATCATCATCGTCATCCAACTGAAAAAACACCAAATTCTGTGTGGTAAGTAAAACATTGCCTTCCTCTAATTCCAATCCACCCATCACATAGGAGAATTCATCCTTCATGATAATTCCCTCATTCGGACCTAAAACATAGTTCATTCTAATATCCTCCTTATATAGTTTTCAGAGTTTCGGGCTTCGCTTTAATGACTTCATTTTAATAACATATATGTTTCTAAGTTCATGAAACAGAGGATCATCGGAAAAATTCAATTTAGCCTTGCTGTAAGTTTGATCCAGTTTTAATAACCACACATGAGAATAAGTCACTTCTTTATAAAAGACAGTTCCCTTAACGCCATCATACTGATCATATTTCTGTTTTCCATACTCAAGATGAATATTAGTCGACGCAAGCTTGACCAAATCAAGTAGTGCCTCAAGAGTATCCGGAATTGGGAAAGCCTTTATACAAGCGATTTTCTTATCTAAGATTGGGCTGCCTTGACTTTGTTCCTTACTTGAAAAAAGATACGAGAGAACATCTTTGGCGCTCCGCATGCGTTCTAGTTCTATTTCATTCAGCTTAGCTTTAAGTTCATCAACAGAATTATAAGTGTTCTTTTGCCCGCAAGTAGGACAAGCAGCAGCAGTCTTCCGAACAGTCGAACCGCATTTAAGACATACTAAATAGTTACTATCAGATTCTTGATCATTTTGTTTTTCCGCATACTCGGTTCCATCCACAGTAGTTCCGCACTTGCCACAAAACTTTGAGCCTGGTTTAAGCATATGACCACATGTGCTACAAACCTTCGGAGCAGAGGCGACTGTTTCTCCACAAAAGTTGCAAAAACGAGCTCCTGGTAATAATGCATGTCCGCAGTTGTTACATGTTTCGGATGATGAAAGAACTTCGGCTCCGCATATATTGCAGAATCTGGAGCCTTCTGGCAACGATGCTGAACAACTTCGACAAATCGGCATCCTATACTCCTAACACTTACTATCAGAAATCGGCATATCTCTTAAGTTCCCGCATTTTCTTAGCATAGACTTGCTTAATCTCTTGAAAAATCGGGTCATGACTATATGTCGATTTAGCTCTTTGGTATACCCGCTCCAGTTTATTCAACCAGGCATTTGCTAAAGTAGCATGTGTGTATACATTCGAGCCCTTTCGTCCTACGCATGATTCATAGGATTTCAAACCATATATATTATCTATATGCGATGCTGCATAAATCGCCAACTGAAGTAATTCTTCCGGATTGTCCGGCAGCGGAGCAGTATGGATCAGGTTTATCTTCCTTTCAAATGCAGGGCTCCCTTTAGAAGCTATAGCCCAAGAAGATTTTCCACGATTAGCCATTGTTTCCTTTTCTTCAGCATCAACAAGTTGATCCAAGAAATCTTGAAAACTACTCCGCTTCGGTTCCTGGTAGCCGTCAAGTCGGTATCCGCAAGCATAGCAAGCAACATCTGTTATTCCTACAACGGTACCACAACGCGGACATATATCCGTATCATTCAGATAATCATCCTGATAGTTATCCGTTGGGGGTGCTTCATAACTGCTATAAGACTGAATTACGGGAGAACCGCATATGCCGCAAAACTTTATACCAGGCTTTAAAATATGACCACAATCTGTGCAGACAGAATCACTTTGAACCTTTGCCCCGCATATGTGACAAAACCTGGAACCATTTTCAAGTATCGCTGAACATTTACTGCAAATCAAAACTCATCACTCCCTTATCTTAAATACTTATCTCCTAATATCTATTTTACTCAATCAGGGAATGTATGATAAGTAATAACTACTGTTGCGTCAGCCGGGAATTCCTCGCCTTCATAATAGAATTGGTCTCCATCGAAACTGACACTCTCAACCTCTCCTTCAGAATTCAATAATCCTAATATCAAATCATCATGTTCTTTCAATTCAATATTAAAGAATCCTGCTTCGTGGAGCATATCAACTACTTCTTCATAGTTTTTGCCTTCATAAGTGGAAGCCGACTCCACTTCGATATCAGCTGCAGAATGATAATAAATAATTATCTCAGCATTCATCGGAAACGAATCTGAAGATTTGAATTTATCATCATCATTTATGGTTATTTCGATTACCTCGCCAAGCAATTCTTCGTTATCGTATACAACATCGCCTTCACCAACAACATCTATGTTAACGAAACCTGCATCTTCAAAATACTCTTCCACTTCAAGATAGTCATCCATTTCCAAAAGATTCTTCGATGACTCACCGACTTCTATTTTTCTTACGGAAACCGAAAAAGAATAGAAAATCACAGCAAAGAATATATAAGCAAAAAACAACACACCCACAAACACAACTGCCAAGATTATTTTGGACTCTCTTGCATTTCTTTCACTCGCAGACATCTGTGGTGTATAAGTTTTTGCCGAGCTGGTGTTTGTATTCGAAGAAGCTGCACTCGAAGAGTTAGCAGTAGAGGTTTTCTGTTGGCTACTACCATTTGATGAACCAGAACTTGTTGTCTTGGCTGTGTTTGAACTCTTAGGAGCAGATGTAGCCTTCTTGGAGTCCATTTCTTCGAAAGGATTATTATATGTACCGGCTCCCTTTGTCTTATCCTCTTCAAAAGGTGAATTATAACCATTCGAAGACTTTGAAGCATTATCTGCAAAGGTAGAGTTAGCAGATTTGGATGAATTGGAAGATGTATCCTCAAACGGATTGTTGGCAAAATGTGATGAATCCTGCTTGCTGTAAGTCACAACAAGTTTCTGACCGCATTGTTCACAATATATGTTTTCAGCGGGATTACTATAACCACATTTCGTACACTTATTCACTCAGACCATCCTCGTTACTATCGGCTATTACTACGACAATTAATGTTAGGACTTCTTGGCCGTCTTCAAGTACTTAAACCTTCCGCAGAACGGGCATACTGCCTTGCCGTCATAAGGAACGATCTTCATGGAAGAACCACACCCAGGACACTGAAGATTGACATCAGTATCCAAATACATCTGATTCCCCAGATAGTCATAACCGGTCTTATCGGTAAGATACTTTCTCAACTTATAAATCGACTCTTTTTCCTTATCGGTTGCATTGCCGTCTGCAGAAGCCATCTCGTCTGCAAGAGTCAAAAACGATGCTATAACTGCTGGATCTACGCCTCTAATATATCTCTCAAGCTTTATGAAGTTCATGTCAGGAATATTGTATATCCTGAGCAATTCTTCTTTTACGCCAGGATTCGGATAAGCATTATAGATATCAAGGCACAGTTTATTCAGTTCTTCGCGCTCCTCTGCAGACAATACGCCATCAGCCATCGAGATGTAATAGCAGATTGCAAACTTAGCATAGAGCTGCTTAAGCGTTACTTCCATTTCTCTGCGTCTTTCACGTTCAATCTGATCTTGCCTAATCCTGGCATCAGCCTCTGCCGCCCTCTGCTGCCTTACTGCCGCATCGCGTTCTCTACGAAGTCTTGCCATCTCAGCTCTTTCCGCATTAGCACGTTCTCTACGCAATCTTTCTAATTCGGCCCTATCAGCTGAGTATTGCTGTTGATAATTAGCATTTGCCGCTGCTGCTGCAGCCTGACGCTTATTCTTGGCATGCGCTGCAGCACCAACTGCAACGGCACCAACTGCTACTCCTACCGCAGCACCGGTAGCTGCTTTGCCAATCCCTTTAACTACTTCCTTGGTAACTGCAGATGTTACTGCAGATGCGAGAATGGAACCTAACATACAGATCACCCTCCTAACCCTTATTTAAGATAATTCTATTTTATTACGGCTCTGTTTTCTACATATATGTATCATCTACCTGTAAAACTCATGTGAATAATTGTAAATAAATAAACAAAACTGCCTCACCCCTTGAGTCTCGGAAATGATTAATTCATTGTTTCTTAATCGTATAGATGCTCTTTGAAAGTATAATTACTATATGGAATTATGATAATCAGTATTTTTATATGAAGGTGTGAAAATGATTATTTGCGCAAGGTGTGGCCATAGCAATCCAGATGAAAACAACTTCTGTGAACAATGCGGAATAGAATTGTTAAATATTGGCTTTTCTATTAATAGCATAAATGACTTTTGGGGGTTCAGAACAGATCGAAAACTGAGCAAAAAACAGACAACCGACATCAATGCTTACAAAGTATGTCCAAAGTGCAGAGGTGCCGGGAGCATCAATGTGCAAACGCAAACATTGTTCGGTGCAGCTATGGCAACAAAAACCTGCCCGCAGTGTGAAGGCATGGGTTTGATCACGAAGGAATCGGAAAAAACACAAAACAACAAGGGGCAAAGCATATGATTAGATGTTCTAATTGTGGTAGCAACAATCCCGATGAAAACAGCTTCTGTGAGCAATGTGGTTCACGACTTGATTCAAGTCGGACCAAAGAACGCGAGTTTTCTGAATACACCAATAATCCATTCAAAGATGATGGATCTACTTCTGATGACGGAACAACAGATGATCAGCCAAGCCAACCCAAACGCGCTAATCCTAATGAGAGCGGTTTTTTCTCAGATGTTGGTAAATCAATAGACTCGTTCTTAGCAGGAATAAGCATCGACGAGAAGAACAACCCGTTTTCTAGTAGCAAGACTAAAGTTTCTGGGCAAGAACCTTTGCGCACCAGCAATGAATCTCAAACAGCAACAGATTACCAAGAAAGATCAGATTCGCCCATTATATGCAACGCTTGCGGCCAAGAGAATCCACACAAAAACAATTACTGCAAAGAGTGTGGAGCGAGGTTATATGGTTTTGATTCGGAGAAATCCGAACGACCTGCATTCAAGCCACCGGTTTCCGACAGTTCATCGAATAGTGCTCCTAACACTCGTCAGGCAAATGGCTCAAGACACTCTACTCTGTCTGTTTTTTCATTTGTTTTTTCATTTTTCTGTTGTTTTAGTGTTGTTGGAGTAATACTAGCTATTATTGATCTCGTTAGGGCTAAGGATGAAAGTCCTAAGAAGGAACACACATTTTCTTATCTTGCTTTGTTTATTGGCGGTATATTGACAATTGCTTATTTGTTTATCTATATATCATCTCTAACACCAAAAACTAATTATCAAAAACCAGAAAACACAGTTTCCACTACTATTGAAGTATCTGAGTCTACTGACGCTTCTATTGATGAGAGTGTTATTAAAACTTCTGAAGTCACCGAAACTTCAACAGAGGACACCAATAATGATGAATCTGCAGTATCCGATGTTGCGTTGGATGCTAATTATGTATCTCACACCTACCGTCAACTATATTTTGAGATTCCGGAAAGCTGGTGTTCGTTGGACACATCTGCGGTTTTTGCATACGGTGATTCAATCAATCCAAATTGTATTTTTGAAGGCTCATTCGCATACTATAACGAAGGAGCAGATTTCGAATCGGTCAGGAACGATATAGTTAGCAATGTAGAAACCAACATGAATAATGATGAGGGTGTAACTATTGATTACTCAGATTTCATGGTTGATGATCACAACGCAATAAAAGCAACTCTTCAGGGAAGCGAAGGAACTATTATAGTTAGCATTATTGATACCTCTGATGGTGGTATTGTTTTCCTCTTTGCCTTTACTTCCGAATATGAAAACCAATTCACTCCAATTGTTGATTACATCTTGAACTCTTGTTCCTTTACCAAAGCAGAAGAAATAGCCGCAGAAACCGATACTGATGCGGAAGCAACGACTGAGGCCACAACTATAGCAACAACAGAAAACACATCAAATAAATATGCCTATTCAGGTGACAATACATATTACATAATTGATCTTGACGAAAAGAAGGTCTATAACTTCTTTACTTTTGACACGGATCCATATGTTGGAACATGTTCAGGCAACTTGGATTCCGGACTGACTGTCACATATAATCTGGATGGCGATACTGTTACTGAAACAATCTACTGGTCCGGTAGTGGTGACTCGAAAATTTGCGTTATAGATAGCTATGGTTATGATTGGTATTACAACAAAACATCGTATAGTTCAGCTGTAGCTTTGATGGATTAGTTTCGCATTAGACAGCATTCAAATCAAAAGCTGACAGCTTATGCCATTTCTGTTACATAGTACTTTTAGCATTTGGTTCATTATTAGCTATAGATTCTGTTGTATGGCTCATAACCGGAGCTGTGCCCGCGGAAAGGTTTGGAGAACTCTTCTTAATAATTTTATAGCTATAGTGAGGTTTTCTTTGGAATCAAGTTTATAAAGAAAGACAAAGAATTGAAAAAGAATAAAATCGCGCTATACACTCAAATCAAGGCATATAAAGATCAATCCGTTGTATATAAAAATGAAAAAGAACATGCAAATGCTACAATAAGCAAATTGAAACAGAAAGCCAGGAATACTTATAAGAAACACAATCTGATTCCATAATATAAGGCCGCAAGTGTTACCTTGCGGCCTTATAGGTTCTAAGCTCTAAACTGGATCAGAAGAGCTTGATTGATTTACCGGTTGCGTCGAAAATCTTCTTCTCTTCAGCTACGACATAAACATCACCGCCGAGCTTGGCAGCCTTCTTCTCGATAGCCTTGAAATCGATCTGCTTACCGCCGACCTCAAGAACGATCTTACCGAGCTTCTTAACTGCAACCTTCTTAGCCGGTGCCTTCTTAGCAACTGCTTTCTTTGCAGCAGGCTTCTTAGCTGCGGGTTTCTTAGCAGGAGCTGCCTTCTTTGCAGGTGCTGCTTTCTTAGCTGCAGGCTTCTTAGCAGGAGCTGCCTTCTTTGCAGGTGCTGCTTTCTTAGCTGCGGGCTTCTTAGCAGGAGCTGCCTTCTTCGCAGGTGCTGCTTTCTTAGCTGCAGGCTTCTTAGCAGGAGCTGCCTTCTTTGCAGGTGCTGCTTTCTTAGCTGCGGGTTTCTTTGCTGCTGCCTTTACGGGAGCTGCCTTCTTCTTCTCTTCTGCCATAAAAACTACCTCCGTGAGATGATTTGCATTGAGAATTGTCTAGTACCATATTTCGATTCTACAAATCTTCGTAAAATCGGTCAATATAAAAGGTGTGAACAATTAATGTTTATAAGCGTTTACAGGAAACTATTTTTATCCTGCTCGAAACATCACACTTCGACCGCCACAACAACGTCACTACTATGTCTTGATGTCGCACCCACGCAAAAAGAAGACGGAGACATTGTCCCCGCCTTCTTAAAGTCATTACCATTCTCGAAAAACGGCATCACTTAGCTCTCACTTTCTCACAGTATTCAACTTAGTCATATATGCTTTCAATTTAGTCATTGGAGTTCAAATGACTAATTTGAAGATTGATGCTAATTTTATAACTACAGTGTTATCATTCTTACCAAGTATTCAAATATCTTTGCAGTTGCAAGACAATCCGAATCACTTCGATGAGCATCGTTTCTAAATACTTTTATTTCAGAACATAGCGTTTCTAATCTATAATCCAAAACATCATAGTCACCATCGTAATCGATTTCATATTGTTCCGAATCACGATCCCACTTCTTTTTAGGCGTCTTCCATACTTTTTTTGCAAGTTGCAGTGTATCAAAGAACTTCCGTTTAGTAGAAAAGCAGATACCTTTATGTTCAAGAATCTTCAAATCATATTCCAAATTATGACCAACAAAGTTGTAATCAGCACAGAACTCTATGAAAGACATTGCAACTTCGTTAATCGTTGGAGCATCAGCAACCATTTCTGGGGATATCCCATTAATCTTTTGAGCTTCCTCCCAGGAAGTCTCCTTAGTTGGTCTTACGAGTGTTTCGAACTTTTCTATAGGTTGAAAATGTTCATATTTAATTCCAGAAAGCTCAAGAACAGAAGATGATCTCTTAAGTCCTGTCGTTTCTGTGTCTATAACAACAAAGTTCCCTATCTTATCGAGACTAGTTTTTGCTGTTACAGAAGAAAACTTAAACTCATAGTCTTCAGGATACTTAAGTTTGGCAAAATCGGATTTTGTGATTTCATATTCAGGAATCGAATTGAGTTCATTTTCAAACTCTATAGTTTTGTTTCGCTCATATTCAATTCTCTTCTGACGCAGTTGTTGTCTCTCAAGTTCCCTTTGCTCATTTAAGACATTACGCATGTCGGCATTCGATTTTTGACTCGGTGTCGTTTTAATGGATTTCGAACTCTTCCCAAACAGGTGGCTTAACAATCCCATCAAACTACCTCCTTTAAGCATTTATAGATCCGAATACTTATCACTCTTGCCCTTAGCTTTAGAAACCGGATACTTTGCTTCATTCTGTTCCATCTTCATATTAACGATTTCATCTTCATCAAGTCCCAGCTTATCAAGCATATTTCTGCAATACACCAATACGTCGGCCAGTTCCTCTTTCACATGCTGAATGTCATAGTCATCATCACTCCATTGAAAACACTCTAGGAGTTCATTTGCTTCAATCGATATTGATTTAGCCAGATTTGCCGGTGAATGGAACTGATCCCAATCTCTATCTTCAGTAAATCTCCTGATTCTATCTATAGTTTGTTCTTTCATTATTTATTTCCTATTCTCTGCTTCAGATAATCTGCCAGTTTAGAATCTGTGCAATAAATGTAGCAACCTTTCATACCACGTGTCATTAGAGTTCTATATGTGTTCTTTATGATCTCATCAGCTTCTCTTTTTGCTTTTTCCGGATCTTCTTTTTGCATCTTTTTTATACCTTTAAGAGACTGATCGGTTGAAGCCCTTTTTGACGCATCAGTTATGATATGACCATTCTCATACCTCATATCATCACCGATAATCACTCCTACATAATCAAAATCCAAACCCTGAGATGTGTGAATACATCCAACTTCATTAACCGAATTCTCATCAATAGCAAATGTTGAAGTGTTCTTGAGATTCCAACTCATCTCAAAGTCACCAATCTTAATGTCGTGACAATTAGTATCATTCAGGCCTTCTTTGAGCCACTCCCAACAGTATCCAGCTAAGATTCGAGCTTTGTTACTGATTCTGTTTCGTTCAACAATAATGTCACGTACCTTATCCGGAGAATCTACAATCTGAATATCATAATCAATCTCAGTGAGATCCGGATTCGCTGTCGGTCTAATCTCTAAAACATCATCGACCCATGCAAGGTATCCATCAGATCCGTTACACCTGAATTGAGATAGCAATTCCATCTCAGTTACTTGTGATTCCATTTGATCTGCCCATCGTTTGATCTCACCGACCGATCCAATATCCTGCAACGTTACTCTTTGATGTTCGTCAATAAAGAAAACACTGCACAAAGCGGCATTTATTATTTCCTTGACCTGATTCTCACCAGCAACTTTCGGACCTAGCTGAGTCTTTGCTGTAAGTCTATGACCTTCATCACATATGACTACATCGACGATATTGGGTTCTGCATCAATATACGAACCCGAACCCTTAAACATGTTATTAATGCTAGATTTTCGATGTCCTGTCAGTTTCTTTGAGTAGACATTTCGCGGAGCACTGTTTTTAGATGTGTACTGTGCAAACAATCCTTCGTTAGTCAAATTTGCTAGGAGATTGATTGCAACTACGGTTTTGCCAGTTCCGGGACCACCCTTAACGATAATAGTGCGTTTCTGATGATCTGACATGCACTTCATCGCAGTCGTAATGATTTCTTCGTAAACCACCTTCTGCTCATCAAGCATTATGAATTCCTGATTACCTTCAATCATGCTTTTGATTGCATCCTGAAGGCTTTTAGATGGTCTGATCCTACCACTGTCAATCTCGTATATTAGTTTGCCTTGATCACCTTTTGAAACGGATTTCTTAATGAATTCTCTTAGTTTGGAGACTTCACCTCGTGCAAAGATTGGTGCTTCTTCAACATACTCTTTGTACTGTTCTGATTCGAGTTTTTCAGGAATGCTTTTTCTATAATTATGCAGATAAGCACAAGGATGCAGCATTATACTCATTTCCTGAACATTCTGGTTGTAGTCTTTTATCATGGCAGCATATGACCATGCTTGATAAGAAGGATGAACAACTTGTCTTGCACTTCCGCCTATATAAGTCTCAACGATAGCATCCTGGCTTTTTACAGCATCAACTTTATCCCACTGCTTAAGCTCAATTATGATGGCATGCGGAACGCCTTTTGCTCCGTATCCAGACACTATGAAGTCTACTCGTTTTGAGGTCTGAGGAATGTTGTATTCAATTGCAATTCCGGAATCATTGGGAATAGTGTTGTCATTCAACACCTTATACATGTATTCGAGTGAATTCTCCCATGATCTGAATTCACTTCGTCCTGTGCTTCGATGCATCTTCTCATATATATTTCTTTCTATCTCTTCGGCTATGGAATCTTCTTCGACAGCTGATAAGAAATCTGTTTTGGTTCCTGAATAGACAATCATTTTTTGTATCTCCTCTAACTCGGTATAACCCCAAGACACTTATATAATATAACCAGTTATATGCTTCAACATTACATAAATAAAAACTTCATGTAAAGCATTCAACTCAAATCATATTGATATGATTTACCCCCGCCGGAACACCACAAAACCGGCGGGGGCTTTACACGGAGGTACCACAGAAAGACAACAATGAGCACAGATTGTCTTTACTGATTGTAGTATCTCACAGCAGGTATACCAATATTGGTACATTTCGAGCCCCGAGAGACCGCCCGTGCGTGTAGATAATCAACACTCCTCCCCTGATCTGTTGTTTAACCAACAAAACGCCCCGACATTACTGATTGTTTAGCCCCTCCTGCATCACGGATAATGAAGCCATCAAACAAAACAACTCGTCATTAAGGAGGACAAAAATATGACAACAACTAACACTTACGAAATCGAACTCAAGGACCTCGAAACAGTATCCGGCGGCACAGTAGGAGAATTCGAGGATATAGCCAGGTGTCTCCAAAAGGACAACACGTTCCTGGAAGCAGCCAGTTGTTTATTCGGACACATCCCGGGGACAAACCATGCTATGGCAGTTTTTGTTGAGGATTACCTGGAGAACGAGCTGGGCATCAAAGCAGACTTCAGTTTAGGTTTCGCCGGCACGGGAATCGGTTCCGAAGAAAACACCTACATCGACATAGCAACAGGCCGCCCGATGTCACACGACGAGGTGCTCGACAGGATCTGGAATTCCTAAATGTAATCATACCTTGAAGATAGAAACAAACCCTCGCCAGAAACAGCTGACGAGGATTGTTTTTGTTTGGGGCTGAGCATTTTATCCGCTCACACATCCGCTACTGGGCGGATATTGCTGGCGGATTCTCGACTTTTAGGCTTCAAAATGCCCAATATCCGCTCACACATCCGCTACTTGGTGGATACTACTGGCGGATTCTTGGCTTCTAAGCCCCTGAATGCTTAATATCTGCTCACGCATCCGCTACCTGGCGGATATTGCTGGCGGATTCTCGACTTCCAAGCTCCAAAATGTCCAATATCCGCTCACACATCCGCTACTGGGCGGATTCTGCTACATAAAAAGTATTATTGAATACTCATCACCAGAAATATCAACCCCGGCAGGTTAATAAGGATATGCACGGCGTACAGCAGGATTACGTTCTTCTGCTTCAGCATCAGGATCGACAGGAACACTCCGCCTCCGATGTGCGGCAGGATCGACAAGAACTCCGGCAGAGTAAACGCGTGCAGGTGTATCAAGCCGAACGCCAGAGAGGAGATCGTTACGGCGAGGATTTTCGGGACAATGGCAGAGCCCTTGTATGTGAGTATGAGCCGATAGACGGTCTCCTCGACGATAGGGCCCAGCACCCCCAACGCGATCACGAAAACCACTGGCGTGACCTGTTGCGCCGCGACAGCGATGTTGCTCTCATTCATGGTCGATTCCTGATCCGCGTACAGCAGTCCGTACGGGATAATCAGCAGGTTGTCCACTACCTGCGTTGCCACGTACGCGATCAGGACCCATAGCATATTCTTTACCGGATGCTCTTTCCATAGTCTGCCCCCCTCTTTGATCTCGGGCAGTGATATGACGATGCCCGCCACGCCGAGGATGATGTACATCACTGCTTGGAAGACTGCGGAGTGAAGTATTCTCGGAAGTATAAGTATCGTTACGGCGTATACCGCCAGAAAAAGAGCGTACTTTAACACGCCGCCCTTGCGGACAGTTTTTTGCATTTGCATATGGATTCCTCCTTGAGAT
>JAEEGL015018605.1_pt1 | contig 25310 bp, 18 predicted proteins | sample 9134231 | NCBI WGS metagenome assembly JAEEGL01 (sample SAMN16246548, study PRJNA631951) | gut metagenome | biome: gut microbiome; feature: rumen; material: fiber-attached | host: Bos | place: Iran: Karaj | collected 2018-10
GCAGGTCAGGCAGATGTGGGTAAATCCTGGAAGATTCCGCAAAAGACGTTTGAAATAAATGTTGTTGCAGCAATAAACCTGATGGAAGCGGTCAGAAAGGTGAATTCTAAAACCAAAATGGTTTTGGTGGGATCTTCTGACGAGTATGGGCAGCTTGGTAAATTAGGCGAAAACGTAACAGAAGACATTCCGTTAAATCCACAGACACCATACGCTGTTTCAAAGAGAGCACAGGAGCAGATGGCAGCTGTATATGTTAATTCATATGGTATGAACATCTGCATGACACGTTCGTTTAACCATGCAGGTGTCGGTCAGAGAGAAGGATTTTTAATTCCTGATTTCGCATCCGGAATAGTGCGTGTTGAAAAAGGAATTGAGCCAACGCTGAAGGTTGGAAACCTTGATTCCCGTCGTGACTTTACGCATGTCAGGGATGTTGTGCGAGCGTACCGCTTAATTGCGGAAAAAGGGCATTCCGGAGAGGTATATAACGTAGGCAGTGGTAAAACATACAGCGTAAAAGAAATCCTAAAAACAATGTGCGGCATGGCAAAATGCGAGATAAAGGTAGAACAGAATTCAAGTAGGATGAGACCGAGCGACGCGCTAATTCTTTGCTGCAATCATGATAAACTGACAACGGATACGGGATGGGCGCCGAAACTAGGTATGGATTCAATTTTGGACGAGGTACTCGCTGAGTGGCGTGAAAAAACACCTTAATCCGGAGATAAAATGATACAAAAGTTGATCAAGCGCGATTTTACAAAGAAATATAAGTCCCCAATCCTTGGCAGACCATGGAGCGCATGGTTGATCTTAATAAGTTTGCTTAACATGTGGCTGGAGTCTGGAAAACTCCTCGATGTAAATGCAGAGCATTTTGCTGTCTATATTTAGAGTGCATCTGCGTTGATAAACTTTGGGATAATGCTATTAGGATGCCGCTAAAGCGGACAACCCTAATAGGAGTGAGATTTAGCTACTGCAGGAAGGGTTGGAGTAAATGAAAGGACTTTTCGTGTTGACGGAGGTGTTATCTTCGTGTGCCAACTAGATCCGTAAATCGCATGAATTGCAAAGAATCCGATGCAGGTTAGAGTCTACATATGACTTTAGCGGGGGTTATTGTTAGAGGAACCACTGAAATTTCAAGTGCTTCGCTGTTGACGAATAGAGAGGAATTAATATGTTTATTTCAAGGAAAAAGAAAATTTCTGAGCAGAGTTTTCTTGAAGTTGATTTTTCGGCTAGTGTAGATTATAGGCTAATTGAAGAGCTTGGCGCATCAGAATACCTTATTAAAGTCTTAGAAGCGGTAGATAAATCGTATGGATTAAAAGGGAAAGTGGTTGCGGATATAGGGGGATCAAATATAACGCCGCAGATAGCTAGACATTATGGAATCAAAAAAATGGTTTGTATAGATCCTATAACAAAGTGGTTTTCAGGTTTACAGCAAGACATTTCAAAGTCTACATATGCAGACATTCCGCTGTTGAAGAACCAAGATTTTTTGGAAGCATATAATACTCTTGATTACTTTATTCTTGACGAGTGCGGTGAAGATTTACAGAGCGATTGCGATAATAAGTTTGACATTATTCTATCCATGTCTGCATTTGAACATGTAAATTCAATAACTGCAGTAATGGACAACATATATAACATGTTAAAACCAAGAGGATTCATGTTTTCTACATATGAGCCGATTTTTTCGTGTGCGAAAGGCCATCACATTTGGGTCGACGACGAGATAAACTTCACAAACGTTCCAGAATTGGACTTTTTCCACATGTTATATAGTTATGAGGAAGCAGCTGCGTTTCTTGAAAAACAAGAGCGTTTTTTTAGATGTAAAGATAAGATACTAGATATTGTCTACAAGTCAGATGTCATAAATAGAAAAACCTTAAATACACACTTGACAGAAATTGCAAACAGTAAGTTCGGCAAGTATAAAATTGTATTTTGGTATCTAGATAAGCAACCAACGGAAGAGGAATTTAAGATTTTAAGCAGAAAATATGGCGCCCAAAGATTTGATGTTCGCGGCATAACCGTTTATGCGGAAAAATAATCAAAAGAAAGAAGAATCAGAAAAATGATAAGAGGTTGTTATAATTTCATAGTAGAATTGTTCACGAGCAGGCGGACAATTTGTGCTTTGTCAATAAATGACTTTAAGTCGAAATTTGTCAATTCTTTTTTGGGTATAATCTGGGCATTCATCCAACCACTAGTTACACTTTTTGTTTTTTGGTACGTGTTTGAAGTGGGGTTTAAGAATCCTCCAATTAGTGGAGTCCCTTTCATCGTTTGGTTTGCACCAGCTTATCTTGTGTGGGCTTTTTTTTCTGAGGCCCTGGCTGCGTCCACAAACAGTGTAAGGGAGTATTCTTTTCTAGTGTTGAAAGTTAATTTCAGAGTAAGCATGATTCCAGTAATAAAGATAATATCTTCAACCTTTGTCCATATTGGATTCATTTTATTTATCCTTGCGTTATTATATTGTTATGGGATCAATTATTCAATTTACAATTTACAAGTTATTTATTACTTCTTTTGCACTGTAATTCTCCTTCTCGGCATGGGGTGGCTGACCTCTGCACTTGCAGTGTTCGTCCCTGATATAGCAAATTTAGTAAACGTTTTCATCCAAATTGGTTTTTGGGCAACACCAATTTTTTGGTCTCCAGAGGGCATGAATGAGGCTGTTCAGGCAGTATTAAAAATAAATCCGATGTTTTACATTTGCCGGGGATACAGGGATGCATTTATTGACCATATTTGGTTTTGGCAAAGAGGCTATACGAATATATACTTCTTTGTCGTGACAGGACTAATCTTTGCGCTAGGGGCACTAATATTTAAGAAACTCAGGCCTCATTTCGCAGATGTACTATAGGAGTTGTTTATGGAAGGACAGGTTGTTATTAGCATAGAGAATCTGGTAAAAGTTTACTCTATTTATCCGTCAAAGAATGACAGGATGAAAGAAGCATTAAGCTTTACAAGAAAAAAATACCATACTGATTTTTATGCTTTGAATAATGTGAGCTTGCAAGTAAAACATGGCGAAAGCGTTGGAATCATAGGACTTAACGGCTCTGGCAAATCGACATTGCTTAAGATTTTGGCAGGAATATTAAATCCAACTAGCGGAAAAGTAGAAGTAAATGGCAAGGTTGCTGCGCTATTAGAGCTTGGTGCAGGCTTTAATCCAGAAATGACGGGGCGAGAAAATATATATCTAAATGGGGCAATTATGGGGTTCAGCAAAGCAGAGGTTGATGCAAAGATAAAAGATATTCTTGAATTTGCAGAAATTGGGGGGTTTGCTGAGCAACCTGTAAAGATGTATTCGAGCGGCATGTTTGCACGACTTGCTTTTGCTGTAGCGATAAATGTTAATCCGGATGTTTTACTAGTGGACGAAGCTCTTGCGGTTGGAGATATTTTTTTTAGGCAAAAGTGTTATGCTCGTTTGGAAGAATTAAAGAGAAAGGGAACTGCAATTGTACTTGTCTCTCATTCAATGAATGAAATAGAACAGTTTTGTGACAAAGCAATTTTACTTTCAAAAGGCAAGGTTAAGTATTGGGGCGATTCAAAGGTCGCTGTAAGGCAATACTATCTACTGCAGGAGAAGACACATACTAAATCTTTAGCAGGAGTTGAAGATAATGGCCTTGAACTGGATGGAGGGGAGGAAGCTATAAGAACTTTTGAAGAAGAGGCTTTTAGTAGGAACAGAAATATAGGATTTAAAATTAAACCTGAGAATGAAATCTCAAATGGACAAGCAAGGTGCATATATGCAGCAATTTGCGATGCTAAAGGAAATGAGGTAAGTGCAGTTAAACAGGGGGAAACGGTCAATTTTTGCTACGGATTTGAGGTTTTACAAGATCTAAAAAATGTAGAAGTCGGAGTGTTAATTTCGGATGCAAAGAATAATCTTATACACGGAAAGAACTCGTTGCAAGTGGGATGTAATCATATTAAAGAATGCTACGCCGGCGATTTAATAAACGTGGTGCATAAGATTAAAATGGATATTATCATTAATGAATATACGTTTGAGGTTGGATTGATTGCAGTAGATGAAGAAATCTATGCGAATCCGAAAAGCGTTCCGCATTCGCAGTTTGACCCGCATGTTAAAAGAATTTGCCACGTTACTAATCTGGGACCATTTAATGTGACTTTTACTGACGATTACCAAGGAAGGCTTATGCAACTCCAGCATTATGGAATGGCAGATTTACCGACGGAAATAACAATATCAAAGATACCCTTTAGAAAGGAGGGTTTAGCGCAATGAGTGTGGAGAGGTGCATGAAGCAAGTTGTTTTTTTAGTTACAGGACTCTGCAACTTTTCATGCCATTATTGCGTTTATGATTGTAGTCGTCATATTGACATGGCAAAAAGAAAAAAAGACGAGCTTAGCGGAGAAAAACTCAGTTTAATTTTCAAAGGCTCGGATTTACTTAAAAAGGCCGAAGTAATTTCCATTGCGGGAGGGGAGCCGTTTATAAAAGACGATCTTTCGGTTTTTATAAAAACACTAAACGATTATCATAAAAAAGTTTCTATTACAACGAACGGATATTTTACGGATAACATTAGAAGATTGCTTGAGAAAATGGATGAACCCGAAAAGTATTTCACTATTGCAGTATCAATCGATGGATTTGAAGAAACACAGGATAAAATAGCGGGAGTTAATGGCGCATACAAACAAGCTTGGGCCACTCTAAAAGTATTGGAGGAATATGGAATTCCACACTTTGTAAATACTGTGGTCACAAACGAAAATATGGATGAGGTTTTTGAATTTAACGAATATTTAACCGCAGAGGAAGTAAACCATTGCCTCATACCGTTAGCAAATTCCCTTGATGAAGAAAGAGTTTTCTATTCTGAAGAACAGACTGATAGATTATTAAATCATTATTGGACAAAGCATAATAAAAAATATTTGCTAAGCAAAGGAAAATATCGTATCACAAACTGCCACGCTGGCATATACGGGGCAATGGTGGATTATAACGGTGATGTGTATCCTTGCACAACGGCGAGCGCGTATACAGAAAAGCATTTGCTAGGGCTAAGAAGGCACAAAGGCTTTTTACTAGGAACACTAAAAGAGCAGACCTTTGATACAATAATGTACTCTGATAGAACGGAAAAAGTTATTGAAAAAAAGGTTAAGAAATGCGAGGGCTGTTATTCTCAATGTGAAGTAGACAGAGAAGAAAGGTGTTCGCATGATTTCGGAGAAGATATCAGCATTGACGACATGAGAGGCTTTATTCAGTTTTTACCAAACGCGATGAGTGCCTCAAACAAGTTTTTTGACAGTTCGAACTTCTACAATGTGGAAGAATATGGAGGACGTAAATTTTGCTGGATGAAAGGGAAAAAAGCGAAGATTTTTACTAAAGTATCAGATAAATTTTCAAAAAAGCATTTACTAAGGCTGGACTTTTTAAACTTTATAGGGGAGAACGAAATTCGGATAAAAATTGCAATTAATGAGAGTAAAATCATTTTTGATAACTTTTTAGAAGGAAGCGTAAATATACAGCGCTTAGAAGTAGCTTTTGAACTGGAAGATAGTATAGATTTGGCCGAAATACAAATTGTTCTGAATAAAATGTGGCAACCTGGAGCATCAGACACACGCATGCTAGGCATTGGTTTTGTACAAGCCGAGATAATATAGAACTAGCAGTAAAGAAGGGAAAAAATAGATGAGGAAATGTTGGTGTGGAAATAAAGAGCTAAAAGATTATTCCGAAGATTATTTAATGTGCGACATATGTCACACCCTAGTAACAAAGAAAAATATTAGCGAAGACATATACAATGTTAATTCCGAGGATGAAGACAAGTATGGCAAGAATTACTGGGAAGAAAAAATGGCTGCGGTTTTTGGTGTGCAAACGATATCTGAAATAATTGATATATATTTGCGAGAAAGGACGCTATATTGGGTAAAGTTTTTGCTAAAATACATTGTTCCACCAATGTCCGTTGCAGAAATTGGTTGCGGCATAGGGGCCTTTTCTTATTTGTTAGCTCAAATGGGGTATGAAACTGAAGCTTTTGATTTAAGTCCGGAACTTTGTGAATATATAGAAAAAACGTTAAATATAGACATAAAAAGTACTGGGATAGAAAAATTAGATAAGAAATATGATGCTGTAGTTGCTTTTGACTTAGTCGAACACATTGTAAATCCAAACCAGTTCTTCGAGACAATTTCAAATCACTTGACAGAAGATGGAATCATTTGCATTCAAACGCCTGTATATGATGAACACTTGTCTTATAGTGAAATGCTCGTTCATAAGCCAAGATTTAGGGAACAGCTTAAGAGCGATGAGCATGTTTTTATTTACAGTAAGAACTCTATTGTTGCATTGCTTAATAAATATGGGTTTGAGTATGTTGGCTTTGAGGATGCTTTTTTTGGTAATGAGTATGACATGTTTTTGTTCGCTAGTAGAAAGCCATTTGTCTATCGTGATTCTGCAGCTATTGAGGCTGTATTAAATAGTATTCCTATTGGAAGGCTTGTAAAAGCCCTTATTACCCTTCACGACGAGCTTTTAAGCGCAAAAGGTGAAGTCGATTGGTGTAATGTTGACAGAGCAAATAAGGAGGCGAGGATTGGCCAACTTGTTCAAGAATGTGATTATATAAGATTGCAGAATGAGAGGCTTAAAAGTGACCACGGATTACTTTTAAAGGATTATGAAAGTTTGGAAGTAAAAAACGCAAAACTCAATGGGCAAATTGAAAAAGATAAGAGCGCTTACGATGAGTTAGAAAAGCGTTACAATGAAACACTTTTAGAAAAGGATAGTTTGCAAGATGAGCTGAGAAACATAAAGCAGTCAAAAATTTGGAGGATTGTAAAACATCTTGTAAATACAAATCAAAAAAGCCAAGACGAGGCATAGAAAGGATGAAAGTGTATGAGAGTATGTTATATTGATCACTCGTTTCATAAAAAGACCAAGTCAACTAGTTTTTTGAGAGATATCCTAGAAAGGAATGGTGCTGACGTTGATGTTGTCTGGGATGATTCTTGGTGTGGTGGGGATGGAGTTCTTTTAGACGATTATATTGGCGAATATGATGCGTTTGTTTTTTTTCAGCTATATCCAAAAGCTTCAAAACCTTATTATAAAATGCCAGTAAATGCAACATACGTGCCAATGCTTGATTTTTTTGGCAATGAAAACTGTTTTCATTATCATACAAATCACTGGAAAAACTTCTCCAAAGTAAAAGTCCTAAGTTTTTCAAAAGCGTTACATGTTGCAGCAGTTAGTCATGGCTTGGCCAGCAGATATTTTCAATATTTTCCTAATCCGGGTGAGTTTCGAATCACACGGCCAAAGGACCTTTCCGTATTCTTTTGGCAGAGAAACGCTAATATGATTGGTTGGAATCGAGTAAAGGTGCTGCTTGGCGAAACTAAAGTCAACGCGGTACATTTGCATATGGCAGCTGATCCGGGTGCAGATTTAGAGCACCCAAGCAAAGCCGAGGTGGAAAAATATAAAATAAATTTCACAGAGTGGTTCCCTGATCACCAAGCATATTACGATAAGGTCTTGGAAAATAAAGTATTTTTTGCGCCAAGAATTAGTGAAGGTATAGGTATGTCTTTTTTAGAAGCGATGGCTATGGGAAGATGTGTGGTGGCTCCTAATTTTGGCACGATGAATGAGTACATTTTAGATGGGCAAAACGGATTGCTGTATGAGTATGGTAAAGAAAAATCATTAAACTTCGAAAAAGTGGATGACATTTGTAGAAATGCGCGAGAGTATATGGAACATGGTTACGCAAAATGGAAAGAACGAGAGGATGATCTTGTAAATCATATATTATTGCCTTCCGATAAAGTTTATTACAGCTTTTATGGGGCCAATGTGGATTTTTCTGCTTTAGCCAGAGAAGACGAAGGCAAAGGCGCAATTGAAGTAGAAACAGACTTGCGATTCAGAGTAAGGCGCAGGCTCAGAAATAATCCCGTTTTGGCGAAAATTTATAGCGAGATTCGGAAGAAGTAGGACAATATAGAGAAAGGAATGTATGAATTATAGCGAAGCATATAATCATGCAAGGAGAGATTATGAAAAAGGCACTGCTAGTGTACCCTCATAATTTTTTGAAGAAAGATATGGGGACTAATGTTAGAGTATATCAAATAGTGAAGCATATTCGTGAATTAGGAATTCAAGTAGATCTTTTCTCATTGGATAATCTTATAAGCGATTTTAAGAATTTTGATAGCGACAATAATGAGGGGCTTGTCAGCAATCTGTATCTTCATGATTTTACGGAGATTGTCTTACATCAAAGAAAAGATATCCCTTATAGGGTAAAGAAAAAAATTGGACGGGTGGATGCGCTTACAGAATGGGTGACTCCTAGAATGTGGAGGCAATTTAGCGAAATAGTTAAGAATGGATATGACTTCGTGATTATGATGTATGCGTATACAGCAAATTTATTAAAAGGGCAGAGCAGCCTTAAAAATGTAGAAAAGATATACTTCATGGAAGATTTTCTTACTATGTCGCATTTCGCTTCTGGGCAATCCAAACGCGTTGGAAAAATGTTTGACGAAGAGATAGGCAGGCTTTCCCTATTTGATAAAATCGTTTGCATTTCGAGTGATGAAAAGAATTTGTTTGAACGCATATTTCCAGAGAAAAGTTTTTATTTCTTACCTCATTTAATACCGAAGCATGAAAATGGTGATGTGCCAAAAGACATAGATGTACTGTTTTTAGGACATGATAATCCGTTTAATATTGCAGGATTGAAGTGGTTTATGGAAGAGATTGTCCCTTTCGTGGATAAGAGGAATAGAATAGTCGTAGCAGGAAAAATGACGAGCGGTTTTACTTCAGACAGAGAGAATGTGGAAGTAAGAGGCTATATCGATGACTTGGATGAAATATACAGAAAAGCAAAGTGTGTAGTGTGCCCACTGTTGAACGGGACAGGAATGAAAATTAAAGTAATCGAGGCTATGAGCTATGGAATACCAATAATTTGCACATCTAGAGGTGTAGATGGCCTAGAAGACAAGTACCAAAATGGCATTATAGTTTGTAATGATCCTAAGGAGTTTGCCGATAAAATCAATCAACTTCTTGGCGATGAAAGTTTTTATGCTGAACGCAAACAAAGAATATGCGAGTATTTTGACGATTTTCTATCGCTAGACGTTAATAAGAAGACTTTAAAGGAGGTATTTTTCGATGCCAAGTAGAGTTGAAGGTGGGAAAAGAGTTAGGGGGTTGTCAAAAGTGGATGATTCCAGAGAACCTTTGGTGTCTATAGTTACAGTTGTGAGGAATTGCAAAGAAAACTTACAAAGGGCTATAGATTCAGTGTGCAAACAGACATATAAGAACATTGAGTACATAATTGTTGATGGTCAAAGTACAGATGGAACTTTAGATATAATAAAAAGGAATGAGGATAAAATAGATTATTATTTGTCAGAGCCAGACACCGGAATCTATAATGCGATGAACAAGGGCATAACCCTATCGACAGGGCAATATATAGCATTGCTTAATGCGGATGATTGGTACAGAGAAGACGCTGTTATGTTAGCAGTCAATGAATTACTGCGAACAGGAGCTGATTATTCGGGTGCAGACGAATATATGGTTAACGAAAGCAATAGAATAGTCTCTTTGTATGGGATAAAGTTTTTTGATGAAACTGCAATAATTGCACAGAATCCGTGTAATCACGGGACGATGTTTGTTAGCAGGAAAGCTTACGAAGTAGTTGGTTTGTATGATGAGAACTATAGGATTGCTAGCGATTTTAAACTACAGTTGCAGCTAGTTACTAATGCGTGCTTAAAACCTTGCATCGTATATGAACCGATTCACTATTACAGTCTCCAAGGGCTATCCACTGTAAATAGAGAAGAAACATTAAACGAGGTCAGGGATATCATTAAAGAGTTTGCTGATTATCTAGACGATGCCGAAGTTGACAGCCTGGTAAAATTTATGCATCAGCAGATATTTGATCAAAACATACAAGGAAATCTCGAAAAGATTCTCAATAAGCCAGAGGTAAGCGACAGGCAGAAAGAGTATCTCATTTGCAAAATGATGGAGGCTGGTTATAAGGGTTATGAGAAGTATGGGAAAACAAAGACGCAAAAGAGAAGCATGATGATTAGCAAGTGGAAAAATACCATAAAATACAGATTAAGACTTAGAAGAATTAATGCAGAGTATATTACAAACAGTAGATAGAGGAATTAGGAAAGGTTACTAACAAAATGAAATTGTTTTCAAAAGCAAAAGTTGAAAGAACAGCGGATAATGTTAATGCAACGCAATGTGCAAAAGATATATTTAACACATTTGCTCCCCCGGGGCATTTCTATTCCCCATTCCCTAATTTAGAAGAAATAGAAAAGAAGAAGGATTTTTTCGAGTTAGACAAGAGTCTGCCTGGTATAAATCTTAATGATGAAGTGCAGTTAGACACCTTATCTAAAATCGCAAGCTTTTATGGCGAGATGCCATTTGGCGAAAAAAAGAAAGAGAATCTGAGATATTACTTTAATAATAGTGCATATTGCCACTCAGACGCAATAACGCTTTATGGAATGTTAAGATATCTTAGACCTCAAAAGGTTATTGAGGTTGGGTGCGGTTTTTCATCATGTGTTACGCTTGATACAAATGAACTTTTCTTTGACAACAAAATAGAGACCGAGTTTATAGAGCCGTATCCTGATTTACTGTATTCGCTTATTAAAAAAGAGGACTTAGGAAGGATTAAAGTCATAAGCAAAGGCTTGCAAGAGGTTCCAATTGAAGAGTTTTATTCTTTAAAAGAAAACGATGTTTTATTCATAGATTCTACACATGTGTCAAAAATGGGGAGCGATGTAAATTATGTTTTGCACAGCATTCTTCCTGTTTTGAAAAAGGGAGTTTATGTGCACTTTCATGATATATTTTATCCTTTTGAGTACCCAAAAGAATGGCTTTATGAGGGTCGAGCATGGAACGAAGCATATATTTTGCACTGTTTCCTTCAGTTCAATGATACATTTGAAATAGTAATGTTCAATACATATTTGGAGCATAAATATGAAGATTTTTATGTAGAAAAGATGCCTATATGTTTGGCAAACAGAGGAGCGAGCCTTTGGTTAAAAAAGGTAAAATAGCTATAGATAACAAAAGGTTTTGGTGTACAGTATGTCATATGAATCGTTAACAAAAGATTTTTTAGGAAAAAGCTATAAGAATTTGCTTAGGGACTATCAGGTTCGTATTGCTGCAGGCGATGTTTTTTGGGACTGGATTATACTTACTTCTTCAAATGAAATTCAGGCGGAAGCTTATAGAATACAATTTGAGGAAAGAAGAGAGTGTGGATTTATCCCACAAAAAACAAATTTTGCTGTTGTCCCAGACTTTGAAGGGAAAAGAGTTGGAAGTGGCGGCGCAACGATGAGTGTAATAAAATATCTTTGCGAGAGAGGCATTGATTTTGAACATTCAAAGATTTTGGTTATTCATTCTGGTGGCGACAGTCGCAGGTTACCGCAGTACTCGGCAAGCGGCAAGTTGTTTTCCCCAGTGCCTAGGATGATTGAAAAGGGGAGACGCTCTTGCCTTTTTGACGAGCTCATTCTTTTATTTTCGCAGTTGGCATCCCAATGTGAAGGTGGAATGCTAATACTACCTAGTGATACATTGTTCAATTTTAACCCAATTAACATAAGTTTAAGAGGGAAAAATGCTGCGGCAATTTCAATAAAAACAAGCGCAGAAGAGGGTAAAGATCACGGCGTTTTTGTTACCGATGAAAACTCGAAGATGACGAAGTTTTTGCATAAAAGGCCGCTTGAAGAATTAAGAACGCAAGGAGCTATAAGTAAACAGCAAAAAATTGATATAGATACGGGATGTATTTGGCTGGGGAGCGAAGTTGTTTTGGGATTATCTAGGTTGTTCGTACAAAACAACATAATCAATCTAGAAATATTCCGTAAGTATGTTAACGATTTAGTTAGATTAAACTTGTATTCGGACATTGTACTGCCATTAGCTAAAGATGTTACATTAGAGTCGTATCTTAAGGAAACTCCAGAGGGAGGGTATTCCGAAGAATTAAGCGATTGCCGGAAAAATATTTGGTCTGCGTTGAAGCCTTTTGAATTAGAGGTAATCAAAGTTAGCCCAGCAGAGTATTTGCATTTTGGCAGCACACCAGAGTTAAAAAAGTTCGTGGTGCATGAAATAGATAACTATAGTCATCTAGGCTGGGCTAAGGAAGTTAATTGTTTTGGAGCGGCAAATTTTGGAAGTTCATATAATACGTGTGTTATACCTAACAGTGCAATAATAAGTGATGATGTATACATTGAAGACTCAATAATTGGCGAAAACGTAGTTGTTGGAGAGGGGAGCATTTTATCGAACATAGACGTCGATGATAATACGGTAATACCATCGAATGTTGTACTACACTTGTTAAAACTTCAAAACAATGCTTATGTGTGCAGAGTGTATGGAGTTTTGGATAATCCAAAGAATTCAATTAGTGCCACTTTTCTCGGAAGCTCAATCAAGACAATATTTGATAAGTATTGCATTGACCTTTCAACTCATGTTGATAAGGAATCACCGGCTTCGATTTGGAACACTAGGCTTTTCTGTGAATGTGTTAATAAAAAAGAAGCCATTGATATGGCGTTAACCTTGATAAGAATGTCATATGGTACGGCGAGTGAAGATGAAGTAAAAGCTTGGAAAAGTTATAAAAAGGCAAGCTTAGAGAGCAGTTTTAATGAGGCAGACCTAAATGCTATCATGGAATGGCAATCGCATATCTCTATGGAAGTTAAAGTTATGAAATCCGTAGAAATGATGGATAATCACATGCCGATTGAAGAGTGCCTCCATGAATTAGATATAAAGTCTGATGTAGATGCAATAATTGAAAGAATAAGGGAAGAAGCTGAAAGAGCTAGCTGTATAAAGAAGATGAAACTTTATCTTTTGGCATCTATGATTTACGAAAGGTGTAAAAATGACATTGAAAATGCAAAGGAGATGGAAAACAAAGCATATGCTGTTTTGAGAAACGACATTTGCAATTGTGTTTCTTCTAAATATGTGTTTGATTGTGGAGCTTATATCGTAAGAGAAGGAGAGATTATCCAACGGATGCCCGCTAGGGTTAATTTTGCAGGCAGTCCGTCAGATGCGGCACCTTATTGTATTGAGCACGGAGGGACAATGTTAAATGCAGCAATTAGTCTGAACGGGGAATTACCAATTGTTGCGAAAGTGCGGAAAACAAATACCCCGGCATTACAGTTTGTTAGTGAAGATCAGTCGCTGATTTCAGAGCCAATCCATGCAAAAAGAGATCTCTACACATTTGATAATTTAGAAGATCCCTTCGCACTTCACAAAGCTGCATTCGTAGTAACTGGTGTTTTAGAAAAGTGGAACGACTTAGTAGCAATGTTTTCTGAAATTGGTGGAGGATTAGTGCTTTCAACGGAGGCAAACATACCTAAAGGCTCTGGTTTAGGTACGAGCAGTATATTGCTAGCTGCTCTTGTGAAAGCCTTGAATATTTATTTTGGGCAAAGTACAGAAGATGATAAAATCTGCGCTCAGGTTTTCGCTGCAGAGCAGATGATGTCTACGGGGGGAGGATGGCAAGATCAAGCTGGTGCAGTTAAAAATGGAATCAAGTACATATATTCGAAGCCAGGCATAGAGCAGAACTTAATTTCACATGAGGTGGTCTTACCGGAAGAAGCTTGCAGAGAACTTGAAGAACGATTTGCATTAATATTTTCTGGGCAAAGAAGATTGGCAAAGAATGTTTTGCGCAAGGAACTTAACAGTTGCCTAATAAATGAAAACCATGCTCTAGAAAAGGTTATGGAAATTAGAAAAAGCACAGCAATGATGCGATTTGACCTTGAGGTTGGCGATATTACCGGTTTTGGTATGAAGTTAAAAGAGCAGTTTTGCATGATAAAGCAACTTGATGAGATGGCATCAAATGATTTTATTGAGTATATTTTTTCCGCTTGTGAAGATTTGTTGGATGGATATACCGTTTGCGGTGCCGGCGGAGGGGGGTTTCTTCAAGTGATATTAAAAAAAGGAGTTTCTAGAAGTGATCTAAAACATCGCCTAGAAGAGATATTCCAAGAATCTGATGTAACTTTGTGGGAGAGCAGTTTTATTTATGGATAATAGTAAAAGCATTGATATTGCGGTAAGAGTTTTAGAAGAAGAAGCACAAGCGATACTAGAGCTTAAGAATAATTTAGATAAAAATTTTGAGCAGATTGTTGAAAAAATAGTAAACACAAAGGGCAAAATTATAATCACTGGTATGGGGAAAAGCGGGCATATCGCAGGTAAAATTGCAGCTACTATGGCTAGTCTCGGGAAACCGGCTTTTTTCATACATCCCGGTGAGGCTATGCATGGGGATTTAGGGATGGTTCAGCCCGAAGATACTGTAGTTATGATTAGTGTTAGCGGAGAGAGCGAAGAAATTGTAAAAATAATTCCAAATCTCAAAATAATTGGCGCGGACATAATCGGAATAACTGCGAATAGCAACTCCAAACTTGCAAGGGCAAGCGAATTTGTTCAGCTCATAGGTGAATGTAAAGAGGCTTGCAACCTTGGATTAGCTCCAACAACAAGTACGACTCTTACACTTGCAATTGGCGATGCAATATGTGTTGCTGTTTCAAGCGCAATAGGATTTAGGAAAAATGACTTTGCACTGTTTCACCCGGCCGGTTCTCTGGGTAAGTCTTTAACATTGCGTGTTTCAGACTTAATGGAGACTATTGCACAAGAAAATATTGTAAAGGCTAATGAAAGTATAGAAACAGCATTGTCCGCAATAATTAGGCTACAGACTAGTGTTTTACCAATAGTCGACGAGAATAATATTCTTCAAGGAATTATTACTGCAGAGCAACTTACTGATAGCGCGACATTGGATAAAATCGGGGAAAAGAAGCCGGTTCTAGAGATAATGAATGATACAATCGATTTCGTCAATTTTGATGAGATGGCAATAGACGCGCTATCGCATATGGAGAACAGCGGCATAGATGCTTTACCGGTAGTAAAGGATGAAAAGACTATCGGTGTAATTACAAAGAAGGAAATCTTAAAGGCTGGAATATATGTTCAAGGGGAAAAACATGAGTAAATACCATGTGTTGGCGTTAGATTTAGATGGAACGCTAACAGACAGTAAAAAAAGAGTTGGATCAAAATCAAAAGAGATGATTTGGAAAGCTATTGATGATAATGTGAAGGTTGTGCTCGCTTCAGGAAGGCCTATGTTAGGGATTGTTAATGTGGCAGATGAGTTGCAGCTTGATTGTAGAGGTGGGTACATACTTGCATATAATGGCGGAGTGATAATGGATTACAAGTCAAAAAAGGAAGTTTACAAATGTGTTTTCCCAGCGGAGCTAATTCATCCGGTTTGTGCCATCGCGCGAAAGTATGGCTTAAATCCACTATCATACAACGATAGATGTATCGTTGCAGAAACGGACAGTGACGAATATGTAAGGCGAGAGGCGTATAACAACTCTGCAGAAATCCTCGTAGTGAAAGATTTGGAGAGTTATTTAGATTATCCAATAGTAAAAATGATGGTGGTTGGAAAGCCCGAGAGAATTAAGGAAGCGCTTTCGGAGTTTGGCAAACAATTTGAAGGTGAATTAAGCGTTTTTTTGTCTGAACCATATTTTATGGAAGTTGCTCCAGCTGGAATAAAAAAGGATAGAGCATTAGATATATTAGTAAAAAAACTAGGGTATGACAGTAACTCTGTCATGGCATGCGGTGATGGCCTTAACGATATTCCTATGATAAAGTACGCAGGTCTTGGTGTCGCTATGGGGAACGCGTACGCAGAGGTGAAAGAGATTGCAGATTGCGTATCCCTTTCAAATGAAGAGGATGGTGTAGCATATGCAATCGAGAAGTATTTGCTATAATTATTACGGTTACTGTTAGTGACATATTTAAGAAGAATTGTTCTAAAGCTCAGCATTTTAAAGTCATACAGAAAAACTTCGATTAATAGGAGAAAGGAATGAAATGCAAAGTAAGAAAGTAGATACAACAAACGCTAAAACAAACGGAAGAATTGACAGTATTCTCGTTTCGATTTTCATTCCTTTTATGTTTTGCTGTTTTTCTGTGGTAGAATCTTTTGCGCTTAACAGAACGGAGTTTTGGTTTGATATTAGAACGCTTATCCCAATTATTGTAGTCCCTTTCGCTGTTTGCACCATAGCATTTCTTTCTTTGCAGATATTATGTAGAGGGTCGCTATTATGTAAGAGTTTAATTTTTGCCATAGGAATAGTTATGTATATACAAGGAAACTTTCTTATGGCGGGGTATGGCGTTTTTGATGGCAAAGAAAAAGATTGGAACAGTTATAGTAGCTTAAATGTGATAAGCATTGTTTTATGGATACTGATTCCAATCGTGTCGATTTTATTTGCAAAATCAAAGCCAAGACTACTTGAGAAAATAATTAGGTTTGGAATAATGGCAATAATCATTATCCAAATTATTACGCTTTGCGCAATAACGGTTTTTAGTAATGAATCGTTGTTGGGTGGGGAAAGTGTCGAGTTAACATATGAGGGGTGTTTCGACGTTTCGACGGAGAAAAATATTGCAGTTTTTATTGTTGATGCGATGGACGCGGAATATTTTAACACGGTAGTTGAGGAATATCCTGAAGTGGAAGACGTTTTCTCAGGGTTTACATACTACAAAAATACGATGGGGTTGTATCCAACGACAAAAGCATCTATCCCTCAGATTGCCACTGGCGAGCAATATAAAAACGAGACAGAGTATCAGCAGTACATCGAGAGCGCGTGGGAAACTAGTGCATTGGTTTCGCAAGTGAAACGCAATGGCTTTTCATACGGTCTATATTCTAAGCAGTGTTTTGTGAGCAATAATGTTCTTGATGAAAATACAATAATTAATGCAGTTATTACAAAAACCAAGCCAAGGTCATACTTCGAATTAGCAAAAAACTATTATAAATTGATTTTATTTAAATATTCTCCTAATATTATAAAAAAATATTTTGTAGTCGAAGGTGAGTCATTTGATGACAATAAGATGTTAATACAGGACGACCAGGATGTCTACTCGCTAGATACGGTTAAGTTATATGAGAAAATAAGAAATGGCGGTATAAAGCTTGTAGATGGAAACATACTAAGAGTCTACCATTATGAAGGAGCCCATGCACCGTATAGGTTGGACGAGAATCTTAAGCTTTGTGACTCAACTCCAGTTAAGCAGACTAGGGGGGCCCTTAAAGTTGTAGAAGAATATATTCACTGCCTTAAAGAAAATAACTGTTATGATAATTCAATGATAGTTGTTTTGGCCGATCACGGAAGCGAAGGTCTTTACAGGGAACATCCGGCGCTTTTGATAAAAAATTACTATGAGAATCATAAATTGAATTTTTCTGATGCACCGATAACTTATGCTGACCTGCCAGCGACAATAATGTCGGGCATTACGGATGAATATGGGCATTACGGAAGAGCTGCTTTTGAAATTAATTCTGATGAGATTAGAACAAGATATTATTACTACTATTATTGGGATGATTCTTGGGATAAGGCCTATTTACCAAATATGTATGAGTATGTGGTGGAAGGTAATCGTGGAATTCAGGAGGCAGATCAATATACGCAAATCTATAGAGCAAAGAAAAGCATAGGTGAAAGGGATTTTGGAAAAGGGCTTAGATTATCTTTTTGTAACGAAAAAGATCGAGATTTAGTACTCAGCGATATAGCAGAGCCTGAATCGGAGGGCTCTGCTGCATGGTCCATAAACGATGATACTCGTATCAATATAAAGCTGAATGCCGATGTGAATGTGGAAACGGTTTTATCCTTAGGGGTCGAAGCGATTGTAGGATATGAGCAGAATATAGAAGTGTTTGTTAATAATTATAAATATGGTGAACAGTTATTAACAAACGACAAATTGGATTGCTCGATAGTTTTGCCGGCAAACACACTAAAAAAAGGTGACAACATAATTGTATTTAAGTATAGCAATCCTGAAAGACCCGTGGATTTAATAGAGGGGAGCAAGGACTACAGAAGGTTAGCCGTTGCACTACGTGATATGAGAATAATACCAAAGAGTGAGTATTATACTGACATTGAAACGTTAAATAGTGTAAACCTTTCAAATGATGAAGAGTTTTTAGCGCTTGCGCCTGAAAACTGGAACAATAAAGAAAAAGAAGGGATATGGACCAAAGAAAAATCTGCTATAGTCATTAGAGGAGAAACGCAAGATTATGTATTGGAATTCTCATGTCATAAGGTCACCGAAGATATAGAAGCTTTTGTAGAAATAGATGGTGATATAGTAGGTACTATACAGGAAGGCGATAATCAAATTAATCTTCCTGCAAAGTACTTTGGTAGGACAAAAGTGACAAAGATTACATTTCATACACCAAAAGCAAAGAGACCTATTGATTTAGGAATTAATGAGGATACAAGAACGCTTGGAATATTTGTTAAAGAGTTGAGATTTAGTGTCAAGGAGTAGAGCAATAGTGAGAAGAGTTTTACCTATAAAGAGAGTTTCTATGATAGGATAGCTTTTAAGAAGCCGATAGGTGTGATTATCTTGTCGGCTTTTTGCTTTACTTTTGTAATAATTTATTCAGGCTAAAAAAGCCTCAAAGAATAAACTGAAATGTAGAATTCCCAAACTTCCTGTGCTATATTAAATAGTGATGTAGAAGTGAACGGACTAAAGAGACAAAATACATGATAAATTGGTTTGCTGATATTTTAATAGCCTTGAAGGGAGCCTTTGGTAATTGGGTAATTGCAATAGCAATTTTTACCCTCTTCACTAAAATTATTCTATTCCCCGTGGCCCTTTGGGTCCAGAGCAACAGTATCACAATGGTGCGCCTGTTGCCGGAGCTCAATAGGTTGAGAATTAGATACTACGGTGATAAAGGCACCATTGCCGAGGAACAACAAAAGCTTTACAAAAGAGAGAAATATCATCCGATTGTTTCTACTCTTCCGATGTTTATTCAATTAGCTTTACTTTTTGCGGTTATCGGTGCGGTGCATGCCGTGCTGGATGGAACGGACAGCATCCTTGCGCAGTTCCCTTATCAGGTAGGCGGTGCGATGTTAGGCATGCCAATCATAGCGGGTTGCTCGGCTTATTTGCTTGGTATAGCGCAAAATCACATCAGTCCGTTGCAACGTGAGCAAAAGCGTATAGAACAGATTGGAGTTAACGCGTTTTCAATCCTTATTTCGCTTGCACTTGGAGCGTTTGTGCCGGTGGGTGTGGGCGTATATTGGATTTGCAGTAATCTGTTTACCATAGCACAGCAGCTACTGCTTAACGCCATATTAAAACCGGCAAAGAGGGTAAATTACGAAGACCTTGCAAAGAGTAAAGAGGAGCTTGCATCAATAGAGGCTCTTTCCGGTAGTGTCTCTAAAGAGGACAAAAAGCGCGAAAAGGCAGACTACAAAAGGTTCTTTTCGGTTGCGAACAAACATATAGTTTTCTATTCGGAAAAGAGCGGGTTCTACAAATATTTTCAAGACGTGATAGAGTATTTACTCTCGCATTCGAATGCGGTAATCCATTACGTAACAAGTGATCCGGAGGATCAGATTTTTGTCTTAGCCGAAAGTAACGATCGAATCAAGGCATATTACATAGGCGAAAAAAGGCTTATAACACTCTTCATGAAGATGGATGCCGATATAGTTCTGATGACTATGCCGGATATTAACAACTATCACCTAAAGCGTAGTTATGTGCGAAAGGATATAGAATACATCTTTATGCCGCATTGGTCGACATCTGTGCATCTGGTGGTTAGGAAAAATGCTATTGACCATTACGACACGGTCTTTTGTGTAGGCGAGCACTGGAAACAGGAAATTAGGGCTATGGAGAAGCTCTATGGACTTCCTGAAAAGCGCTTAGTGGAGTACGGTTACGGAGTTTTCGAGCATATGGCAGCGGGATACAGTGAAGATGCCGTGGAAAAGCGTGAAATGAGGCAAGTGCTCATAGCACCTTCGCATCAGGAAGATAATATCTTCGAAACTTGCATAGACGACTTAATAGCAAGCCTTCTTGCGGAAGGTTTTAAAGTGATCGTTCGTCCGCATCCACAATATTTCCGCAGGAGACCGGAAGTGTTGGCAGACTTTGAGAAGAGGCATGCAAATGAGTTTGGAGATAGGTTGGAGTTCCAGAAGGACATCGGCTCTTCCGTGACAGTCTTTGAATCGGATTTGGTTATAACGGATTGGTCTACTATAGCGCAGGAGTTCTCTTATACGACAAAGAAACCGTCGCTGTTTATTGATACGCCTATGAAGGTGATTAATCCTGATTACATGGAAATTGGGATAGAGCCTATAGACATATCCATGCGGAGCAAAATAGGTGTTTCCATAAAACCGGCGGATGCTAAAAATGTGGGGACAGTTGCGCAAGAACTTTTCGATAAAAAGGATGTATACAAAGCATCAATAGAGGAAATGGTTAATAAGTATGTTTACCACGACAGACCTGCGGGTGAGGTCGGAGGGAGATATATACTTGAAAGATTAATAGAAAAAAGTAAATCCGGGAGGAAATAAGAAATGAATTTCGTAAAGAGAATCTTGAATATCGCTTTTGTTTTATCAGGGCTGATGGTTATGTGTGCGTCAAATGTATTTGCGTATATTGATCCATCGGTTACTACCTATGCAATTCAGGTTGTAGCCGGCGTGGTTGTGGCTGTTGGTGCAGTTATCGGTATCTGGATTAGAAAAGCGCGCAGCAAGGTTCAGGACAAGCTTGGAATTGACGAAAACGCTAAAAAAGAGGTTGAGGAAGATATCGTTATAATTAACGATGAAAACAAATAGTCTACGTAAGAAGAAACGGAGAAACCTTTATGAGTAAGAGTGTTTATACTTGCTTTTGCACTGACAATATCCACGAAGGGCATTTGAACATTATCCGGGAAGCACGAAAACTGGGCGATTTAACAGTGGGTGTTTTATGCGACTCTGAGATGATAAGGTATAACAGATTTCCTATCTTGACTACTGAAGAGCGCGTGGCAATGGTCAAGGAAATTCCGGGGATAAAGAATGTGGTCGTGCAAAACAGCATGCTCTATGATGAAATAATAGAGGAACTGCGCCCGGATTATGTTGTACATGGTGATAACTGGAATGCCGGACCGCTCAAAACCATAAAGGAAAATATTACTGAACTGTTGGCTCGCTATGGTGGCGAGCTTGTTGAAATTCCGTACACGCAAAATGAAAAAGTCTGGAAAATAGACAGGCAGATGCGCGAAAAATTGGCTATGCCGGAACTGAGGCGCGGTCGCCTGAAGAGGTTACTTGATCTTGTACCAATTGTAAAAACAATGGAGGTACACAGTGGACTGACCGGATTAATCGCGGAAAAAACTATTGTATCCGGGAATAAAGGGATAGACCAATTTGATGCGATGTGGATTTCGTCTTTGTGTGACAGTACCGAAAAGGGCAAACCCGATATCGAATTGGTTGATATGACTTCGCGTTATCGCACGATAGACGATGTTATGGAGGTTACCACAAAGCCGATTATATTTGACGGAGATACAGGCGGATTAACAGAGCATTTCGTCTATACCGTTCGTACTTTGGAAAGAATGGGCGTTTCAGCTGTTATCATCGAAGACAAGACGGGATTGAAAAAGAATAGCTTATTCGGAACCGATGTTGTGCAAAAGCAGGATACTATCGAGAACTTTTGCCATAAAATAAGAGAGGGTAAGCGAGCTCAGCTTTCCGAAGATTTTATGATAATAGCGCGAATAGAGAGCCTCATTTTGAAGCAAGGGCAAGAGGATGCGTTAAAACGTGCCTTTGCCTATGTGGAAGCCGGTGCAGACGGAATTATGATTCACAGCAAAGAGAAAAGCCCTGACGAGATATTGGCATTTTGTGACGAATTTAGGCGAAAGGATAAAACAACGCCTATCGTTGTGGTTCCTACAAGCTATAACACTATAACCGAAGACGAATTGGTTGCGCATGGAGCAAACATAGTAATATATGCAAATCAGTTGCTTAGGGCGGCTTATCCTGCGATGGTAAATGTTGCGGAATCCATATTAAAGAATCATCGCGCTAAAGAGGCCGATGATAAGTTAATGCCTATAAAAGAAATAATAACGCTAATTGATGAGATTTAAGTTAGTTTAAGGAGAAAACAATGGGATGTAATGAAAATGCCGGCAAAATGTGCGACATGAATATGGATTGCATGCACTGCGATAAAGCTAATTGCACACTTAGAAAATACGATTACGATCGCATGGGCAAAGATGTTGATTTGATGGAGAGGGTTCGCTTAAAAAAGGCTAACAGGGAAAACCTGTATAGTCTCGAACCGCCGTTTCCAAAATCGAATTTCCTTATGGAGCTCTCAAATGTTTGCAACCACTCCTGCATATTTTGTGCTCATCAGAAAATGCAGCGGAAAGTTGGTAAGATGAGCAAAGAAAAGGCATTTGACATTTTGCAGCAGGCGTATGATTTGGGAACCAGAGAAGTGGGCTTTTATGCGACGGGCGAACCATTTTTGATTCCTGATTTGGCGGATTATATTGCAAAGGCTAAAGAAATAGGCTATACATATGTATATTTAACTTCGAATGGGTCTGTTGCAACTCCGGAAAAGATACGCGCGGTGATTGATGCGGGCCTAGATTCAATCAAGTTTTCAATCAATGCTCCGCAAAGGAAGCTGTATGAGTTTATACACGGGGCAGATGATTTTGATGTCGTGGTTGAGCATCTAAAATACCTGAATCAGTATAGAAGAGAGAGCGGTAAATCGTACAAGATTTATGTGACCGGAATATTAACAAGATTTACTGAAAATCTTCAGGATAAATACCACGAGGTTTTCGATGGCCTTTGCGATCAGATAGTATTCAAATATGTATATAATCAAGGCGGTTATATGCCCGAAATTCAAGAATATCTGCGTTGTTTTTGCGACACGGAGGGACGCAGGAAATGCAACCTTCCGTTTGATGCAATTTCAGTTACGCAAGAGGGATATTTGTCTATTGAAAATGCAGATTACGAAAACATGCTGATAGTAGCGGATCTTAACAAGGTTTCGCTGAAAGACGGTTGGTACGGGGATAAGATGAAGGATATGCGCCGTAGGTTTATGGAAGATAAGCTTGAGGGCACACTTTGTGATGGCTGCGTACATCACACCTACGCACCTGCAAAGCCTATTACACCGGAATGCTCAGGTGTCGAGGGCGAGTATGTGTTCGATGACAGTCTGGTAAAAGAGCGCATAGAGAACAGTAACCTAGTTGTATATGTTCCGATGGCTTGTGACATCATCCATCCGGGTCATATTAATATAATAAAAACGGCCGCAAAATATGGCAGAGTTGTGGTAGGGCTGTTTACTGATGAAGCGATAGCATCTTACAAGAGAGTGCCGTATATGCCTTACGAGCAAAGGAAGATTGTTGTAGAAAACATAAAGGGGGTTTCTGAGGTAATACCGCAGGAAACTCGAGACTACATACCTAATGTGCGCAAGCTGCAGGCTGACTTTATGGTGCATGGCAAAGACTGGAGAGAGGGCCCGTTGGCAGCAGTGCGTCAGCAGGCAATAGATGCTATGAAAGAATGGGGAGGTCAGGTTATAGAGCCTGACTATACAGCAGGTGTGTCTTCCACAATGATTCAGAAGAAAATAGTGGAACGTGCGGCAGAGGAAGCGGCTAAGTCGAGGTAAAGACATGAATGTAGAGAGTTTTGTCAGGCTATTGGGTGCGGATTTTTATGCAGGAGTTCCTGACAGTCAATTAAAGGCGCTGTGCAATTATCTGATGAGTGCTTATGGGATTGACCCGAATCATCATATAATAGCGGCTAATGAGGGAAACTGTGTTGGCTTGGCGGCGGGATATCACCTTGCAACGGGCAAGGTACCTGTAGTGTACATGCAAAACAGCGGCCTGGGAAATATAATTAATCCCGTGGCATCCCTTCTTAATGAAAAGGTCTATGCAATTCCGGCTATTTTTGTTATAGGCTGGAGAGGCGAACCGAATGTTCATGACGAGCCGCAGCATATCTTCCAAGGAGAGGTAACCTCGAAACTTTTGGAAGACATGGGCATAGAATATTTTGTTATTGGTGAAGAAACTGATGACGAGGCTGTGTCAAAGGCGATGGAAGGGTTTAGACCAATCTTGGCAAAAGGCAGAAACGTGGCCTTTGTTGTGCGTAAAAACGCGCTGTCAGGTGCGCCAAAAGTTGATTACGTAAATGAATATGAAATGAGGCGCGAAGAAATAATAAGGCATATTGTAGCGGTTTCCGGCGAAGATCCGATAGTGTCAACTACAGGAAAGGCTTCAAGAGAACTGTTTGAAATTCGCGAGGCGAATGGGCAAGGCCACCAGTACGATTTCTTGACAGTAGGCTCAATGGGACATAGCTCATCTATCGCATTAGGGATTGCAATAAATAAGCCTTCGCAGAAAATATGGTGCATTGATGGTGACGGTGCAGCTTTGATGCATATGGGTGCAATGGCGGTAATAGGAGCAAATGCGCCGAAGAATTTGGTGCATGTTGTAATTAATAACGGCTCGCATGAGACCGTGGGCGGAATGCCGACCGTTGCCTCGAACATAGACATTGTCGGAGTTGCAAAAGCCTGTGGTTACGAACATGCGGTTTCCGTTGATGATTTTGATTCTTTAGATAAAGCATTGGCCGAGGCAAAGGCAGTGAAAGGCTTGTGCTTGATTGAAGTAAAGAGTGCCATCGGTGCCAGAAGCGATTTGGGCAGACCGACAACTACTCCGGTTGAGAATAAGGAAGGGTTTATGGGGTGGTTGTGATTTGAATTGCTTGAATGTGTAGATGGTGAATGTCATCGCGCTGCTTGCGGTGAAAATTGTGAATATTGACGCTAAGAATAGCATAATGTAGAATGAAAGTGGGTGGGAGCCCACTTTTGTTGTATATTTGAATCTGTGCGGTAGGATGCTGTGCGTCCGGCGGTCGGAGCATGTCTGCTTATACTAATGGGAGTAGAATATGCGTGCGGA
>JAEEGL016385800.1_pt1 | contig 25310 bp, 23 predicted proteins | sample 9134231 | NCBI WGS metagenome assembly JAEEGL01 (sample SAMN16246548, study PRJNA631951) | gut metagenome | biome: gut microbiome; feature: rumen; material: fiber-attached | host: Bos | place: Iran: Karaj | collected 2018-10
GCCCTTGCCGGCCAGTACCGAGCCGATAACCGCGATAATGCCGACAAGCATTATGATTCCCTGAATGAAGTCATTCACGCTGGTAGCCATGTAACCGCCGAGGATTACATAAACGCCGGTGAGCACTGCCATCGCAACTACGCAGACCCAGTAAGGGATATCAAACGCAAGCGCGAAAAGCTTTGAGAGTCCGTTATAAACGGATGCTGTATAAGGAATAAGGAAAATGAAAGCAATTGCAGAAGCTGCAATCTTAAGAGCCGTGCTGTTAAAACGCTTTCCAAAGAAATCGGGCATTGTTGCCGAAGCGAGATGCTTGGTCATGACTCTTGTTCTTCTGCCGAGGATGATCCACGCGAGAAGCGAACCGATCAGAGCATTTCCGATACCGATCCATGTGGATGAGATACCGAACTTCCAGCCGAATTGTCCGGCATAACCGATGAAAACAACGGCTGAGAAATACGATGTTCCGTATGAAAAAGCCGTCATCCAGGGGCCGATAGTGCGGCCACCCATTACGAAGTCACTGACTCCGGTGACTTTCTTGCGCGCACGAACCCCGACAAGGATCATTACGGCGAAGAAAACAATAAGAATTGCGATCTTAACAAACATGTTCCTAACCTCTTTCTGGATTTTGCTGAATTATGCATATGTACCGCCGGGCCGCGGCGAATTGCGATCCGAACGAACATATGCCGTTTATGCTTTAGCGCGTTAAAGCATAACGCTTTAACGCTACAACGTATAATAGCATGCAATACTCCCCGTGTCAACACATAACACGGGGAGTCCGTAATCTCTCTGTTATTATCTTCTCGCAAAGCTCTTTGCTCTTTTCCCGGATGCATCACGAGGCGCCGCCGGCAATCTCCTTCAAGAACCATTCGTCAATAGTCTTCTTGATGTCTGAGGCCTCATAATCGCTGCAATCCGAAGCGAATTTATCAATCCTGTACGGGCCCCAGCCGATTATTTCGTCGGACAGAAGAACTCCTTGTTTCACGACGGTAAACATCTTACCGTTTATTTCGACCCGATAGCCGTCCTTAAGCGCAGAGCCTTCGGGATCATACTCGAGCGCGGGACGGATTCCGAGAGAATAATCTGTGTTCATTCCGCTTAAGTTTGCGGTGTTGTTTGTGTATACATACGCCGCTTCTCCCTTGCGCTCCCCCGCATCCTTCAGCCAGAGACTGACATCAAACGAAATCGGAATCAGCTTCCGACATGCTTCGTACTCGGCAGCCGTCAACAGTCGTGCTCCCAATAGCTTCAGCTCTGTTTCCTGTGGTAAAAATTCCGTTACTCTCATGGGTCCCCCTTTCTGTTATTTCAAAATTCCGGCAATCTTTTCCTCTCCGATTCCGGGAAGTATTTTCATTAAGTGCTCTGTGATCCGCGCGCGGGATTCTTCGGTCGTATGTTTATATACATTGTCAGAGAACTTCGCCCCGATAAACTTCTCGGGCGTCGAGTACTCGGCAACACCCCACCCGTACTCTTTTCCGAATTTATCAACTTCGTAACGGAAGTCGCTTATGACTATGTAGCACTGCTTCTGAAGCCTTGTTATGATCGTGTCGAAGCCCTTCTTTCCGGTACTTCCGTACCCTCCGAGACGCTTCAGGTATTTCGACATCGAAGGCGCATTCGCATCAACAAGTTCGTACAACTCCTTGTCCTTAAGGGCTGCGAGCCCGTCCTCGTAGCGGCTGTCGAAATCGTAGCCGTCCCGCCTGTAGTTGGCAAAATCGGGGAACCACTTATCGCTTATATACATCGCCTTGTTCTTAAAAAACTTACCGTACGCGCAGTGCATCTCTCTGATGACCGGACCCTTCCACTCCCATACGGGCCAAAAGCCGTTGTCGCCGTCGGTGTACCACTTCCCCGGTCCTATGTGCTCCTCGATCGAAAAACCGGGAATATCGTTCGTAAAAAACGGAACAAAACCCATCTTATCTATCAGATCCATGAGATCCTGCATGCTATTGATCTTAAAATCATCCGAATAATTCATTGAAACCTCGTCTTAAAAATGGTCCACAACCCCCGTCCCCATGGGTCATCCGGGGAAGTGTATCTCTTCTTTCCTTGCCTCGATGAGTTCTTTGATCTCGCTTGAAGTATATGTTTTGATCCCGAGATCCGCGAATCTTTTCTTGAGTTCGAAAGAGTCGCTGTAATCGGCTTCTGTTGTTATGTCGTTATAATCATCATCAACCACAAAATACTCGTAATAATATGCCGATTTTCCGTTTTCGTCCTCAAAGCGATACTCATTGAGCCCAAGGTGCTCCGTGTCAAGCCCTTCGGCAGAAAGAGATACAGGTTCTCCTTCGTCTTTTTGAACATACATGCTATCAAAAACGGGAAGCGTCTGCGTTACTCCGTAACAGAAGTTGTATTTTCCGTCTGCATCGACATAAGCGTAATCCGAAGAATGAACCGTTGCTCCTCCCGAGCCGCCCGTCGTGATCACGCCGTTATCATCTATCGAAACATCGCTTCTGCTCCAGCTGTCCTGAATAAAGGCTATTCTTAACTCATAATTACGACAACAAACGATCATATGAAGTCCGTACTCATCGTTAAATTCACCTTCCACACAGAGCTCCTTAAGTCCGTCGTTTCCGCAATCTATTAATCGATATGAAACGTCGCCGGTCTGCACGTACGGCTCCACCGCCCCCGATCCGTACCGGAGTATATCGAGTCTGTCTACAATACCGTCCCAATTGTAAAATGCGCCCTCCCTAAGCATCGCTTTTGTATCAATATAGGTTGTTCTGTCCGCTTCTCCCGTGTACTCTGCCCTCATTGTTCCTTTTATGAATCTCTCAAGATATCGGTCGGTTGTACTAATGCGTTCGTTTTCGCCGAGCTCAAGCCAAGCCTGCTCATTGTCAAGATCTTTTTCCTTTTCTTCCCTTTCCTTAAGCTTCTCCAAATAATCCTCCCGAAGCGCATTTATTTCATCGCCGGGGATATTATCTACCACCGTATCAAACATGGCGTTAAAGCTTTTTGACGTGGGCATATAGCCACCGCACTCTTTAAGGACTTTCTCGTCTTTGTCATAAAGGATCAGGCAGTATGAGCTTCCGTCACATACATCGGTATTCGAACCGACCCGCATGTTGTAGAGTTCCTCTCTGTCAAGACCCTCATTTATTGCCGCATACTGTTCTTCTGTAAGTTTAAGCACAGCTATCTGCTCCATGGTCTTTGCTCCGGACCTTTCGTCGCTTGAGGTCGGCATGTACACAAGTACGTCTCGATTTGTACAAACAATCACTCTGGCATCAATACAATCATATATCGTGCCCCAGCTTGATCCGCCGTAATCGATCCCGACAAGATATTCGTCGGACAGCTCCGGAACGGGCAAAAGACTGCACGCCGCACCCCCCATGACCATAATTATGAACAAAGCGATAAAACACAACTTCCTTTTCATGCGTCTTCTCCTTTTCCTCTCTCAAAATGACCCACAACCGCCGTGGATCCCTCAAAATGACCCATAACCCCCGTCCCCATGGGACCATGGTCCACAACCCCCGTCCCCATGGGGTCATCTTCCGTAGATTGCTTTGCAGATCTTATTGCCGTTTGCAGAGAATTTTTCTTCATATTCGGTCATGACATTTCCTTCTGCATAAGGACTCCCGTGCAGGTCCTCTGTTTGAAAGAGTATCCTCCACCCGCATGCGGCCGCCGAATCGAGCGAATATGCAAAAAGCTCTTTATTGTCGGTTTTCTGCTCGATCGTCCCCTCCTTCTTCAAAACATGATCATATCGGGGGAAAAATCTGTCGCTCGTGAGTCTCCTTTTTGCATGTCTCTCCTTGGGCCACGGATCCGAGAAATTGAGGTAGATCTTGTCGATCTCATGCTCACCGAGCATCTCTTCTATGTTGTCTCCCTCGTAAAGTACAAGCGCAACATTCGGGAGCGGGGCTTCTTCCATCTTTTCGACTGCACGTAAAAGGACCGATTCCTGCCTCTCTATCCCTATAAAATTGATATCTGGATTCTGCCTCGCCATATCCATGACGAACCTTCCCTTTCCCATCCCGAGCTCGACATGCAAAGGATTATTGTTTCCGAAAAATACGGACCACCTCCCTCTGAACCTTTCGGGCTCCTTAACCGCATAATTGCTTTTTTCTATCACTTCCGCTGCCCGCGGTACAAATTTAAGTCTCATTTATCCTCCTCTTTGGCGGCGTAAATATTACGCCGCCGATTCCTTGTCCCACACTTAACTATGTACCAGTTTCATCTTTGGCGGCGTAAATATTTCGCCGCCTTGTCTCACGCATTTCCAATTTTAATACATTATAAACCATTGGATATCATCTGTGTCACTTTATTTCTGCTTTGCACACTTATCTATTGAACACGCTTCCACATTAATGTACTATTTGGAAATGATCATATCGCAACGACATAAATTATGCTCAGAGAAAGGAACAACATTATGTATGACAGACTTACCCGAGAAGACATTAAAAAAATGGAGGAAGAGATAGAACACCGGATACGTGTCGAGCGTCCGAAACTTATAGCTGATGTTCAGGAAGCCCGTGCGCAGGGAGATCTCAGCGAGAATTTTGAATACAAAGCGGCAAAGCAGGCCAAAAACAGAAACGAAAGCCGCATCAGATACCTTCAAAACATGATCAAAACCGCAGAGATCTACGAGGACGATTCAAAAGATGACGAAGTCGGTATCAACAATCATGTCACCGTCCGATTTGAAGACGACGGCGAGGAGGACAGTTTTAAGATAGTAACCACGGTCAGAACCGATTCCCTGAACAATCTTATCAGCATTGAATCGCCTTTCGGCAAAGCGCTTATGCACCACAAAGTCGGTGATAAGGTAAAAATTGATATCGGTCCGGATAACAGTTACTACGTTACAATACTGAAGATCGAAAACACTAAAGACGAGGTGAACGACACTATAAGTTCCTACTGAAACAAAACCTTTCGTACATACTGCCGCAATTGACAAACGACCTCCTTGAAAATAGAATAGGAAACAACACATTCAATCGGCAGCAGTCCTACAGAAAGGTTTTGGAAATGAGGTTCAGTTTTTTCAAAAAAAAGCAAAACAACAAAGACGAAAAAGGTCATCGCGACCCGATCATCGTCCGCTTCTATAAAGCGTCCGATGATGCCCCTACCGTTAACACCGCGGAGTCCGATTCCTCCGAAACGAATTTCTCCGCAAAAACATCCTCGACTTCAATTTCCCCCGAGAGAGCGGTTTCTTCCGCATCCCGCGCGGTAAACCCGGATACCCCGAAAGTATCCTCCGAAAATCCTTCGGGCAAGCATAAGCGTCGGTTTGAGCGTAACCCAAAATACTTCTCCATCAGCGTTTATTCCCTCATTACCATCCTTATCGCACTTCTGCTTGCGCTTGTGATCTTTAATCTTGCGTCCGTGATTTCAATGTTTTCCGGACTGCTTTCGGTTCTTGCGCCCTTTATCGGCGCGGGTCTGCTCGCGTTTATCGTTAGTCCGCTCGTCAACTTTTTCGATGAATTCTTTTTTGAAAAGCTTCTCCACATAAAGAAAGCGGGCGTTCGAAAAGCACTCAGCGTCATACTTGTTTATATCATCGTCCTCGGTCTTCTCGCGCTTGCCATCACAATCCTGATCCCTCAGGTTATCGGCAGTATAAAAGAGCTTCTCGGCAAGCTTTCGGGCATGAACGTAGAATCGATGACCGGAACCGTAAAAGGATGGATTTCGGGTATTGCTCCTTCTGTTGACCTTTCGGAATTTGATGCATGGGTGGCGGATCTGATCGCTTCCTTTACCGATAAGCTCGGCTCGTTTGTCAGCGATTCGATTCCTTCTCTTCTGAATGCGGGATACGCGGTTATAAAGGGTGTCATAAACTTCCTTCTCGCAATCGCGATCTCGATTTATATGGTATGCGACAAACGACGGATCGCCAGAGCTTCGACTGCTCTGACCTACAGCATTCTTCCCGTAAAAAAAGCCGGAACGTTTATATCAACCGCGCGCGATTGCGGACAGATCTTCTTCGGTTTTATTATCGGAAAGACCATAGACTCGCTTATTATCGGGATCCTGACATTTATCATCCTCACGATCGGCGGTCTTCCCTATCCGATACTTGTGAGCGTTATCGTCGGTGTAACGAACATGATCCCGTTCTTTGGTCCTTTTATCGGAGCCATTCCCGGAATCCTGCTCTATCTCTGCCTCGACCCCGTATATGCATTCGCATTCGCGATCATCATACTTGCAATCCAACAGTTTGACGGTTGGGTTCTCGGTCCGCTTATCCTTGGTGATTCAACCGGAGTGAGTCCGCTGTGGGTAATCTTCGGTATCACGGTCGGCGGCGCATATTTCGGTATGCCCGGAATGTTCCTCGGAGTTCCGGTTACAGCGGTTGTTGTATATCTGGCGCGCAGGATCGTTGCCAAACGCCTCGAAAAGAAAAAAGTGGAAGTAAGCTGATGATGTGATATAATTACTTTGGGGGACGTTGAGCAGACGGTTCCCTCGCGTCGTTAATTGAGAGAGGGGGGGACTTATGGGGATCATTTACTGTATCATGGGAAAAAGCGCAAGCGGTAAAGACACGGTTTACAAGCGTCTTCTGGAGCTCCAGCCCGTATCGCTGCGCAGTATTGTCACGTACACGACCCGTCCGATCCGGACCGAGGAAACCGAAGGCGTTGAATATAATTTTGTCACTCCCGACATCCTGAAAAAAATGAGAAAACAAGGTCTCATAATTGAGGAACGTTGTTATCATACGGTTCACGGCGACTGGTACTATTTCACCGCCGACGACGGACAAATAAAAGATGACGAAACGTATCTTCTCGTCCAGACACCCGAAGGATATAAATCCTTGCGAGACTATTACGGCAGGGACAGGGTTCGTCCGATATATATCGAAGTGGAAGACGGGTTACGTCTTGCGCGTGCGGTGGAGAGGGAACGCCTCGAAGCAAATCCCCGTTACACCGAGCTTTGCAGAAGGTTTATTGCCGATGAGGCGGATTTTTCCGAGTCGGTCCTGCTTTCTCTCGGTATCGATAAGCGATATCAAAATGCCGATTTTGACAAGTGTATCGCAGAACTGTCACAAGATCTTAAGGAATTCCTAAAGGAAAGCCGAAAAGACAGCGCCAAACCGCACGAACCGGGAAAGATAATCTACCCTCCGAAAAGTAAATGACAAAGCCCTAAACCGCTTCTAATGAGGATCCTGGTACACAGTCAAGTATTTGGCGAGGAATCAGAAGCGGTTAAAACCGCTTCTAATGAGGAAATCTCTTATGGATATGCGCATTAATCAAACGCAGGCGACGACACCTGTAGAACAAAAAGCTCCCGTATCTCAGGCAGACGGGTCATTTAAGTTCACTCTTGCAAGCGCCGTGGAGGATGCTGCGCTTTCCGAGCGTCTGTCGTCACTAATGGGAGAGATCAACGAGCAGGGAGAAAAAATCAAAAAGCATCGAGATATTAAAGATATGCGACATTATCGCGCGCTCATAAAAGATTTTATGAACGAAGTCGTTAACCGATCTCACAAATTCTCCCGAGAGAATTTTCTTGACAAGAGAGGACGCCACCGGGTCTACGGCATGATAAGACTTGTTGATGAAAAGCTCGATGCGATAGCAGCCGAACTCATTAAAGACGAACAGGACGTTATGCTAATACTCGGTAATATTGACGAGATACGCGGATTGTTGCTCGATATACTCACCTAATGTATTTGACCCAAAGGTCCGTTGCATTCCCTTCGGGAAATGCCGGTGCAAGGAATCGGAAGCGGATCATAAACCGCTTCCTTTGAGGAGGATTATATGCACGGATTTGAAGATATCCTCGGTCAGGAAGCCGTCATCCATCATTTTGAAGAAGCCCTTGCCACGGGCAAGCTTTCTCATGCATATATCCTTGCCGGCGACGAAGGGTACGGAAAACATCTTTTGGCAAAGCGCGCGGCTGCCGCGATGCTATGTACTGATGAAAGCAACGTTCATCCCTGTGGGAAGTGTGCTTCATGCGTACAGGCCGAAGCCGGCACCAACCCCGACATCATAAACGTTGTCCACGAAAAACAGCTGATCTCTGTCGGCGACATACGATCACAGGTTGTCGAGGACATACAATTAAAGCCTTACAACGGAAAATATAAGGTTTACATCATTGACGAAGCCGATAAGATGAACGAAATGGCGCAAAATGCGCTCCTCAAAACGCTTGAAGAGCCCCCCGCCTACGCCGTGATCTTTCTTCTCGCAAACAACACGGGAAGCTTCCTGCCCACAATTCTTTCGAGATGTATCACGCTTCCGTTAAAGCCCGTCAAAACAGAGGCTATTGCAGATTTGCTCGTCACGCGTTATAATCTGCCCGATTATATGGCTCGTACCTGTGCTTCCTTTTCGGGCGGTTCTGTGGGAAAGGCTCTTCGTTACGCAACGGATGCTGAATTTGTAAAAACACGCGATGCGGTTGTGCGCCTCATGTCGGGCATCGACAACATGAGCCACGCCGAGCTTATGGAGTCGCTCAATTTCTTCGGCAGCGAGAAGTCCCGCGGGAACGATTCTCATGTCGTTGATGATTTTCTTGACATGCTTTCGCTTTGGATGCGGGACATGCTCATGTTCAAAGCCACGCAGGATCCCAACCGACTGATCTTTCACGACTCAGTCATCGAGATCAGACGTCAGGCAACCCTGCGCTCCTTTGAAAATATAAACGAAGCGATCGAGGCGATCGAAAAGGCCCGCACGCGATTAAGGGCTTTCGTGTATTTTGATATAGCCATGGAAATGCTTCTTATGGCTCTCAGAGTCGTATGACGGTTTTTCCGGAACTGTGCGCCGGTTTTCGACGGATTCCGGCGGACGAAAAAGAATAAACATTAATCAGGAGTAATCATGCAGATCATTATCGGGGTCAGATTCAGACCCATAGGCAAAATATATTTTTTTGATCCGGTCGGAGAAGAATATGCTCCCGGAGACCATGTCATCGTAGAAACCACGCGCGGAATGGAATACGGTTTTGTTGCTGTCGGCAACAGAGAACTTCGCCCCGGTGAACATTCCACCGGAATCGCTCCGGTTGTAAGACGGGCAACGGCTGAAGACGAAGAGACCAATCTTGCAAACAAAGAGAAGGAAAAGGAGGCATTTGACATATGCCTCGAAAAAATCAAAAAGCATGGTCTTGAGATGAAGCTCATCGAGTGTGAGTACACCTTCGACAACAAGAAACTCCTCTTCTATTTCTCTGCCAATGGCAGGATTGATTTCCGTAACCTCGTAAAAGACCTTGCCGCAGTCTTCCGTACCAGAATCGAGCTAAGGCAGATCGGTGTTCGCGATCAGGCAAAGGCACTCGGCGGCATAGGCATTTGCGGTCGTCCGCTTTGTTGCTGTACATATCTTTCGGAATTCTCTCTGGTTTCCATAAAAATGGCGAAAGATCAGAGCATCTCGCTCAATCCCTCGAAGCTTTCCGGTAATTGCGGCAGGCTTATGTGCTGCATGCGCAACGAGCAGCTTGCTTATGAAGAACTCCTCGCCAATCTTCCGGGCGTAGGCGACCATGTCACCACCTCGGACGGACTCACGGGAGAAGTCAGCAACGTAAATGTCCTCAAGCAGATCGTCAGGGTGGTTCTCACTCTTGAAAACGGCGATAAAGAAGCCAGAGATTACAAACCTTCAGACCTTACATTTAAGGCCCGCAAGAGAAAAACAAGCGCTTCCGCCGAAGAAATGAAAGCAATCCGCGAGCTTGAGAAACTCGAAGAACAGGAAGGAAACAGTCACCTTGACGACTAACACATTATTATCACCTTCCGGCGAAAGAATAATGTTAAAGCCCGGCGAGCGCGCGGATGATCTGCAGCTGTGCGGGCTTTTCTGCATTCAGGATAAGGACCGGTTCTGTTTCGGAATGGACGCCGTCCTTCTCTCAGGTTTTGCGTCGGTAAAAGAAAACGAAACATGTCTTGACCTCGGTACCGGGACAGGCATCATCCCTCTTTTGCTCTCCGCCAAAACAAAAGGAAAACACTTTACGGGTTTGGAGATTCAGGAAGACAGCGCAGAGATGGCCGGACGAAGCGTTCGTCTCAATGATCTTACCGACAGGATTGACATCGTTTGCGGAGATATAAGAAAAGCTGACGAGCTGTTCGAAAAGTCTTCCTTCGATGTTATCACAGGCAATCCTCCCTACATGACAGACCTTCACGGGCTTAAAAATCCTGCGGAAGCAAAAGCGATCGCGCGTCACGAAGTTCTCTGCTCTCTCGACGAATTTGTTGCCGCCGCTGCTACTCTTGTTCGTCCCGGGGGACGTTTTTACATGGTTCACCGTCCCTTCAGGCTTCCCGAAATATTCGGTGCCCTTCGCAATGTCGGTCTCGAACCCAAAAGAATGAGACTCGTTCACCCCTATATCGACAGAGAGCCTTCCATGGTCCTCATCGAAAGCGTTCGTGGCGGTAAGCCCCGTATGACTGTGGAGTCTCCGCTCATCATATATGAAAAAGAAGGCGTTTATTCCGAGGAGATTCGCAGGGATTACGGATTCTGAACAACCACTTTTCACCGATTCAGCCGTATTCCTTGGCAGTTAAAACAGTTTCTTGAGAGGAGGAAACCACAGAGACATGGCAACCGGAACACTTTATCTTTGTGCTACACCCATAGGAAATCTAGAAGACATCACCCTGAGAGTTATCCGCACTCTTAAGGAGGTAGATCTTATCGCGGCAGAAGATACCAGAAACAGCATGAAACTTCTGACTCATTTTGATATACATACTCCGATCACGAGCTATCATAAGAACAACCGCTATGACAAAGCAAATACTCTCATCAACAAGCTTTTGGACGGCCAAAGCATCGCTCTCATCACCGATGCCGGGATGCCCTGTGTTTCCGACCCCGGCGAAGAACTCGCAAGGCTGGCGGCAGAAAACGGAATCCCCGTTACAGTCCTTCCGGGTGCATGTGCCGCCGTAACGGCTCTCGCCCTTTCGGGTCTTTCCACCGGTCGATTTTGCTTTGAAGGCTTCCTTCCGCAGAATAAAAAAGAAAGAAAAGAAGCCATCTCTAAGCTTATCCCCGAAACACGCACAATCATAATCTACGAAGCTCCCCATCATCTTACAGCCACCCTTAAGGATCTTCTTGAGATCCTTGGCAACAGACAGATTTCTGTTTGCCGCGAGCTTACCAAAGTACACGAAACGGTCTTTCGTACAACTCTGAAAGAAGCGGTTGACACTTATGAAGCGATTGCCCCCAGGGGCGAGTGTGTTCTTGTCATAAAGGGCGCCGACGGTTCCCTTCTCGCCGAAGAAGAACGAAAGAAATGGCAAGAGCTTTCGATACCTGAGCACATGCAACTGTACTTATCAAAAGGCATGGAAAAAAAAGATGCCATGAAAGCCGTCGCCAAAGACCGCGGAGTTACCAAGCAGGAGATATACCGGGCTTGTCTGGAGTCCGATTAACCTGCCGGCATCCGATGCGCTCATAAAAACACCCGTCTGCAGCTTGTGCAAACGGGTGTTTTTATGATCCGATCATTCGTTTTCAGATCACAAAATCATAAAACGAGAAGAAACTCTCCATGTCTGTAACAATCTTTTCGAGGTACGACAGACTTAGTACCCCTACTTTCGCTCGTTCTACCGTTCCTCCGAGAAATGACTCAATAAATTCTATCAGGTCTTCTCCCACAAGATCAAAAGAGACTTTTGTTTCATCAGCAAGTGTCTTTCCGGCCGCAAAAGTCCGCCTCATCATCTCAACAGGCGCAAGGACGTTTTCGGACCGGGAATACATGAATGAGATTCTGTAGGCATCCGCAGTATCCTTTTTTACGAGAAACAATCCGCTCGCCTCTTCTCCGTCCATGTACATCGTACTAAGCTCTTCGTCAAAGAACCTTCGGTCAAGATTATGTCCGAGCAGATTAAAACCGCTCTCTCTGATGCTTTCTATAAGAGTATTAAACGTTTTTGCCGTCGTGTTCGCAAGAGATTCGCAGTTTTTCGCTTCCTTCATCAGATTCCTGTTTGCTCTGAGTTCCCCGAGCGTACAGGTATAGCTTCCGCTGTCGGACTCTTTGTAAACGAAATTGAATCCCTCAAGAACCCTATTAAACCTCGGATCGGTATTTGGCGCCACAGTAATCCTCACATCGCTTATTCCTTCTCTGTATAATTCAAGAAAAAGCGATACCAGCGATTCGCTTCCGATACCACGTCCGGAATACTCGTCCGCAACATGAACCCATAAAAGTTCAACCTCCGGGAAATCACGTCGTATCGCGATTCCCCCGACTGCCACGTTTTCGCTTATGATTCCAAAAAGCTGTACTTCATCATCGTCAAGAGCTTCATCAAGAACGGTAGCGGGAAAGTATGCAACAAAATTCTGAAGATTTTGATCGTCAAGGCTTGTGATATCTGTCATAAAATTCATTGTTCACTCCCCCTTTCGTCTTTTCCGAGGCCTTTTTCCCGGGCTTTTCTCGCCGCCTCTTCAAACAGTGCCGTAGCCTGAGGACGGAGCTTTTCTCTGTCATCATTCATGTACTTTCTTCGGAACTTATCCTTTATCGTCAGTTCATTTAACGTTCCCTGCTCCATTTTTTCAGGCTTCCAAGCCATTTCCGTAACCGACTCTACGCTCTGACCGCTTCTGAACGTCGGAATCGCCACCGCCAGCATGCCTGCCATACTCCAGGATAACGCGGTTCCGTATTTTATCAAATTAATCACCCTGGTGTCTTCTGCGCTTTTCTCATCAAAAGCCTCAGGGAATTTAATGATGAGCTCTCCGTCCTCTTGGGCAAGCGACGCCTCTTTTGAAATTTCATCCCTATGTTCAAAGATATAAACAAAATCCGGTTTTCCGTCGCCGTACTTCGCGATCAGCTTTTCATATCTGTTTGCAGCAAGCGTAAGATATTTTTTAATGCCGAGCACGTTTCTGAATCTCGCAACCTCTATATCTTTTTTTGAGTCCTGCCCGGTCAGGAATGCTCCCGCCGTCAGATCGAGAAGCAATTCCCTGTACTCCTCTTTCGTGAGCGAATCAAAAGTGCCGCAGGCGTCCATCGAAGGTAACGATCTGAAGATGGCTGCCATTTTTCCGTTTCCGTCCCCTCCCGCAAGTTCGAACCGCTTTACGGACAGTCCATAAACCATTTGAGCATCTTCCATTTTTTCGATGATCGCTTTTCTTCTCTCCCGAAGCTTTTCTTTTTCTTCTTCGGTTTCAGCCTGTTCAATCTGAGTTTCCGTTTCGTCGAGCTCGGATTTCAAGTCTCTATGCCACTGTTTCAGAAATTCTGCCTTTGATATTCCGGCAGGATATTTTTCCTTGTCCTTTCCGAGTTCGGCTATCTGCCTGTTCATATAATCGGTTACATCAAGAAGTTCGGCGGTAACCTCACTCTTTACCGACTCTTCAAAAAGTTTAGCATTTGAATGGACCTCCTTGCTTTCGTCCTGTACGACCTTGTCCGAAAAGAATCTTCGCTCTTCTCTCGCTATCACTGCCGCTCCTGCATTATACATATCCTTTGCGAGCTTGAGAATATCTCCCTCACTCACGGTTCCGCTAAGACTCTTTCCGACCCGAACCGTCTCGATATATGACTCGTCCAATTTGTCAAGTGTATACAGATGAAGCAGAGAGGCTGCTCTCGCTTTCATTACACCGCCCTTGATCATTTCAAGCTTTCGGTCAAAAGCAACCCTTTGACTCCTTTCGGCAAGAATTGATTCCCTTCTTTCTCTCGTTTCCGATTCGATTTGTAGTCCGTCTTCGTAAGAACCGAGTCCAAGCAGACTGTCAAGAAGAACCGGTGCGTCAGGGTCATCCTCTCTTTCAACATCTTTTTGTTTACCGAGGATCTTGATAAGCTCCACCGCTTGTGACATTTCAAGAAGCTCTTCCGCATGTTCTCTCATCACATCGGGATTGCCTTCTTTAAGCCAGGGCATGTTAAATTCTTTTATCTCTTTGATGAGATAGCCCAACACATCTTGCATCTCCCGGGCCACGGAGCTCTTCAGCTCCGCGAGTTTTGCCCTTTCTTCATCGCTCGTTTTTCCTTCTTTTTGTTTATTCTTCAGCCTGTCAAGTTCGATATAATCCCAGGCAAAATTGACCATCATCTCATTGATGTACGGCTGCCCGATCTTAAGACCGAAGCACAAGGTCGCAAGAGGCTCCTTATGCAGCAAGGGATTACCGAGGATCCTTTCCCTGTCCTTTTCTTTTTGTTTCTCCGTCTTCTTTTCTTCGGTAATTCCACCTTCTTCTCTCAACGATTTTTCAAGAAAAAGTGTTTTGAACAGATCCTTTTTTTCTGCCGGTACGGTCAAGAACATCTTTGCAGATTTCTGCGCTTCCGTTACCTTCTCTTCGAACTCCGGAACAGCAATTCCTTTTGCTTTAAGGATACGGCACGCCGTCTCACTCGGCACCTGTCCGCCCGCAAGGTACTGGAGTGCTTCCGAAAGCCAGTTAACCATGTTGATGCTTCTTGAAAGCTTATCTGATTCCGCTGCGTATCTTCTCTGTGCATAACGATCCTCATAATTCTCCCGTATTACCGCTTCCTCTAATCCTTCGGGAGTCTCTTTAATTGTTGATCCCGACGAGATCATGTCATAGATACGCGTACTGAGGCTGTATTCCGACTGGAGCTGAACGCTTCTTAAGAACTCTCCCATCACCTCGGCGATCTTTTCTTTATTCTTTTCGTACTTTTCCGGAAACCTGAGGGCAAGAGCATCTATCTTTCTGACTGTTTCATCTATTGCATCGTAGTGATAACCCTGCATGAGAGGTATATTAATATATGAATACCGCTCTGTTTTTCCTTCGTCTTTCAGACTCGCCTTCGCGATATCGGAAAAAAACTGCTTTGCCTTGTCGTAAAGCTTGTCATATTCAGCCGTAAGGATCCTGTCGGCTTCATTTTTTACAGCGACATCCCTTGAATCGAGGTGAGCTTGGAGTTCTCTTTTCGCCGCTAAACAGTTGCCGGAATTCGGCAGTCCGTGAAGGTTCGATTTTTCTTCCCCGTCTTCGATATGCACTCCATGCATATTTGCACATTCAACAAGCGCCTTTCCTGCCAATTCCGCAGTAACGGCAAGCTGACGGACATATGCCTTTTCATCCACGTTCAGTTCTTCGTACTCGGGGCTGTTTTCGCGGAAGAGTCTGACATATGCTCTGAGGCGATCCACCTGATCCCTCATTTCCTCAAAGTGTCCCCCGACGTATTCCGGCGTAAATTTGTTGGGGTTGACATTCTCCTCAAACATCTTTTTTTTGATCGCTTTGATCATTTTATCCGTGTCTTTCTCGACACGACTGAAATATTTATCCAGTTCCTCTGCCGACTGCGGAGTGATTTTGTTTTTCTTTAACTTAATCTTCGGCGCAAAAACCGAAAGCGGTTCCCAAACGCGTCCTATTTTGTTTTTCTGTGCTTCGTCTATTTCTTCATCATCTTTATATCTCAGCTTTTGAAGGCTTATTTGCTTTTGTTGCTTCTGAAAAGCAATCTGATGGTTTCTCTCTTCCTGCGCCGCCAGGATGTCAAGCGAATACTCGGTCGCCTTATCGTTTTCTTTCATGGCTTTCTTCTTTTTCTTAGCCAACTCTTTTCTTTTGTTCTTGCGCTCCTTGTCGGACAGCTCGGGCTCCTTTGGAAGTGAGTAATCAACAGCGCGAATTGCCACTGTTTTTACCCGCGGCTGCATGCCTTCCTTCATGGAAGCATCAATTCTTTTCTGCTTGTATTTCTCCGCAATGTCCTGCCGGGTTCTCTCCAAAAACGAAGCCTGCAAGGTCGCCTCCTGTCCTGTCATAACTCCGTACCCGGACACCATTGTCTCCACCCGATTCATCGGTCCGTAACTGACAGACTCTTCCGTCCTTAATGTCTCAATTACGACAGGGTCCGCCGTTTTTGTCAATTCTGCTCCGTTAAGCGCGTTTTTGTCACTCATTTTCTGCTCCTCCCTGTTATAGCGGCTGTCTTTTATCGCTCAGAAACACAACGGGCAGATGTCGGCGCAAATAAGAGCGGACATCTGCCCTGATTATCATATTAATATTATATCACAATTCTTCAAATTTTTCGACACCTTTTGTTCGTAACCAGCGGTAGTTTAAAAGCGAGACGATCGCAAACACCGCGCTGATTCCTCCCAGATAAAGCTCCGCGGGTATATAAGTGCCCAAAACTATATATGCCACGAAGAGTGTAATGAGTATGCCCATGGTCCCGAGCATCACCACCGTTACCGACATGCTTCTTTTTACCGCTGCCGCCTCATTTGTCCAGCTGAATGAAGGCTTCAGTATGTTCATCCTTAAACCCCAGGTGGCCTCAAAGCCGTTAAAAGCAAGGATACAGACTACTCCCAGAACAGCCAAAAGAGGGGACGGCTCCGTAACAAAGATGACTCCGCTTATACCGATCAGGCTTGCGGGAACCGTAAGGAAGAGATGTTCCTTAAGCTTTGCCGCAAGTATATCCCATGTTGAAACCGGAAGACTTCTGATAAGCCAAAGCGTGTTTGCTTCGAGTGAGACAGAAGGCGCGGTAATGGGACACATTGACAAACAATAAAGAAGCACTCCCGTTCCTATGAGCAGACCGGTTTCCCCGATTCCGTCTCCGAAGCCGGTCATCAACTGCGTGATCTTCCCCTTAAATATGAACAATGCTATTCCCATCATCACAAGAAGGAGCAGTCCCAGTCCGAAATTGACCATGATCGTGGTATTTCTTCTGAATCGAAGAAATTCACGGTCAAGAAGAGCTTTCTTCTGATCTACGGTTTTGAGCTGTTCTTCCTTGTACTTAACCTTCTTTATTCCCTTATTCGTCGTTACAATCTTGATAAAGGATGCAGAAAGGATATTGTAGACGATCGCAAACGCAGCGCAGGCGACAGCCGTAAACTCAAACAGAGCAAGCCAATCTCCCGTGGCGCCTTTTCCCATCCAGAACACCGGCTTTATCCATGTCTCCAAGAATCCCGCTACCGAATCCTTGGCGTTTACGATCAGATCCATAATGTCCATCATCTTGCTGTATATGACAAAGTAACCGATCAGGAATACAAACGCAAACGCAAGCGATACGTAACTTTTCTTCTCCTCGGGGACCTTTGAAGTCGCCACGCCGATAAGCCAACCGAGGAGCAACGACAATACAAGCCCGAAAAGAGGGAAAACAAGCAGAATAACGATTCCGCCCACAATCATGGAAAATGTCAGTCCGAAGTGTGTCTCATATACAACAAACGCCATAATCATGACTATCGCACTGATCATAAAGTCCACGGCATAACATATAAAAACTCTTGTAGAAAGTATCTGAGACGGGCGTATGGGCAGCGACAAAAGAAATTCATTGTCCTTTGCCTTATAGATTGTGGAATATGCCGTCATGGCACCGCCTATGATACAAAACGTGAGCGCCATAATGCTCATGACCGCATAGTAAGCCCAGCCGATTCCCATTTCCACAAAAGGTTCGCAGAACACATCCGCCATGTTGTAGAAAAGGACACCCATAAACCCGAACAGATAGATCCCGACAAATCCCAGCAGGATTTTGGAGCCCGTGCTGTTTTTTCTTTTTTTTCCGGCATTCTTTCCGGAGCTCATAAGCGTGTTTCCGAGTCCGGCAAGCTCCTTTTTAAGAAGTGTTCCCAACATAACAGTTCCCCTCCTTATTGATTGTCGTTTGCCAGTTCAAGGAAGACATCCTCAAGAGACTCATCCCCCTTAACCTCTTCCATTGTTCCGGAACGGATGAGCTTTCCGTTTTTAATGATCGCTACCTTGTCGCAGAGCTTCTCCGCAACCTCGAGCACGTGCGTTGAGAAGAAGATCGCACCGCCGTTGTCGCAAATCTTACGCATAATCTCCTTAAGCAGATGTGCTGCCGAAGGATCAAGGCCTACAAAAGGCTCATCCATGATGACAAGCTTCGGATCATGGATAAGTGCGGATATAACGGCAAGCTTCTGTTTCATTCCGTGAGAATAAGTGGAAATAAGAGATCCGAGATCATCAAAAAGACCAAACTGCTTTGCATAATCATGGATCCTTGCCTGTCTGTCTTCGGAGCTGACCTTGAAGACATCGGCAATGAAGTTCAAATACTTGATTCCTGTCATGTAGTCATAAAGATCGGGATTGTCGGGAATGTACGCGATCCTTTTCTTGACCTCAATGGGATCCTCCTTTACAGAAATACCGTCAACAAGAATATTTCCTTCCTCAAAGCGGAGAATTCCACAGCACGACTTGATTGTTGTGGTCTTTCCGGCGCCGTTGTGTCCGATGAAACCGTAAATCTCTCCCTTATCGATATGAAGAGATAGGTTATCAACCGCTTTCTTTGTTCCATACACTTTTGTCAAATTTTCAATCTTTAACATAACTCCTCCTCTTTCTCCACCCTGTTTACGCTCATCCTTAATCGATGAGTCCTGCAAGCCTTGCGAGCTGACGAATGGATGCTCTTGACACCTTTTTCCCGCAAAAGTCGATCAGATCATCCTTCTGACCGCTGAAGATATCCGAAGGTTCGTACTTAGCGAGAACGATCCTGTCATCATCGACAAATATCTCGAGCGATTCCCTTTCATCAAAACCAAGTGTTTTGCGTAACTCCATGGGAAGGGTTATCCTTCCGAGGTCATCAAGTTTTCTGACGATCCCTGTACTTCTCATGATTATATACCTCCTGAACAATATAATAAACTGATATAAATCATAAATTAGCCCCCCTTATTAGGGTACTTTGAACGTTTATCGATTTATCTTCGCAGATTGCGATGCGATCCGTGTCACCTTATCCTTTTTTTCAGATATTGTGAAAAGTATATCTTTATTTCCAAAATTTGTCAATTTTTCAATATTGACATCCCTGTCACTGCGTGATATTATGCTTTTGTTCCCTTTTTCAGGTTCAGGGGGCGATTTTTATTTCCATATTTTTCCAATTTGAACCGGTGACCCTTCAATTTATTCTCGGCGAGCAAAGAGGTGTCGCCTTCTGTTTTGCCGGACCACTCATTTAAGACAAGAGGTTAATTATCATGAAAAAAGCCGCCATCATTATGGGTAGCAAAAACGATCTTCCCAAACTTACGGGTGCGATCGACATATTTAAGAAGTTTGATGTACCTTATGAGGTACATGTTTTTTCTGCGCACAGAACTCCCGAGGCTGCGGCAATTTTTTCAAAAAGTGCCCGTGAGAACGGATTCGGTGTTCTGATCGCCGCTGCCGGCAAGGCTGCTCATCTTGCGGGCGCCATCGCGGCGAACACAACGCTTCCCGTTATCGGAATCCCCGTCGACGCATCGGGGCTCGGTGGACTGGACGCTCTCCTTTCCACTGTACAGATGCCCTCCGGTATCCCCGTGGCATGTGTGGGTATCGACGGTTCGACAAACGCCGCTCTTCTTGCATGTGAGATCATCGCTGTCAGTGACGAAGGTCTCGCAAAGAAGCTTTCCGACAAACGTGCTTCTGACAGCGCAGCCGTTCTCGAGGCGGACAAGGAGATTTCTTCCTTATAATATCCAACCGACTTTCGGTTCTTCGACCGATGCGTAAATGCTTTCACCGATCTGCCGAAGTCAACTGCACGATCATTACATCCGAACACTTACCGGGAGCGGGTCCCGGATTACATAAGCACAAAAAGAAAAGAGGAATCTGTTATGGGTAATCTTCACGAAGAATGCGGCGTCTTCGGCGTCTATTCCGGAAAGAAAGAGAATCTCGCAGCGACCGCATATTACGGTCTTTTCGCTCTCCAGCACCGCGGACAGGAAAGTTGCGGTATCTGCGTGAACGACTGCGGGGTTTTTACATCGTATGCCGACAACGGCATCGCCAATGACGTTTTTACTCATGAACGTCTCGACACCCTCGGCGAGGGCGACATGGCAATCGGACACGTTCGCTACGGCGCTACGGGCGATAAGGACCGTGCTAACGCTCAGCCCCTTGTTGTCAACCATGTCAAGGGTCGTCTTGCCATCTCCAATAACGGCAGCCTTATCAACTACGGTCCTTTAAGAAAGGAACTTGAGCTTGATGGTTCCATCTTCCATACAACCTCGGACGCCGAGATCATCCTCACAGTCATCACTCGTGAGAGACTTAAAAGCACTTCGACCGAAGAAGCAGTCAACAAAGCGATGAATCATCTCAAGGGCGCTTACTCCTTTGTTCTTATGTCCCCTTCAAAGATGATCGCAGTCCGCGATGAACACGGCATGAAACCTCTTTGTTACGGTCAGACTTCCGACGGTAAGTATGTCGTTGCTTCCGAGAGCTGCGCTCTTGACATCGTTGGTGCAAAGCTCGTCCGCGAACTTTACCCCGGTGAGATCATGATCTTCGACCAAAACGGCGTTAAGTCCATTGAGGATCATTGCAAAAAGTGCAACCCTGCACTCTGCGTTTTCGAATACATTTACTTTGCCCGTCCCGATTCCGTTATCGAGAACAGCTCCGTACATGAGGCTCGTGTAAGGGCAGGCTCGTTCCTCGCTCTCGAGAATCCCATCCAGGCCGACATCGTTATCGGCGTTCCCGATTCCGGTCTCGATGCTGCGATCGGCTACTCCAAGCAGTCCGGCATCCCTTACGAGATCGGTTTCATCAAGAACCGTTACATCGCCAGAACATTTATCAGCCCCGGCCAGAAGTCTCGCGAAGACAAGGTCAAGATCAAGCTCAACCCCATCTCTTCCGTTGTTAAGGGCAAGCGAGTCGTTCTTATCGATGATTCGATCGTTCGCGGTACCACATCTGAGCGTATCGTGAGGCTCGTCCGCGAGGCAGGCGCTACCGAGGTTCACATGAGAGTCACCGCTCCCAAGTTCCTCTACACATGCTACTACGGTACGGACATCCCGAGCAGGGAGCACCTCATTGCGTACACACACACCACAGAGGAAATCTGCAAGGAGATCGGCGCAGATTCGGTCGGGTTCCTCAGTATCGACTCGGTTGCCAAGCTCGCCGCAAACTGCAACTGCTCGACGTTCTGTGATGCATGCTTCACGGGCAAGTACCCCACCGAAGCTCCTGTTCCCTACGAGAGCAAGTTCGACAAAAAAATCGAGCGTTAATCCTCATTCGGTAATAAATCAGATCCACAGATAAATCATTGTCGCTTGTTCGGAGCGGCACAAAGCTCAGAAAGGAGCCGAAATGAACAGTTTCAGCGAAAGTTACAAAGCTGCGGGCGTGGACATCACCGCAGGTTACAAGTCGGTTGAGCTTATGAAGTCTCACGTCGCACGTACCCAGACCCCCGAATCGTCTTGCAGCATCGGCGGTTTCGGTGGGCTTCTTGCTCCCGATCTTACAGGAATCAAGGAGCCCGTTCTTGTCAGCGGAACCGACGGTGTCGGCACAAAGCTTAAGATTGCTTTCCTCATGGACAAGCATGATACTGTCGGTATCGACTGTGTGGCGATGTGCGTCAACGACATCATCTGCTGCGGCGCAAGACCAATGTTCTTCCTCGATTATATTGCATGCGGAAAGAATTTCCCCGAGAAGATTGCAGACATCGTCAAAGGTGTTGCGGACGGATGCGTTCAGTCGGGATGCGCTCTTATCGGCGGAGAGACGGCAGAGATGCCCGGCTTCTATCCGGAAGATGAATATGATCTTGCCGGTTTTTCTACAGGCGTAGTTGATCGTAGCAAGGTAATAAATCCCGACACTCAAAAGGCCGGAGATGTTGTGATCGGCCTCGCATCAAGCGGCGTGCATTCCAACGGTTTTTCACTCGTTCGCAAAGTGTTCGACATCGAAAATCGTGATATAAAACAGCCTCTTGACGCACTCGGCGGGAAATCACTCGGAGAAACGCTCCTAACCCCCACCAGGATTTACGTAAAACCCATCCTTACTCTTCTCGACAAGATCCCCGTAAAAGGAATCTCTCACATTACCGGTGGCGGTTTCTACGAGAACATTCCGAGAAGCATAAAGAAGGGTCTCGGTGTTAAGATAGAGAAAGAAAACATCAGAATTCTTCCTATATTTAAGCTTCTCATGAGCGAAGGCAACATTCCCGAACGCGACATGTTCAACACCTACAACATGGGTGTCGGCATGACTGTTGTCGTAAGTTCCGAACAGGCAGAAAACGCAATAAAGGTTCTCACCGAATGCGGCGAGACTGCCTATACTATCGGTACCCTTGTTGAGGGTGAAGGAGTAATAATGTGATGCAAACGACATTGCTCCGCAGACAAAGGAGCATATCCGCGTCTGAAACACGATAAACCGTTTCGTTTTTGATGTTTTTTGGATCAAGACAAAACTACCGGGAGGAAAAAATGCAAAAAGCTAAGATAGCCGTTTTTGTTTCGGGCGGCGGCACAAATCTTCAGGCACTCATCGATGCGGCGTCCGCCGGAAAGATGCCGCACGCAGAGCTTTCGCTTGTGATTTCGAGCAAAGAAGGCGTTTTCGCCCTCGAACGTGCAAAAAACGCCGGTATTCCCGCATTTGCGGTTCCCCGAAAAACCTTTGACTCACGCGAAGCCTATGAAAAAGAAATAATCAAGATGCTCGAACAGGATCACATCGACCTTATCGTGCTTGCGGGATTTCTTTCGGTTCTCAGTGCCGATTTTGTAAGCAGATATCCCGATAGGATCATAAACATTCATCCATCGCTCATCCCTTCCTTCTGCGGCGACGGCTTCTACGGACTCAAGGTTCACGAGGAGGCACTTCGCTACGGAGTGAAGGTTACGGGAGCAACGGTTCATTTTGTTAACGAGATCACCGACGGAGGACGTATCATCCTCCAGAAAGCAGTCGAAATAGAGGAAGGTGACACGCCCGAGACGCTTCAGAAGCGAGTTATGGAACAAGCGGAGTGGGTGCTTCTTCCCCGCGCCGTGGAGCAGATTTCAAAAGAAATCTGCGAGGCACAAGCCGACTGATGTCCGCTCGCAACACAAAGTATTTAGCATCTGTTAACTGTAACCCGATACACAGTCATGAATAGATGTCTCTTGAGAGCATCTGTGTCGGTCAAGGAATAAGCGGTTTGAAAACCACTTCTAAAGAGGAGGATCAATATATGTCCGAGAAACAATACACAGTAGCGGTGATCGGCTCGGGAGGTCGCGAGCATGCGGTAGTCAAAGCGATCAAAAAAAGCCCGCTCGTCAAGGAGATCTACGTACTTCCCGGCAACGGCGGAATCGCACGCGATGCATATACAGTCGATATTAAGGCAACCGACAAAGAAGCTGTTTGTGAATTTTGCAAAGGTCACAATGTTGATTATTGCGTAGTTACCCCCGATGATCCGCTTGTTCTCGGAACCGTCGATGTCCTGAACGCCGCAGGAATCCCATGTTTCGGTCCCGATAAAAAAGCTGCCATCATCGAAGGCAGCAAGTGCTTCTCAAAAGATTTCATGAAGAAATACGGCATCCCCACCGCTCTTTATGAGTCCTTTGACAAAGAAGAAGATGCCATTGCATATATCAAGGAGCTCAACTCCTACCCGACAGTTATCAAAGCGGACGGGCTTGCACTCGGAAAAGGCGTTATCATTGCGCAAAACCGCGACGAAGCCATCGACGCCGTAAAGTCCATGATGAGTGACAAAAAATTCGGCGAGAGCGGCTCAAAGATCGTCATAGAAGAATTTATGACAGGTCCCGAAGTTACGGTTCTTTCTTTCACGGACGGAAATGTCGTTGTACCGATGGTTTCATCCATGGATCATAAACGTGCGCATGATAATGACGAAGGTCTCAACACCGGGGGTATGGGCACGATTGCTCCAAATCCATACTACACTCCGGCACTTGCGGACATCTGCATGGAGAAGATCTTCAGACCCACTATCGAAGGATTAAAAAAGGAAGGCAGACCCTTTAAGGGATGTCTCTACTTCGGACTTATGCTTACACCGAAGGGACCCCGTGTTGTAGAATACAACTGCCGATTCGGAGATCCCGAAACACAGGTTGTTCTTCCGCTGCTCGAATCCGACCTTTTCGAGATCATGCTTGCGACAACAAACGGAACACTTGCGAACCTCGACATTCATTTCAGCAACAAGAGCGCATGCTGCGTGATCTACGCAACAAAGGGCTACCCCGAAAAGTACGGAAAGGGCTACCCCATCACTCTTCCCGAATATGATTCGGACTGTGAGATTTACGTGGCCGGCGCAAAACAAGATGAGGACGGCAACCTTCTTTCAAACGGAGGCCGAGTCCTCGGAGTAACGGCTGTAGCCGACAACCTTAAAGGCGCGATCGACAAAGCCTACGATCTCACAAAGAAGATCAGGTTCGACGAAGGATTCTACCGTAATGACATCGGTGCACGCGCAATGCTTGCACTTAAAAAATAAGATATAAGGGCATGGGATTCAAATTGTTCTACCGCGGATTCCATGCCTGTACTGTCTGCATATCCTTTATTTGCGCCCGTCAAAAGACTCTCTTTAGTGAGTGTCGCTAACGCAATATTGGTTAATTTTGTATATTGCTTTTTGTGATTTTTTGTGCTTTAATGGATGAAATCTATCCTTCCCGGAAGAATGAATATCGTCTGTGTTTATCGGATCGCTCCGCGCAGAAAGGGTTTGGCAAATAAACTTCCGGGGTTCGTTCGAACACTGTCGTATGCAGTTATTTCACTTTATATCTAAAAAGTATGGCAACACGGATGCGACGGTCGCATCAAACGGAAGCTTAATGCTTCGCGAAATATTTGGCAAGAAATCTTAAGCGGTTTGAAAACCGCTTCTATAGAGGAGGATAAAATGGTTTACAGGGTATATGTTGAAAAAAAACCCGGTCAGGATCTCGAAGCACAAGCCTTGCTTTCGGACATCAATTCTTATCTTGGCATTCCGGGAATCACTCGTGTTCGCATCCTTAACAGATATGATGCGGAAGGAATTGATGAGGAATTGTTCAGGTACAGCTGTACAACAGTTTTCTCGGAACCTCCCGTAGATGTAATTTATTCCGATTTAAATCCCGACACTCCTTACTGCTTCGCGGTTGAGTATCTTCCCGGTCAGTTCGATCAGCGTGCGGATTCCGCAGCGCAGTGTATTTCACTTATTTCCCAGAAAGAAAGTCCCGTTATCAGGACAGCCAAAATCTACCTTTTATA
>JAEEGL015914848.1_pt1 | contig 25309 bp, 24 predicted proteins | sample 9134231 | NCBI WGS metagenome assembly JAEEGL01 (sample SAMN16246548, study PRJNA631951) | gut metagenome | biome: gut microbiome; feature: rumen; material: fiber-attached | host: Bos | place: Iran: Karaj | collected 2018-10
GATCTGTTAAATGTTGATTCAGATGAATTCGCTGCGATAATGAACTACAAACGCTTTTCGATAAGCCTAGAAGAGCCGGATGGCACATCCAATTCAATCACTGATGTGACCGTCGAGTTCGTTAATTACGTCTCAAAGGAATTCGGCGTAAAGACACTGAAGCCAAAAGCTTTTAGAGGCTGACACCATCACCGAATCCTGAACAAAACGAACTGAGCCTTGGAGAGATCCAAGGCTTTTTTATGCCCAGATCTCAGATGATCCCGGAAATTTTCCAAACTTTTTTACAGATAATCAACACTATTGTTCCCGCCTGTTGCTTAAGCGTCAGAGAGCTCATGCATTGCAGATGGTTTTGGGCCTTTTCCATTGCAATAATGAGGCCACAAACAAAAACAAAACACACAACAAACAAACACAAAACAAACATCAGGAGGAACAAAACAATGGACGGAAAATCATTTATCTTCGTAGTAGCTTTCTTGGCAGCAGTAGTACTCGTAATCTTGGGAGTCTTCTCAATGGCATTCGACAATCTGGCATTTACATCACCTAAGGTTTACTTGGATTTCATGTTCGCAGGATTACTCGCAATATTGGCAGTCTTCCAGTTCAAGGTTTTCGAAGCAGGCGAGAAGTGCTAAGTTAAACAAGATACAAATGCAAATATTAAAAGCCGCGCACCTCTTATTGAGATACGCGGCTTTTTTATGTTTCTATTCCTTATTCTTCCTTAAGTATCTTAACCGGCTCAAGCTTTGTGATGCCCCTGCCGCTTAAGAATGCGGTGATGACAGCGCAAAGGAGGATGATCGCTGCCGTTAATACGTACCACTTGGGATCAGTCGAGAATTCATTCTGTCTGATGCCGAAGGATGCCAGGCCCAGAAGGATCGAGCGGTTGGCAAGGCCGATGTGCATTATCAGGCCGAGTACTATGCCCAGTACGATGGTCGGAATGTTTGTCATTAACGTCCTTCTGATGAGCTCGCCTGATGTGTAGCCGAGTGCTTTGGATACGCCGAGATCTGTTCTCTCGCGGATGACCTGTGCTCTGGTTAAGAGGAGCTGAGTGAGGATAACTACGAAGCAGGTAGCGGCGATGAAGATCACGCAGATGCCTTCCATTGCGCCTTTTATCGTGTTGATCGTTGAACCGATGAGGTCATCTACCAGTGTGAACTGGAAGTCGGTATATTCTTTTTCCCACTGCTTTTTGAGTTCCTTTGCTCTGGAGCTGTCCTTAAGATAAACGAGCACGTTTTCAAACTTGTAATCAGGGTTTAAGCGCTTTGCGCCTGCTTCACTCATGACTGCCTTTTTGCCCATGTTGTTGATCTTCTGGTCGATGCCGCAGATGGTATAAGGAACCGTGCCGTCATCTACAAGAGACTTTACGTTTACGATGTCACCTAATGTCGCACCGATGTTTTCAGCTTCAACTGTGGAGAGAACTATTTCGTTCTCGTTATGAGGAGCATGGCCTTCGAGAATATATTCATATTCAAGAAGATCTATGTCTGAGTAAATGTCGATGCCGAGAGATGTGGAATTGTCTAAATAAGTAACCTCCATCGAAGAGATCGTTGACCACTTATTTACCTTTTCGACGTTCTCATTGTTCAGCATATCTTCAACGAAATCTTCGTTGCCGGGTGCAACTACCTGGATATCGGCCGATTCGAATCCGACGAGCTTTAAGAGGGCGGACTGGTCTAATGCCCAGTTCTGGAACAGCGTGAAGCCGAGGCAGGTGGAGAATGAAAGAGCTGCAACGATAAGTGTGATGAATACGCTCTTCTTGCCTGAACCGAAAATGTTCTTGCCTGCCATAACGAGGCTTAAAGGAAGGCGGCTTGTTTCAAGAGGGAAGTGGTTCTTCTTGAAGTTGTGTGATGTGATTCCGCTTCTCAATGCTTCCAGAACGGTAAGCTTCTTATATGAAGATGTTGCGATCAGGGAGCCTAAGAGTACCATGAGAGGAATGCCAACGAGTGTTGAGACAAGTGCAGGAATAGAGATGCCGGAGAAGCCTGATAAGCCCAACATCATACCGGAAAGAATGGTTAACTGTTTGCTGCAGAAGATACCAACGATAACTGCTGCTCCGGTAGCGAAAAGGCCGATTATCATCTGCTCCATGACGCATGCCAGACGGAGTTCCTTTGCCGTATAACCTGTTGCCTGCAAAAGGCCAATGTTCTGTACGTTGAGCTCGATGAAATTCTTGATTGAGAAGTGCATGATGATTACCGACATGACTACCAGCATGACCGTGAAGATGAGGATGATTGAGCATGCAATATTGGACATGCCTGTGGTTGCAACATTCATCGTGGGACGGTCAGTCGTTGTGAATGCTATGTCGCCCGGGAAAACGCTCTGGACTGTTCTGTCGAATTCACCTATGTCCACGCCGTCTTTTACTTTGAAATTTACGCCTGTTCTGCGGCTTGAAGGGTCAACGTTTCCGTAGATCTCTTCGAAGATGTCGTGGCTAACGAGCACGTTGAATCCGGAGATGTTCATTGCCGTAGCGAAATACAGATTCTCGGTAAAGCCTTTTACCTTAAACTCATATTCCGTATTTGCGATCTTGATCGTGAGTTTATCGCCGGCATTTACCGTATAAGACATGTAATAGGGAAGTGTTATCTCATCGTCTTTAAGGTCGTTAAATTCTTCCGGAAATGCATTGAGATATGTGGGCTTTGACGAATCGTAAATATATAACTGGTATGAGATCGCATCTTCAGGTTCCATGTCCCTGTAGCGGTAATCAGCTCCTGCCCTGATGAGCTGATAAGTTTCTTTCATCTCGTAGCCTTCGACGGGATCTAAGATCTCATTTACCCTGTCCTCATCTGTTGTTTCTGCAATGACCATGAGGTCTGTTACGTTATAGTTCTTATCGCACTCTTTGATCATGTTGGATCCCGAGAGTATGAGTGAGAGACTTGTGAAAAGAAGTGCTGCCGCAAGGAAGATCAGTGCGAAGATAATAGCGACTTCGCCTTTGTGTTTTTTTAAGTTGTTTTTTGCAATGAAGAATAATGAATTCATTTTTACCACCCCATATCTGCGAGGAATGCGCGGAGCTGCTGATGACGCTCCTTGTCCTGTCCGTTGTAAGGTGAGAGCGTGATCTCATCGCAGATGACGCCGTCTCTTAAGTAGAGGATGCGGTTGCCTCTTTCTGCTGCCGCAACGGTGTGGGTTACCATTACGATGCTCTGGCCTCTCTTGTTCATCTCGGTGAGGACGTCCAATACCGCTGCCGTGTTCTGTGAGTTAAGAGCGCCCGTGGGCTCGTCTGCGAAAAGGATCTCAGGTTCGTTTATAACCGATCTTACGAGAGCGACTCTCTGCTTTTCGCCGCCGGACAACTGGTTGGGGAACTTGTTGTAGCAGTTCTCATCAAGTCCGACCTGCTTAAGGAGTTCTTTAGCGCGCTCTGCAATCTCTTTTCTGTTCTTGCTCTTGAGAAGGCCCGATACGATGATGTTGTCCAAAACGCTCATTGTGTCGTTTAAGTAGTTCTGCTGGAAAACGAATCCGCAGTGTCTTCTTCTGAAGATCGCGAGCTTATCGTTGCTGTAGCCTGAGATCTCTTCGTTGCCGTAGGTGATGGAGCCCAGGCTCGGACGGTCCATGCCGGAGAGCGAGTAGAGGAGTGTGCTCTTGCCTGCGCCGGAGTCTCCCATGATGACCGTGAAGTCGCCCTTGTTGATCTCGAGATTGAGATTCTTTAAAACGTGCTGCTGTACGCTCTCGTTTGAGAATGTCTTGCAGAGGTCTGTTGCTTTAAGTACTGTTGTTGCCATATTCATCTTTCCCTTTCGAAATTTGTTTGTCAGAATTCTTACACTGCGATTGTACGACTCATATGGGAAGAATACTTTACACAGACCTTGCACAATCCTTAACTGATTCTTACATGGATTTTTAATGCCTTTCGGTCATGGTCTGTTGTGCTATACTTCGAAATATGAATTATAACTGTTTAATAATCGACGATGAACAAGACCTTTCCCGCATGACGCAGGAATATTTCGAGATGTTCGGAGTGACATGCGCAATCGCTGCCACTTCTGAAGAATGTCTGTCTTTTCTTGAAGAAAATTCTGCAGACATCTTTTTGCTCGACATCAATTTGGGAAACGAGAGCGGCTTTGCCCTCTGCAAACAACTTCGCGAAAAGTACGATACACCGATACTCTTCATCTCCGCACGCCAGAGCGATGACGACGTTTTGGTCGCCCTCAACATCGGCGGAGACGACTATATAAAGAAACCTTATACACTGAGCGTTCTTCTCGCCAAGGTTAAGGTACAGCTCAAAAGGCTTGAGGCAGTAAAGCAGCTCGGAAATGCGGCTGCTCCTGCTGCAGATGAGATATTCACGATCGACTCTGCCACCATGAGCTGCACGGTCGAAGGCAGGACAGTCCAGCTCAAGTCAAAAGAGTTCCAGCTTCTTTCATGCCTTTATTCTCATAAGAATACGATCGTTACCAAGGAACAGCTTTTCAACGAGGTATGGGGAGATTCATTCTATTCTGACAGCACGCTTAACGTGCATATCCGCCGTCTGCGCGAGAAGATCGAGTCCGATCCCAATGAGCCGCGCTTCATAAAGACTGTCTGGGGCACAGGCTACATTCTGGAGACGAATTAATGAAGATCAGGATAATAGCTATTATCTATACAATAGTTATCCTGGTCAGCGGGATCCTCCTGTGGAATAAGATCGACAGCCAAAAAGCTTATTCCATCGACATGCTGGACCTCAACACCAAGCGCGATGAGATAGAAGAAAAACTTTTATCAGGCGCCGATATTGCATCTCTCGAAAACGAATACGACTGCAGGATAGTTCTCGTTGCCGATGACGGCTACGAGTCTCTGAATAACTACTTCATCAAGGAAGGAATGTCCGTTTTTGATTATTTCGAAGACGGGGCAATTGCAGGCAAGATCGCATTTAATGCCAGAGCAGAAGAATATGCTGCAAGAACAAGAAATTCACAGATGCAGCTCGTTATAGTACTCGTCGTGATATATGCTTTGGGCATTGGTCTGATGTTCATCATTTGGTATTTCTATATAAGACCTTTTAATAAGCTTTCGGCTTTTGCATCGAGCGTATCGAAGGGGAATCTCGACGTGCCGCTAAACATGGACAGGCACAATTACTTCGGTGCATTCACCGAATCTTTCGACCGCATGAGAGAAGAACTCAAAGCATCTTCAGAGCGTGAAGCAGCTGCAAACAGGAGCAAGCAGGAACTGGTCGCTGAGATATCCCACGACATCAAGACTCCTGTTGCCACCATCAAGGCAACATGCGAAGTAATGGAAGTTAAGTATAAGGATGCGGACGTCCAAGAGAAGGTTTCAGTAATCAAGTCAAAGGCTACATCAGTTGAGCAGCTGATCGACAACATGTTCCGCGCAACATTAGATGATCTCGATGAACTCAAGGTCACGCCCCGTGAGGAGAGTTCGCTCATCATTGAGGACATGCTCGGTGACCTTAAGTTTTACGGCACTGTTGAGCAGAAGGGTTCTGTCCCCGAGTGTCTTATCCGTGTTGATAAACTGAGGCTCGAGCAGGTAATAGACAACATCGCAGGCAACTCGTTCAAGTACGCGGGTACTGCTCTTGAAGTTGAGTATAAAACGGATTCAGACAACATCCGCGTGATCATGTCTGACCGCGGTCCCGGTGTTCCCGAAGACGAACTTGCTATGCTCACGACCAAGTTTTACAGAGGCTCCGAAGCTTCAGATTCAGGCAAGGACGGCAGCGGCTTAGGTCTTTATCTCGCATCGCGCTTCATGGAAAAGATGGGCGGCGGACTTGAACTTCATAACCGCGAAGGCGGCGGATTTACTGCCGAGATTGTAATAAGGAAGGTATGACTTAATGACCAAAACGCTTTATATCTCAGATCTTGACGGCACTCTGATGCGAAACAATGAACAGCTTTCGGAGTATGCGGTAACTGAGATAAACAAGCTGGTCGAAAAGGGAATGCCGTTCACATATGCCACCGCAAGATCAATCGAGAGTGCTCGTGTCATTGCAGGTGAACTTAAGCTCAAACTTCCCGTTGTCACAAGAAACGGCGCTGTGCTTGCCGATAATTCAACAGGAAAGCATCTGCAGAAATCAGTATTCACAAAGGAAGAAGTAGAACTCTTAAAGACCATGATCCCTGAGCTTCCGTCGATCGGATTTGTATCGTGTTTTATCGATGACATCATGATCCGCACCTATATGTCTGCTGAACATACTGAAGGACTTCAGGGCTATCTCGATTACTACGAAAACGATCCTTCTATGAAGAGGGCAGAGAACCTTGATGAGATGTTCTGCGGTACTCCGGGTTATGTCACCATAATCGGTGATAAGGAAAGAATAGAGCCTGTATATGAACGTGTCAGGGAATATAAGGGCTGGGAAAGCCTTTTCCAGAAGGATACTTACAGGGATGAATACTGGCTCGAGATCTGCCCGCAGAACTGCACGAAAGCCAAGTCTATTCTGAAGCTTAAAGAACAGCTCAGATATGAAAGACTTGTCGTTTTCGGAGACTCTTTAAACGACATATCCATGTTTAAGATAGCCGACGAGGCTTATGCGGTTTCAAATGCTATGGACGAGCTGAAGAAGTATGCCACCGGAGTCATCGGCAGCAATGAGGAAGATGCGGTGGTCGAATTCCTCAAGGAAAGATTTAATAACCCATCTCTTTAAGTTCTTTTACGACGTCGACATAGAAGTTTGCGATGTCGGATACTTCATCTTCTGAAGACGGCATGCGTGAAGTAAGTCTTCTGCGTCTGATGTCGACAACGTCTGCGTGTGAGACTCCTCTGTAAGATGGCGTCGTGTGAACGCCTTTGAAGTTTGCCCACTTGGCTGATGTGACTGATACCAGGCCGTCATTCTCGCCGTCAAATCTTCTAATGACGGGATAGGTGATGCAGAAGAATGGATCTGAGAAAGAACCTTTGCATTTGAATGCGTAGCTCTGGCAGTAGATATCGTCGGGTGCGGGATTGTCGATGTTGAACTGCTCGGCCGTTTTGGTTGTGAAAAGATCGAAGCAGTCGTAGCTGTCGGGATTCTTGTCGCCAAGGATCTTCATCCAGACATCAGTTCCCCATGCAGCAGTTTTTACCATCCATCTGGGTGCTTTCATGAGGAAGTCGACGGTCTTTGAACCGTGGTGCGGCGTGTCGATCGTGGTGACCGATGCGACCTTGTCGGCATAACCGTGGTTGATGAGATATCTTGCTTCAAGACCGCCCTTGGAGTGCGCAAGGATATTGACCTTCTCGGCGCCTGTCTGTGCAAGGACTTCATCTAAACTCCTTGCGATTATGTCTGCGTTGTTCTCAACGGAACCTACGGAATCCTGATGACCGAAAAAGACCCTGGCTCCCAAAGCTTCGAGTCTTTTAGGAACCCTGCCCCAGTAGCACAGGTGCTTTCTGTCGCGGAATCCCATTCCGTGAACCATAAGTAACGGGTACTTTAAACTGCAATCGTTGCTCATATAATCTTCTCCCTAAGGCTTCCAACCTTAATGGGAGTATAACGCGGTATTATACAATGTTCAATACTGAATTTAGATTAAGAGTACCTTTTCCTCAGAATTGCCACAGCTTATCAGGAAGCCTGAGCCTTGTGCTTTTCGCGCCAAAGCTTTAAGGCAACGAAAGCGATGGCGAGGCCTGCACCCGTAACTATGACGCTTACGGTCAGCATGAAATCCACACCCTTGATATCGAGGAGACGGCCGCAGACGAGGCTTGAGAAAACTCCGCCCAAAGTGATAGAGCAGTTGATATAGGCCTGGCCTTTGACCTGGTCTAAGCGTGCCATGGTCTGGTTGACGAAGTATGCGCCTGCGGGGATAAAGACCGCATATGCAAACATCTGGAAAGCCTGGCTGATATAAACGACAGCCATGTTAGGCGCAATGAGCATCAGGAGATGCTTGATGAAGAATGCGATGCCTGAGATGAGAAGGAGATTCTTTACCGAGATCTTCTTCATTATCTTATTGATCAGGGCCATCGTGGGGAGCTCTAAGAATGCGGCGCAGCTGACTGCGATACCCATCTGCGTCTCAGTGCCGCCCAGAGGGGTGATGACCTGGATCATGTAGTCATTGATAGCATTGTGGGCAAAGAAGAAGCATACGGCACCGAGCACGAACAGCATAAAAGACGGATATGTCTTGATGAAGCTGAAGAGATTGTTGTGTGCTGTCTCTGTTTTCGCTGCGGGCACCGTTTTAACTTCAGGCTTTTTGAAGAAGAATAAAACGACCAGAGCTATGGTCAGGAAAATTATGTCCAGGATCATGAGGATGTTGACGCCGAACCATCCGATCGCCTTGCCGGTGAAGATCGATGTGACCGCAAATCCGCATGAGCCGAGGCCCCTTGCGAGGCCATAGTAGATGTTGCAGCCTGCTGCTTCATATTCGAAATACATTGCGGTGATGATAGGCTGGTAGACCATCTGAACCATGTAGATCAGTGCGAATATTATGAATATCACGACGATGCCGTTCTTAATGAGGAGGAGCAGCACCGATCCTATGAGAAGGAGCGCTGTCGATGCCATTGAGACGTTTCTGTTTGTGAGCTTGCCCTGTTTGTCGATGAGTCCGGCAACGATCGGTTGGAAGATGACGGACAGGATGTTTGCGAGTGCGAGGGTGATTCCGATGAGTGTGTTGGAGAACCCCTTTTCGAGGAGGAAAACTGATGCATAGGCATGGATGCCGCTGTAGACGGCAAAGTATGTCGCATTGATGATGATGTATCTTAATGTCCAGAACTTTTTGCCTGATGACATGGCGCACCTTCCCGTGAATTGTAATTGAGCAATCAAATGCTAACATATATGCGTGCTTAAGCTGATTAGACTTGTTGGATAATTATCAAGGAGATTGCATGGAATATTTAGAATATATCGGTGAACTTATATCGAACCCCATCCTGGATGTTCTGATGGGCCTGGTCGGCCTCATAATCGTGTCGGGAATCTTTACCCTGATAATGGTTGCTCTTGCAAAAGTATTCTGTGCCAAGGTCTCTGATTACGACGTGTTCGGATATAAATATACAAGGAACCAGGCAGGCAAGTGGGAATACAGGGGACACAGGGTGAAGATCGGTTTTTCTGCCGTCACTGTCATTGATTTTGAGAATCACCCTGATATCGACAGCGAGAAGCTCATTCAGATGGATAAGACGCATGCGCTTCTCACCGGCATACTGACTATGGTTATCGGCGCCGGCATCTCCATAGGCTGCTTTATCTGGTGCTTTAATACCTACTACAGATTCCCGGCAATGCTCGTATTCCTTACGGGTTTCTGGGTACTGCTCTTTGCGATCTCAAGGCTGGTGCTGGTCATTGCCACTGTTGCAAAGATGTATTCAAATAAATCTCTCGGAGGCTACATGTCGAAGGCAGCAGCTCTCTTAAGATCAGGTGTGCCTTACGAGAAGATCGAGCTCAAGTCTGTAAGAGAGCTGGGCTTTAAGAAGGTCTGGGAAACCGAGCGAAAGATGTATTTCCCGTTATATTTCCAGTATCTTGATTCAAACGGCTTTTACGACAAAATGCCTGAGGCTGTTGCTGACGTGGAGAGGATCCTTAATCCCGGAGCGGCAAGCAAGGCGGATATCAGTGTGAACATGTATCTCATTTACTACTACTCGTATCACTGCCCGACGCCTTCCGCAGCCAAGGAATATTACCACAGGATAATCAATGACATCGAGAAGGATACCGACGCAAATGCCATGAGAATAAAGGGTTTCTACGAGCTCAACTGCTTCGGCAATCCGGTAAAGGCCAGAGAGTATGCCATGAAGGCTCTTGAAGCCGTTGACAGAGTGCCCGTACCTGTTGAACGGGAGTATGAGAGAAAGTGTATTGCCAAACTCAACAATGCTATCGATAACTTTCAGGTGAATTAATGTGTAATTGCCAAAATATTTAATATTTTCTTCACAAAGTTGCCACATTTTACATTTTGGCATGTTATAATGCAGCCAATAAATTGGAGGCACTATGAATAAGGGATTATTAAATAAGATAGCTAAAGCTTTTGGCGGCGTTGCAGCTGCCGGTTTGGTTGCCTCAGTAATAGCAATATCTGTAAAAGCCGACGGCTATTCCGGAATAACAATTGACGGAGATTTCAGTGATTGGGACAGCGTTGTTAAGTACGACTGCTTAAGCGAGAGCAGTCGCGTAAACGATGTCGCAATGGTCTGGGACGGCGACTGGATCTACATCTACATGGATGAGGTTCAGCAGAATTCGGCTTCCTGGTCAAGCGATACACACAATACCCACGGTCAGTTCAACATCAAGACCGATATTGGTTATGTATTGGTCGTAACCGTAAGAGACAACGGTGCTGCAGGCAACATCATTGAGGTTACCGACAACGAGACAAATCAGACATACACGGCTGACAACGGCGGAATCCAGGTTGCATTCAACAGTGATTATTCTGTATGGGGAGCGCCTACTCTCACAGAGATCGCCATTCCTTCAAGCCTTCTTCCACAGTATTCTTCTACGATCAATTTTGGTTACTATCTCGGCGGTGACATCATCACCGATGTAGCTGATGCAAGCGGAATCATAATTGACGATCCCGATGATCCGACTCCCACACCCGCTCCGTACAACGACGGTTCCGATATCGTTATCGACGGCGACTATGATGATTGGGACTACTATCCGGTAATCACGATCCAGTACGATTCATCCGGTATGGAAAACACATATAACGATGCTGACGGCTCCATCTATCAGAGAGACGGCGATGCTTATGTTCACTGCATCGCCAACGAATTCGGCAAGCAGGACACAGGCTATAAGTATGGCTCCGAGTTCCTTGAAGTAACGGTTCTTTTCGGATATTCCCACACAAAGCTCATCGCAGTTGAGTTAGGGCCTGACGGAAGCCTTGACTGGAGTTTGCATGATAAAGCGACTTCACTGTCTGAAGGCACACATCACTATGCATTATTTTACTTTGCCGATGCGCAGGCATCTTCAAGCATCTACGATATTCAGGACGGAGACCACTATCTTGGTGAGATGTACGTAACTGTCGGAGAGCACCAGGATGAGACTGAGTTCTGGTTCGACATTGCGGCTCTTGCAGAGTGCGGCGGTATCGAGCCTGATGAATCGCAGTCCGTATTCGTCCACTTCCACAGAGTAGGATGGCCGATGCTTGAGACATCGGGTGTATCCACGGGCCCCGTTTTCGTAGCTTTGTTATCTACGGTTGCGGTTGGTTCCTACTTCACCCTTAATCGCAGAAAGAAGGCCGGATGATATATGTTGTCGCTGCCGCCGCAATCGGATTGTGGGTCTGGCTCCTCCGTGTTCTTCGAAAAGCAGGACTTAAGTTCTGGAGATACCTTTTAGGATCCTGCGGAATCTTTCTCATCTTATTAATACTCGTAAGACCCTGGCTCGTTCTTCCTCTGGCAAGGCTCATTGCTGCCATCGCCGGAATATTCGGAAAAGTAACGGGCTTTTATCAGGCTTACTACCGCTACGGTGTAATCTTCATTGAATCCTTAAACGGCGCAATCACGGTCAACATCGACCTTGAGTGTTCCGGCTTTATCGAGATATCGGCATTCGTATCTTTGCTTTCTTTCTACGGCATTTACAACATTCCGGAGCGTATCTATATAGGCGTTGTCGGAACTCTTTACACGATGCTCACAAACGCATTCAGAATCGCCGTCATCTGCACCATGATCCATTTCATGGGAACGGATTACTACTATGTGGCACACACGATCGTAGGAAGAATAGTTTTCTATGTGCTTCAGGTAATCCTGTACTTCTTCGTATTTACAAGGCCTCACGTCCTCAAGATGAAGACGGGCGACTTCGGATATAACAAGAAAGATGAGATCAAGGCCAAGAGCGGGGGAGATGCTTCATGAACAACATAATGACGCATATCGTAAACCCGTTCTTCTACTGGCTTGCGTGGATAATCATCCCGCTGCTTGTTGAGGTATTGCCTTCGATCGGTTCATTCTTCGTTTTGCTCCATCAGAAGCATAAGAAGGCCAAGCTCGAGAGACCTGCGATCTGGCCTGACATCGTGCTCATCATTCCTGTCTACAATTCAGAGGACAGCCTTGAGGAGTGCCTTGAATCGATTAACAAGAGCGACTATCCGAACGAGCACATGGAGATCTATCTCGTTAACAACATGAGCCAGGACAGAAGCTTTGATGCGTTTGCACGTGCGCAGGAAAAATTCCCGACGCTCCGTATGAACTGGCTCAATTCGGGACAGGGTAAGTCCAGAGCTTTGAATCTTGCCATCTACAACAGTAAGGGTACATACCTTATCAATATCGACTCCGACGGATACCTCGAAAGATATGCGTTGTCCAACATGATACTCTACCTTGAGAATCACCGTGAATATACATGTCTTACGGGTTCCATTCTCATAAGACCCGACAAGATCGAGAAGTACAAGTCTTTCAAATCAAGACTTTTCAGAAGGATCGAATTCTGCGAATATGCTCAGGCATTCCTTGCGGGAAGAAATTTCGATTCCGAGACAAACTCGATGTACACATTGTCAGGTGCTTTTTCCGCATTCAGAATGAGCTCCATCCGTAAGTCTCATCTGTACAACACAGAGACTATTTCGGAGGATACCGAGATCACTTTCCAGATGAGATATATCCAGAAGCAGAAGGTCGGCATCTGCGTAGACGCAATCTATTTCACGGATCCAATCGAAGGCGTGAACAAGCTCTACACACAGCGTCAGCGCTGGCAGAGAGGATCTCTGGAGGTTGCAAGACTTTATCCCCAGAGTAAGCTCAGACCGTGGAGATTTGCTACTGATACGAATATCCACACACTTCTTTTCGACCACACGTTCGCATTCCCGAGAATGATCTGGTACTTAGCCCTGATCGTCCTCATGGCATACGGTTATTCAAGCACCACGGTGCTTTTGTCCATGGGCGCCATTTTCGCTTTCTACATCGTTTGCGGATACATGTATTTCTATATAGGACAGTATTTGTTAAAGCCTTTCCCGGAAACGCGGGGCTACTACCTGAAACTATGGCCGGTCGTAGCGCTCCTGCCGTTCTATAACTTCGTTGTCTTCTTTATAAGACTTGCGGGAATCATCAACAGTATCAATACGACGAGCAGCTGGAAGACAGATACTCTTACGAGGGAATTCGAGAAGTTCCGTCTCACAGCAAGAGAACAGCTTGGCAAGATATCGGAATTCATTAAGAGGTTTAGAGAGTTAGTCAATAACGAGGAAGAATACTATGAGTAAGCAATCGAAGAAAGCACTAATCCTCATGACGGTCGCGGTCATGTTAATGGCCACGGTCCTCACGGCATTTGCAGTCTGGCAGATACACAACTACGAGCAGGGTGTTGCCGAGCTCTATGCACAGGAACAGGACGGTTACGTTGAGATCGTCGCAAGACAGATCGAACTATACGGTGACATCGCAGGCGATGCATTCGTTGAAGACACGATCGAGATGCTCGATTCCACATCACAGCGTTACTGGACACTCGATAACTCCGAATACTTCCTCTTCGTTAAGAGTATCAGTGAAACCAACGTTTATAAGACTTTCTCCACAGACACTTTCTATAACACACAGAGCGCCCAGACATTCCTCGGCACTCTCGTTCAGGGAAAAGTAAAGCACGCGATCATCTCACTTGAAGGCGTTAAGTATGTCGCATCGGGAATCATTTTCGAGTACAACGGCACTGAATACAGACTCTGCCTTCTTACCGATTACGACATTATGCTCACAAATAACGCATATTTGAGCAGCAAGCTCTATCTGCTTATCGTGCTTATTCTCCTCATCGCGCTCCTCATTATCGCTGTCATCTATTTCACGATGAAGCTTATCGAAGCAAGAAGAAAAGTAGACAGCATCAAGGCAGTTAATACCGAACTTAATAACTATATCGATTATCTCGACAACGTCATCATGGGCAGAAACCAGGCATCGATCATAACAGGTGAGGGCAGGATCATGAGACTGCTCCACAGGATCGACGAGAGAAGGATCTACCCCTGCGCATTTGTCAGGATAAAGCTTGAGACAGGCAACATGATGAGCTTCTACGAGAAGAACAGCAAGCTCTTGGGCGACGATGCCGTATGGCTCAGATACTGCAAGGACGGCTTCCTTATCCTCTTCGGCGTAAGGACCGCAGAGCAGGCAATGAAGATTATCGAGAGTAAGATCCCGGCAGATGAGATCCCGGAGAACATTCTCGCTTACAACACAGATGACGATCTTAACGCAGCAGGACTTTACGAAGCCCTCGTGAACGCATAAAGGAGGATGAATAAATGCTCAGATATTACAGAATAAAAGCTTATCTTAACGCCAGCCACTTCGTCGTTTTCGACGGCAAGAAGGGCGACACGCATCCTCATACATGGGAGTTCGTTGCAACCGTTTATACGACAGGCAGCAACATCATAAAGTTCACGGAGCCTGAGAAGATGATCATGAAGGTTTTCGAGCCTTATCAGAACCAGGTCATGAACGAGATCGAACCGTTCAACGTAATCATCCCGTCACTCGAAAACATGACGGAGTTCTTCGCTAAGCAGATCGCAGAAGCGGTTAAGCCTATCGAATATCACCTTAGAAGATTTGAAGGCAGTGAGACACCTGTCAGAACATACGGCGTCAGATTCCCTGAAGCAGAAGGCATCGAAGACGGTAATGACGCAGACGAAGTTGAAGCAGCAATAGGAAGACTGGAGAAGGGTTTTGAACTCTAAGACTAAGAACATCGTAGTCGCAATAATAAGCGTCATCTTAAACATCGCCATTGCAGCCGGTGTCATTTGGGCTGTCAGCAGAAGCGGTGTTCTGATCAAGGGTTCCGACTCCATGTACCACGTCTACAGAGGCGACTGGATCTTAAATTCCATCGAATCCGGAGACAAGTGGCCGCTCTATAACCCTGTATGGTACAACGGCGTTGAGCTCATGCGTTACTGGCCGCCGATCGCAGCATACCTCATGGCATTCTGCCAGTTTGTCGCAAGAAGCCTTCCTAATTTGTTCCACGATAATTATGTATTTGAAGGCTTCGCGGTTTACAGCGGAATCATCTATCTTTTGGGCGCACTCACATGGAACATTGCAGGTTTCGTTAAGAAGAGACCCGTTACCGGAATGCTCTTCGGTATCCTGTGGTTCTTCATGCCGCAGAGCCTTCACGTATTATTTGCAGAAGGCAACCTTCCGAGAAGCATCATCATGGCTGTATTCCCTCTGGCATTCCTGTTCATCAACGAATACCTGAAGAAGGGCGGAGTCAAAAACTTTATTGGCACGGCAGTTTCTTTTGCTGTTATGTGCGCATGCCACGTAGGTTACACCGGAATGGTTGCCATCGCGTGCCTCATCTATCTTTTGGTCTACAGACTCTGCTGCTTTACGGGCATGAACAAGATCCAGAAATCAGGAAAGAGAGATCTGGAACTCATTGTGGCGGTCATATGCGGTTTTGCTCTCATCGGCATAATACTGTTCCCGTCATTAAAGGGCGGTCTTGCATCAAACACATCCAATGCGAGCCAGGCAGCAGAAGGATTCTTCCAGAGCATCTTCATCACATTGAATCCCGTTGGAAAGCTTAAAGAAGGATTCTCCTCATCTTACTTCGGTATCGTTTCATTTGTTCTTGCCGTATTCGGTGCGATCACAGCAAAGAAGCGTGCACGCGCAGGATTCATCACGGCAATAATCATCGTTTTGCTTACATCTAAGACAGCAGGACCCATCATCCAGATGCTCCCCGGCGGATCACTCATGTGGATGATGCGTTTTATGCAGATCGCAGCTGCCATGATCCTTTTCTCGATGCTCGAATGGGACAGCCTTAAAAAGCCGATCCTTGCCGTCATCATGGTTCTCCTTGCTGCCGACTGCGGTGTATGCGTAAAGACATTCATTCCCGAAAAGGGTGAGCAGACAGTCGTAAGCGGTTACTTCGAAGAACTTGCAGAGAACTCTCTCATCGACGAAGCAAAAGCCATGACCAAGAATCGTATCGCTCTTATCGACAGTATCGCTCCTACGGTAAACGGCGTATTCTACTTAACCGATTACGAGGGCTCTGTTAACCAGCTGTTCGGTCAGGGTTGGGAGGCTGCATCAACATCGCTGCAGATCGCCCAGATCAACGAAGCATACGATAACGGTTACTATTACTTCATGTTCGACAGACTTCTCGAGATGGGCTGCGACACAGTCATTATCAAGAAGAATTCCGCTGCAGTCGTTCCTTACAATGAGAAGGAAGCAGAAGCTGCGGCAACATTAAGAGGATATTCAAAAGAGTACGACGAAGGCATCTATGCCGTATTCCACCACAAGGGTGTTAACGGCGCTTACGGTACCATCACTGAGTACGACGGAATCGCAATTGGTAACGGCGCTTACTACATCTCCATGATGTTCCCGACCATCTGCGAAGCTCCGAGTGAATACATCGATGATTTCACTCTCGAGGAGCTCTCAAGCTATGAGACTATCTATCTCGATGGATTCCTTTATCATGACGTTGAGACAGCAGAAGATCTCATTACAAAGGCAGCCGAAGCAGGCACAAAGGTTTATGTACTTGCAGACGGTATCCCCGAGAACTATCAGACAAAGACGAACAGATTCCTTGGAGTAGAGTGCCAGTCCGTTCAGTTCGATAACGGTTTCCCGGCATTCCAGACAACGAAGTTCGGTGAGATCGAGCTTGCTCTGTTCCCTGATGAATTCAAGAATTGGAAGACTGTTTACATGAACGGCCTTACCGAAGTTCTCGGTTATTCAGAAGTCCTTGATGAGCAGATGCCGTTCTGGGGTAAGGGCACAAACGATAACATCACGTTTATCGGCTTCAACCTTACTTACTATTACTCACGCACAAGAGACAGAAATGTCGGTGCGATACTTGCAGGAATCGTTGATGTAAGCCAGTATGAAGTACCCGACAGACAGATAGTTCCTTTGGATGTCACATACGGCGAAGATTCGATCACGATCTCTTCACCTGAGGATAACGTAAACACCTCACTTGCAGAGCACGATATCTTCGAAGGCAACATCAGGACATTCAACAGACTGGTGTTTGTCGACAAGGGAGAAACTGAGATCATATACAGTTATCCTTATCTGATCCAGGGAATCCTCGTAACTCTTGCAGGCGTTGTAATAGCAGTAATAATGGTCGTTTACATCAGGAAAAAGAAGCCTGTCGATTAAATATAGATGAGCGTCTATATATTGCGGTTTTACGCTCAAAAATTCTTTTGATATTTGGGCAAAAGTCTTGCATACGAATGTAGTCACCAATATTATTAGTGTGTATTGAAGTCAGTGTTTTTTGTTTTTATGGATAGCCGATCGGAGGCGTGTCACTTATGGTAGATGTTTGGCCGGCGTTATTGGGGCTCTGCTCCGGCATGGCGCTGTTTCTGTACAGCGTTAAGATCACCAGCGGAAGCCTGCAGACCATTGCAGGAGACAAATTAAAGAATGTTCTGGCAAAACTTACAGGCAACAGAGTATTAGGCGTTGCAGTCGGTGCGGGCATTACAGCCCTCATCCAGTCGTCCACGGCCACATCGGTTATGGCGGTGGGATTCGTTAATGCAGGACTTATGGATCTCCACCAGGCGTTGTGGATCATCATGGGTGCCAACATCGGTACCAATATCACCGCACAGCTCATCGCTTTCGACGTAGGTGCCGCAGCGCCAATTATCGCATTGCTCGGTACATTCTTCTGCCTTCTTATAAAAGACAAGAAACTCAGGAGCATCGGCGAGGCAGTTGCCGGCTTAGGCTTTATCTTCGTTGCAATGTCTCTCATGAAGGATTCAATGGCTCCGTTGAGTGAACTCGACATAGTTAAAGAGATCTTCTCATCCATTAACAATCCTTTTATCGGAATAATCGTAGGTATCATCTTCGTAATCATCATCCAGAGCTCTGCAGCCGGTGTCGGCGTTTTGCAGGCTATGGCGATGTCAGCTTCAGGTGCACAGCTCATTACATTGGAGCAGGCGATGTTCATCATCTTCGGTCTTAACATCGGTACATGCGTAACCGCTGTTTTCGCATCCATCGGAGGATCAAGAAACGCAACAAGAGCAGGTATGCTCCACATGATGTTCAACGTTATCGGTACTGCGATCTTCACGGTTGCTTACTATCTGCTCCCGATCGCAGAGTGGGTAAGAGCGCTGTCTCCCAACGATGTAGCAAGACAGTTTGCGAACATGCACCTCGTATTTAACCTTGCATCAACCATCATCCTTCTCCCGTTCGGCGGACTTATCGTTAAGCTCGTTAAGCTGATCGTTCCCGACAAGAAAGGTGATGAGAAGGGCGTACAGAAACTCAAGTATCTCAAGCCCAATATGCTCAGCACAGACAATCAGTTAGGTACGGAAGTCCTTATCAGCGCCATCTGCAGTGAGGTCAGCAGAATGCTCGTAATGGCAGGCAACAACGTCCAGATGAGTATCGAAGCAGTTCTCGACAACAGCGATAAGAAGCAAGAGGAGATCAACGAGACGGAAGAATACGTCGACTATCTTAATAAAGAAATATCCTATTACATCTCGCATGCAATGGTTTTCGACATGTCCGAGAAGGACGCCGTCACCATGAGCGCCCTGTTCAAGATAACGGGCAACATCGAGAGAATGGGCGACCATGCAACCAACATCTCAGGCTATGCAAATCTCCTTGAGAGCAAGGGTTTAAAGCTCTCAGAAAAGGCCAGGGCGGAAGTAAGCCAGATGGTCGAGACCACAAAGGACGCATATAACATCCTCCTCGGCAGCAAGCCCGGATCTGTACATATCAGAATGGCTCAGATGGAGCAGAAGATCGACGACATGACAGACGACTACAGAGAACACCAGCTTGAGCGTCTAAAGTCCGGTGTCTGCTCAGGCGATGCATGCGTCATCTATTCCGAGATGCTTACTGACTTTGAAAGACTCGGTGACCATATGCTCAACATCGCAGAAGCCGCAGCAGAATCCAGCAGGATCACATTCGCTGTTCCTTCCGAAACACCCGCTGAAGAGAAGGGAAAAGGCAAGGGAAAGGTTGCAGCTGCAAAGGCTTGATATATAGATAACCGTCTATATCAAAAAGACGTTTTTCAAACGGAGATATTAAATGAGCGAAGCAAGTAACATAGTAAACGTTGTATTGTTCGAACCCGAGATCCCTCAGAATACGGGCAATATAATGCGTACCTGTGTTGCGACGGGAGCAGTCCTTCACATAATCGGACCTGTCGGATTCGACATCGATAATCCCGAATTCAGAAGAGCATCGACCAACCACATCACATGGGCTGAATATACCCTTTACGATTCGTGGCAGGATTTCACCGAGAAGAACGACGGCGAGTATTTCTTCATGACACGTTACGGCAAGGTACCGCCTTCAGATATCGATTTTAAAGCTGCTTCTGAAAACTCCAACATCTATCTTATCTTCGGAAAAGAGAGCACCGGTATTCCGGGTGAGATATTAAGAGCAAATCTCGACAGATGCTTCAGGATCCCTATGGCTGCTGACTGCAGATGCCTCAATGTATCGAATGCATGCGCGGTCGCAATCTACGAAGTTCTCAGACAGTTAAACTATCCCGGCCTTTCATTTACGGAAGAACAGAAGGGCGAGGATTTCCTTGAAGAGAATTATTCTTACGACGAGACTTTAAGACGCAGACACAAGTAACTTAAATGCTGTCTAATTCACCGCTCGTGACCACATAGAAGATTACGTAAGCGGTGATAAGAAGTCCTATGGAGGACATGATAAGACCTGCGATGGCTCTTCCTTTGCCGCCGGCACCTTTTCTTGCAACACCTACGATCGAGAAGATAAGTCCCAACGCAGACGGGATCGTATTAAACATCGGAAGCCACGAAAAGCACAGCGCAATTATTCCTAACACCAGGCCTGCTGTTGCAGCGCCGTTTACCCTTTTTCTGTTATCTATCGGAGTGATAACTATCGGCTGCTGGTACACAGGCTGCTGATAGATGGGCTGAACTGTCCTTACGGGCTGCTGGTATGTGCGCGGCTGATACATTGGCTGCTGATAGACCGGCTGTTGATATTGCGGCTGCTGGTATTGTGGTTGTTGGTATACAGGCTGCTGATATTGAGGTTGGGGAGCGGGCTGAGCAATAGGCTGAACAACCGCCTGGGGAGCAGGTGCGGGTGTTGAAGGTGCAGGCTGAGGCACAGGCGTTCCGCAATTAGAGCAGAAAGCTTCACCGTTGTTTATTAATGAACCGCACGATTCGCAATACATAAAATACTCCCCATAAGTACTGTCAAAATTATTTTATCACAGGCGAAAGGCAGTTGTCTTGTAGGGAATGCTGTCTTTGTTTATGAAAAAGGTCTGTCCCGTTAAGAGACAGACCTTATGGTTTTCGAGATGTTATCAGATCAGAATTCCACTATGTAATTATCGATGTGGAGGACTCCGCTGACATAACCCTTGTCTGTTGTTACGAAGTCGCCGTCGATGTAGTATTCGTCCGGATTCTGGTTTGGCTTGTAACCTGTATCGTATGTTTCGAGCTCTTCATAGAAATCATCGAGATTGTTGTTGATCTCCTCGCCGACTTTTGTCCAAATAATTTCCTTGAAGATGATGCCACCTATAAAGCCGAGCACAGTAAGGATTAGACCGGCAATAGCTTTGCCTTTGCCCGGTGCATTACGTTTGACAATACCGATGATTGAGAAGATAAGACCTAAAAGAGCAAAACCAAAGCATAATCCGGGGAGGAAGCTGAAAACAAATGTAAGGATACCGAAAACGAGACCTGCTGTTGCCATACCGTTGCCGCGCTTAGCAGGTGCGGGCTGGGCCAAAACTACAGGCTGTGCATAAACGGGCTGCGCATACACAGGCTGAGCTGCCATAGGCTGCTGGTATGTTGGTGCCTGATATACCGGCTGTTGAAATGCAGGCTGCTGATATTGGGGCTGCTGGAAAGCAGGTTGCTGAAATGCAGGCTGAGACATGGTCTGCGGTCCGGGAGCAGGTGCGGGTGCTGCAGCAAATGCAGGTGCAGGAGCGGGAGCCGGGGCAGGAGCAGGTGCCGGCTGTGCGGCAGGTGCTGAATTGGCTACGGGTGTTCCGCAGTTTTCGCAAAAGGCCTGTCCGTCCGGAACGAAGGTTCCGCATGATTCACAATACATAATCTATTCCCTCCTGATCGTGAAACTTCATATAGCATGAAGCAACAGTGTCCAAGTGTGTTCCTGCCGAGATTTTATCACAATCAGTAGAGGATTTCTTATATTTGATATGCGGTTGGAATGACAACAATCCTGTTTCCAAAATAATTCCTAAACTTGAGAATTCAGGAAACAAAAATAGTAAATCTTAATGGTTAAACACCTTTTGTGGCGTTTTCCACCATTTCCCTTGCTCTTGCAAATCGTGTGCTGTCGCTGTTATCGTCGTAGCCGGCCATGTATCCGCCGGAGGTGTGAACGCCATCGGAAGTCTCGACGCGGATGTAATAACTTGCACCGTCATCGATGAGGTCCTTGGTGGACATGTCTTCATCAAGCTCCATGAAATTAACCCTTGTCATGACATTTACGATGCTGCTCCACTGAAGTTCGTCAATTTCGAATTCCGTAACTTCATATCCTTCATACGGGTTTTCATCGCTATGTTCAGGCGGTAATTCTCCGTTAAGATAATCGTAGGCTTTATTTGCATCCGGATAGATAGTGTATTTTTCGCCTTTGAGATCTGATGTGATGACATACATGTCGACCTCATTTACCCAGCCGGGATAGACTAAATACGTGACTTTCTGAATGTCCAACGGTCCTCTCTGATGATATGTTTCGCTCTGACGAGTTTTTCCGCAAGCAGTCAGAGATGACAGGCAGATCGTCGTCATTAATACGGCTGCGATAATTCTTTTAAGTTTTTCCATTTTTTTGCACCCTCTCTAATACGTAGTTACCATCAATACAGATAAAGAAGGATTTGTGTTGCAGGTGTGAACTGATTCCCAATAAAACAGGGCACCTCGTTGTTTGCGAGATGCCCTTAAGGATTATCAAATATTGTGTGTTATCAGAGGAGAGTGTCTATTGTCTGTGCTGCCTGCTCAGCTGCATCCATATATGAAGTTAAGCTTGCACCCAAAACAGCAAAGAAAAAGACAAAGCTGATTATCGAACCCAATAAAGTAAGGATCAGACCTGCGATAGCAGCACCCTTGCCGCCGACATTCTTACGTGCAACTCCTACGATGGAGAAGATCAGTCCTAGAAGACCAAAGAGCCAGTCAAGACCGGGGAACCAGAAAAAGACGAGTGTAAGGATACCGAATACAAGACCTGCTGTTGCCATACCGTTTCCACGCTTTGCAGGCTGCTGCTGGACTACAACTACCGGTGCAGGCTGAACCTGAACAACGGGCTGGGGCTGAGCTACAGGCTGTGTATAAACAGGCTGAGCAACTGGCTGAGCATACTGCTGTACGGGCTGAACAGGCTGAGCTGCAGGCTGTACGGGCTGTGATAAAGGCTTGCCGCAGTTAGCGCAGAATGCCTGGCCGTCAGGTACCTGTGATCCGCATGATTCACAAAACATAATTCATTCCCTCCTGATTACAATACTTTCTTTAAGAATGTCTGAAGTCTCTCGTTCTGAGGGTTCGTGAAGATCTCCTCAGGTGTGTTCTCTTCGATAATCTTACCACAATCCATGAAGATGACTCTTGTGCCTACTTCTCTGGCAAATCCCATCTCGTGTGTAACGCAGACCATTGTCATGCCGGCTTTAGCGAGATTCTTCATAACCTCAAGAACTTCGCCGACCATCTCAGGGTCGAGTGCACTGGTAGGCTCGTCGAAAAGCATTACCTCAGGATCCATTGCGAGCGCTCTTACGATTGCGATACGCTGCTTCTGGCCGCCTGACAGCTGTGAAGGATAAGCTGCTGCTCTGTCCTGAAGTCCGACTTTTGCAAGAAGTTCGAGAGCCTTCTTCTCGGCTTCCTCCTTGGAAAGACCGCGGAGCTTCATGGGAGCCAGAGTCATGTTCTTCATGATGGTCAGGTGAGGGAAGAGGTTAAAGTGCTGGAACACCATTCCCATGTTCTGTCTCAACTTATTGATGTTGGTTGAAGGCGACGTGATGTCCTGGCCTTCGAAAGTGATGGTGCCTGATGTGGGGCGCTCAAGAAGGTTAAGAGATCTGAGGAATGTCGATTTGCCTGAACCTGAAGGTCCGATGACTACGACGACCTCGCCTTTTTTGATGTCGGTCGTGATGCCGTCCAAAGCCTTGATCTCGCCGCCGTTATAGTGTTTGCAAAGATCCTTTACGGATATGATTACTTTATTTTCGTTATCAGCGCTCACTGCTCTTCAGCCTCCTTTCAAGCAAAGATACTATCCAACTGAAGAAGATGACGATCAGGAGATAGATGATCGCAACTGCAATAAGAGGCATGAACGCAGAATACGTTCTGGATCTTATGATGTCTCCTCCCTTGGTAAGTTCCTGAAGTCCGACGTAACCGGATACGGAAGTCTCTTTGATGAGAACGATGAATTCGTTTGCGAGTGCGGGGAGGACGGTCTTAAATGCCTGGGGGATGATGATGAAGGTCATTGTCCTTACATATCCGAAACCGAGCGAACGTCCTGCTTCGAACTGTCCCTTGTCGACGCTCTCGATACCGCCTCTGATTATCTCGGCAACATATGCGCCGGAGTTGATACCGAATGCGAGAACTGCAACAAGGATCTTATTGTTGGAAGATGCGAAGATTACGAAGTAGATGATCATGAGCTGAACGACTACAGGGGTTCCTCTGATGACCGTAAGGTATACTCCGCAGATTTTGTAAAGGATGTAAAGGATCGCCTTACCGAAGCCGCCCTTGAGTTCTTCTTTTAAAGTGTCGTAAGAAGATCTTACGAGTGCAACGATGACTCCCAGAGCGATACCGAGGAGTACGGCAAAGAACGTAACCTCAAATGTTACGCCAAGACCTTTGCTGATATAGGTATAACGCTTATCGATGAGGAAGTTGTTTTCGAATTCGCCATAGAACTTGGTCGCATAGAAAGACTCGCGGAGAGACAGTAACCATGCGGGTGCGTTGTCCAGATGGCGGAAAAGAAGTATGTATGTGATCAGAACCAGATTGACCAAAAGGGCGATGATTGAAAGACCCCTTCCGATGTCTGCTCTGATACTTGTCCTGACGGCCTTATTGGCTGCGTACAATACGAGTCCAAAGACGGCGCAGATGAGACCTGCACCGGGGAAGACCGATAATACGAGCGCAATGATGCCGACTATCAAAATCAGGTTGGCTTTTTTGGTGTACATTGGGCGTTCCTCAAAATTCAAAGTATCGATACTCGAAAACATCAACAATTATAAATAATAAAAGAGCGGAAATACAGACCATATTTCCGCTCTTATTATTCTGTTTTTTGAGTACTTTGCGAAAAGTATCAGCCCTCAGCAGGGATGTACTTGTTTACGATTGCAGCGATCGTGCCGTCATCTGTGAGCTCCTTGAGAGCCTGGTTGATGGCATCCTTGAGAGCAACGTTATCCTTGTTGATAGCCATTGCGTAGTCCTCAACTGTGTAAGGTGTCTCGAGGATCTTAAGACCTGCGTTAGCTGCAACGAATGCCTTAGCAGGCTCGTTGTCGATAACAACTGCGTCAATCTTGCCTGATGTGAGAGCGATAACAGCATCGTTACCCTTAGCGAAACGCTCGATTCTCTCTTCGCCTACACCGCCGTCCTCAACAGAAGAAGACATGTAGATGTCACCTGTTGTACCGGACTGAACGCCTACCTTGTAGTCGCCTGCAAGGAGCATGTCAATGTCTGTGATCTCAGAATCAGCTGCAACGATGATTGACTGGATACCTGTAGCATAAGGTGTAGAGAAGTTAACTGACTTAAGTCTGTCCTCTGTAACTGTCATGCCTGCGCATCCGATATCGTACTTGCCGCTCTGAACGCCTGCGATGATTGAGTCGAACTCAACGTCTTCGATAACGAGCTCGAGACCGAGCTTGTCTGCTACTGCTGTAGCGATCTCAACATCAATACCAACGATCTTCTCACCCTCATAGTACTCA